>Ga0316224_1004234_pt1 | contig 11049 bp, 10 predicted proteins | sample TBH18013metaG_FD_206254 | JGI IMG/M metagenome (GOLD analysis project Ga0316224, IMG submission 206254) | Freshwater microbial communities from Trout Bog Lake, Wisconsin, USA - TBH18013 | ecosystem: Environmental > Aquatic > Freshwater > Lake > Hypolimnion/Profundal zone | place: USA: Wisconsin...
GATCCTATCATACATCAAACAATATTTTGGGAAGCAAAAGATGTATTTAATCCAGCCATTGTTGTAAGGAATGATACACTCTTTATGTTGTATCGTGCACAAGATAAAGTAGGTAAGCCGGATGGAACGTCAAGAATTGGATTGGCTGAAAGTGTTGATGGTATTCACTTTACTAAATATGCGCAACCTGTTTTATTTCCGGATAAAGATGCCTATAAAAAATATGAATGGCAGGGTGGGTGTGAAGATCCAAGAGTTGTAGAAGATGAGAATGGCATGTATTACATGACGTACACTTCTTTTGATGGAAAGATTGCAAGATTGATGATCGCTACCTCTAAAGATCTTTTGCATTGGAAAAAATACGGGCCCGCATTTGCTGATGCATATAATGGGAAGTATTTGAACAAATGGAGTAAATCAGGTTCCATTGTTTCAACATATACGAATGGGAAAATTATTCCTGCAAAAATTAACGGGCAGTATTGGATGTATTGGGGCGATGTTTTTATTTGGACCGCAACATCGAATGATCTGATTCATTGGACACCTGTAGAAAAAAATAAAAATGAAATAATAAACGATTCATTAAAAAGCGAAGCATTGAATATGCTGGATTTAAAAATTGTTGTGAATACACGCAAGAAAAAATTTGATAGCGATTTGGTAGAATCCGGTCCGCCGGCAATGCTGACTGATAAAGGCATTCTTTTATTGTATAACAGCAGAAATATTAAAAGCATTGGTGATACAAGTATAGCAGAAGGCACTTATGCAGCAGGACAAATTTTATTGAATAAAAATGCACCGACAGAAAAAATACACCGACTAAATAATTATTTTATTAAACCTGATAAGCCTTACGAATTTTCCGGACAAGTAAACAATGTTTGTTTTATTGAAGGATTGGCACATTTTCACAACAAATGGTTTTTATATTATGGTACTGCTGATTCTAAAATTGCAGTAGCGGTGAGTGATGATCATTAACATTTCTCCAACGCTTGCAAAATATCATTCAAAATATCTTGTTTATCTTCTAAGCCAATACTGATACGAATCAAGCCCGGCGTAATATTCACAGCATTCCGTTCGGCTTCGGTAAGTTTAGCATGTGTGGTACTTGCAGGATGTGATGCAATGCTTCTGGTATCCCCTAAATTAGCTGTAAGCGATAACATTTGCAAACTATCTAAAAATTTTCTACCACTTTCCAATCCGCCTTTTAATTCAAAACAAACAATGCCACCGCCATTCTTCATTTGCTTTTTTGCAATGGCATGTTGCGGATGTGTTTTTAGAAATGGATATTTCAAAAAAGAAATTTTATTATGTTGCTGTAATTGTTCTGCAATAAATAATGCATTGTTGGCATGGCGTTCCATTCTTACATCTAATGTTTCTAAACTTTTACTCAATACCCATGCATTGAATGGAGATAAAGCCGGGCCGGTGCTTCTGCAGAACAAATAGATTTCTCTAATCAATTCTTTTTTACCCACCACCACACCACCCAAAACTCTTCCTTGTCCATCGATCCATTTGGTGGCTGAATGCACAACAATATCTGCACCATAATCAATCGGTGTTTGATTAATTGGTGTAGCAAAACAATTATCAACATTAAAAATGATCTTGTGTTTTTTGCAAAGCCTGCCAATCATTTCCAGATCTAAAATTTCCAAACCCGGATTGGTAGGCGATTCAACATAAATCATTTTGGTATTGGGTTTGATGGCTGCTTCCCATTCTTGTTCTGTTGCAGTTGAACTAACATAAGAATATTCAATTCCAAACTTTGGTAAATACTTTGCAATAACAGTGTGCGTGCTTCCAAAAATGGCATTACAGCTTAATAAATGATCTCCTTGTTTTAATAAAGCCATGAACGAACCAAATACTGCACTCATGCCGGATGCAGTGGCATAGCCACTTTCAGCACCTTCAAGTGCACACATTTTATCTGTAAATTCCTGTACGGATGGATTGCTGAATCTGCTATAAATATTATCATCGCTTTCATCTGCAAAAGCAGCACGCATATCTTCTGCGTTATCGAATTGAAAACTACTCGTTAAAAACATCGGTGTACTGTGTTCCATTTCATTCGTTAATTCTGTTTGAATGCGAATGGCTTTGGTAGTTGGTTTTTGTGGTGACATGACTTTATTTATTACACGAATTGATTTTGACAATATACTATCCACTCATTTTAACACTCCATTCAATCAAACATCCTGCTGCACGCAATGTTGCTGCAACAGAACAATATTTATCTACAGATAAGCCGCAAGCTTTTTTCGCTTTTTCTTCATCTACACTTCCGCTAAATTGAAATAGAACATTTACATGTTTCCATAAAGACGGCTCCTTGCCTTGTTCTCGTTCTCCTTCAATAATTATTTTAAAATCTGATATTTCTTGTCTTTGTTTTTTTAAAATGGAAACAATATCAATACCGCTGCAACTTCCCAATGCCATTAATAATAATTGCATGGGCCTGGCGCCGGAATTATGCCCGCCAATATCAACAGCACCATCCATCTTCACAATATGCCCATTGCTGTCTTTGGCTTCAAAAGCATAAGCATCATCTGTTCTGTTTAATTCTATTTTCACCATTCGAAAATAATTTATGCAAAGATAATTCAAATCATGTCCTTACTTTGCTACGAAATGCGGAATGAGCTTATGCAAACTTTTAATTACAGCGAAGATTTTGTTTTAGAGAACGGCAAACATTTACCGGGATTAACCATTACTTACAAAACGCATGGTAATTTAAATGCCGATAAAAGTAATGTGATTTGGGTTTGTCATGCATTAACCGCCAATGCAGATCCGGCAGATTGGTGGAAAGGTTTGGTGGGAGAGGGTTGTATTATTGACCCTGAAAAATATTTTATTGTTGGTGCAAATATTTTAGGCTCTTGTTATGGAACAACAGGACCATTAAGTATCAATCCAACAACCCAACAACCCTATTATTCAGATTTTCCGGCAGTGACGATTCGCGATATGGTGCAAGCCAATATTTTATTGCGTAAACACTTGGGCATTGAAAATATTTTTTTATTAATGGGTGGCAGCATGGGTGGTTATCAGGTTTTGGAATGGGCATTGATGGAGAAGGAATTAATCAAAAATATTTTTTTAATTGCTACATCACCTTCAGAAAGTGCTTGGGGTGTGGCTGTGCATACTGCACAACGCTTAGCCATTGAGGCAGATAGCACATGGATGGAACATAGGGCCGATGCGGGTTCTAAAGGATTGAAAGCAGCACGCGCTATCGGAATGCTCACATACCGTAATTATGGGATTTATCAGGAAAAACAAACTGACCCGGATCCAGAAAAGATCGATGACTTCAGGGTTTCTTCTTACATTATCTATCAGGGAGATAAATTGGTAAAGCGATTTAATGCTTATAGTTATTGGCTGTTAACCAAAGCAATGGATAGTCATCATCTTGGAAGAAAACGTGGTGGTGATCTCATTAAAACATTGCAATCCATTCAGCAAAAAACATTGATCATCGGTATCAAGAGTGATATTCTTTGCCCATTAGATGAACAACGTTTTATGGCAGATCATATGCCTAATGCTGAATTGATTGAAATTGATTCAGCTTACGGGCATGATGGATTTATCATTGAAACAAAACAAATTAGTTTTCACTTAAGTAAATGGATGAATGAACCAGCACACTAATTAGGATGATATATTTTTTCTGCGTTTTTATATACTTCTTCTTTATTTAAACTCATGTGTTTTGTTTGTTGATGTGTATACATCTCCATTTGATCGGTATAATGCGGAGAATCTGGTCTCGCTGAAGCGCCATATACATTTATAGATTCAATACTCGGACCATCTTTGGTAAAGCGAACCAATTCTATGTAAGCATCGCCCTGTCTGCCTTGTACCATTCCATTTTTGTAAGAAGTTGAATACATGGCCGCCAATACATCAGGCAATCCCGGTAAAGGGATTGCTTTATCACCTCTTACTAATTTTTGTATATCACCCAATTGCATATCTGTTCTGCCAAAATTTTTCATCATCTCTTCTTTCACTGTTGTTAACAAGGAGATGGTTGTTTCAACAGTTAAATATTTTGATCTTAAATAATCATTTAATTTTTTATTTACGGTATTATATACCAATAAAAAAGTTCCGGCACCCATACTTTCGGCATTGGCTTTTTTATCCCAATGATTTAAATTATTAATGAGATCGGCAATAGCAGGATGGTCTTCTGCTTTTAATAAAAATAATGTATCAATGTTCATCGGAAAAGCAAAAGGCGATGGAAATTGTCGGTCGAATTTTATTTTTTTAAAATCTTCGTAAGAAACTCTATCCAATTTGCTAACCAATTCTTAAAAGCGCCTGCTTCTGTTATTCTCTAAAGTTTCATAACCCATAGTAAGATCTTTATTGATCGGATTTTCCGGTCCTTCAGTTGAATGAAACGGCGAGTGATTGGTATTGAAAACAAAACCACTTTTGGGTTGCAATACTTGCGGCAAATCAATTAGCGGATGTAAATCGTTCCATAAAGTTGCACTGGTATTTCCGGGCAAAGTTTCTTTCCAATTATATCTTGGATCTCTGATGGGGATACGGCCATTACTTAAATAATAAATGGTATCATATTTATCTGCATACACTACATTGTATCCGGGTATGGCCATCAAATTCAATGCTGCTTTAAATTCTGTAAAATTCTTTGCTTTATTGAATTGATACCATTCCTGTAATCCGCGTATATCCATCAATGCAGGCATGCGAATGGAGAAAGTTCCTTTGTCGGTTATTAATGTGGGCCCGTATTTGCTCCAGTAGGCTTTTTTACGAACCGGAATAATGATGCCGGAAACTTTTACTTTCAATAAAACATTTCTTTCTTCCAATGTTTCCCAGTTACCATCAAATTTATACTGCAATTTATTTTCAGGATTTATTTCTAATTGATAGATATCTAATTTGTCCGGATTGTTCACCGTATGGGCCCATCCTAAATATTGATTGCAACCATGTAAAATACAAGGTGCACCTGGAAAATTTGCACCTATAATATTCCATCCTTCTTCACTGCATAAATGTGCTTCATAAAATGCAACAGGCCCTTCTAATGGTTGATGTGCATTAATATCTAAATACACTTGCCCGTCTGTTGTTTTACTGCTGTTAAATGCAAAAGCATTACTGCCAGCTGCTTTTAAATTATTTAATAAAGGAACGGTTCCTTTAAAAATAGAAGCAAGCGCTTTATCTGCACCGGATAAAATACTCATTTGTAAAACTGAATATTCAACCATGTCTTTTGGTGTAACGGGAAACGCTTTTTTCAATAAAACCTGATCATTGTGTTTGGCTGCATATGCATTCAATCCTGCACAATAACCTTCTAATAATTTTTTAAATGCAGGACTTAAATCACTGTCATATTTTTCTTCAACCAATTCTTTGATGCGAAGTAAGTGAACGATATAATCGATCGATGCACCTTTCTTCCCCTGATAAATGCCCATCATAGCTTTACCTGCCAATAAAGATTCCTGAATGGTTTTAAAATCATCTTCTGAGGCAGCCCATGCTAAGCCATAAGCTACTTCTGCATCTGTTTTAGCAAAAATATGCGGCACACCATATTTGTCGCGGACAATATCAATTTTAGCGGTATCAAATTGAGCAAGAGAAAAATGATGAATAAAGCATGATAGAAAAACCAACAGCCAATATTTCATACAATCGTTTTATTGATTACAAATCTAAGTGTTAATTGTTTGCTGAACTAAATCGAACAACTCTTGTTATTTTCGTATAAATTAATTTTTTATGGGCATTTGGAAACAAATTGCAGAATACCTCTACATTAAAAAAAGAGACCCTAATGAAGAACGCAGTAAATGGGTAAAATACATGCACGGAATGAATCGCATTTCGCTCATCATGTTTTTAATTGCGGTACTGATTATTCTTTTTAAATTGATTGTATTGCCCTTGATCCGAAAATAAGTGGCAATTTATTTCGCAAATCATTATAGCTGTAACAGACTAATCATTACTTAATAAAATGATAAATACTTTTTGCAGCTTTTGCAGATGCGTGTCCGCCCTGGCTTAGCAGTGTTTTAAGGTCTGCGTAATCTTTTTGTAATTGTATTTGTCTTTCTTTATTCGTGAGTAATTCAGTCAATTCTTTTACTAAGTTGTCAACTGTCAGATCATTTTGAATAAATTCTTTTACTACCAATTTATCCATGATCAAATTCACCAACGAAATAAATTTCACATGCACCAATCTTTTGCCAATTTCATAACTAAGTGTACCTGCTTTATAACAAACTACTTCAGGCACTGCGAACAAAGCCGTTTCTAATGTGGCAGTGCCGCTGGTTACTAAAGCAGCTTTACTTTGCATCAATAATTCGTATGTTTTATTTTTTGTTGATGAAACATTTTGATATGATTGCAGGAAAGGTTGATAGAAAGCATCTTCTTGTCCGGGTGCCTGTGCAACAATAAATTGATAGTCGGGAAATGATTTTGAAACTTCCAGCATAATGGGAAGCTTCTTTGTTATTTCCTGTTTTCTGCTTCCCGGTAATAGCGCAATAATTTTTTCACCCAACTCCGGGATACTAAATGCTGACTCCCGACTTGCTTCCACCACTTCAACTAACGGATGGCCAACATATTCCACATCCCAATGCCATTTGTTTTGATAATACTCTTTTTCGAAAGGAAGTATCACCAGCATTTTATCAATATATTGTTTCATTTTTTTCACCCGATTCTCTTTCCATGCCCATACTTGCGGAGAGATATAATACACAGTTTTAAAACCTTGTTGTTTGGCCCATTCGGCAATGCGTAAATTAAAACCCGGATAATCGATCAATATAATTACATCCGGTTGAAAAGCAGTGATATCTTGTTTGCAGAATTTGATATTGCGAAAAATAGTAGGTAAATTTTTTATCACTTCCGCAAAACCCATAAAAGCCAATTCACTGTAATGCTTTACCAGCGTAGCCCCTGCCGCTTCCATTAAATCGCCGCCCCAGCAACGAATGGTTGCTGAAGCATCCAGCAAATGCAATTCTTTAATCAAATTGCTGCCATGCAGATCGCCGCTTGCTTCACCCGAAATAATATAGTATTTCATTCACCTGCAAAATACAATAAGAAATTTAATTGCCACGTATCACACGAATATCACCAATATATATGGCTGATGCTAAAATTCTATTCGTGAAAATTCGTGCCATTTGTGGCGAAAAGAAAATAAATTTTGTAAACTAAAAAATTAGTTTATACATTTGAATGACTAAAAAATTAGTTGAATGAAAAAAGTACTTACAAAAGCAGAAGAACAGATTATGCAAACCTTGTGGAAATTAGGCAAGGCTTATTTAAAAGATATTGTGGATGCCCAACCCAAGCCTAAACCACACAGCAATACAGTTGCAACGATCTTGAAGATATTGATTGATAAAAAATTTGTGGATATTGAAATTCATGGAAGGGTGCATGAATATCATCCGCTTATTTCCAAAGAAGAATATTCTTCTAACTCTATCCGCAATTTAGTAGAAGGTTATTTTGAAGGCTCTTTTACCGATGCGGTTTCTTTTATGGTAAAACAAAAAGACCTGAAAATAAAAGACCTGGAATTGTTATTGCAACAAATGAAAAACAAAAAATAATTTTATGCTTACAATTGCTTATTATTTTTTACAAGTGATGATCTGCAGCGGCATCATGATGCTGTATTATGCATTTGTGCTGCGCAATAAAAGATTCCATCACTATAACCGCTTTTATATTCTGGCAACCTTGTTATTGTCTTGGTTAATTCCTTTATTAAAAATAAAAGTAGCTGCAGCGGCGCCTGAAACGCAAAGCAGTTTAACGGATATTATGGCCATCGTTGCCAATAACAATTCCTATTTTGAGCAAACAATTGCGGCCAAAGGATTTGAGATCAATTGGGATATGGTTGCCATCAGTTTGTTTGTAATCGTTTCTTTGTTCTTCACTTTCTTTTTTGTGAAAGGTTTATTGCGTATCTATCATTTATTTAAAACGCAAAGCAGTAAAAATTTTGGTGAAGTCTGTCTCATATTTACCAAAGCAGCTGGTACACCATTTTCTTTCTTCAAATATATTTTCTGGAATGAGGATATTCAATTGCAGAGTGAAACCGGTAAAAAAATGTTACAACACGAAATAACGCATATAAAAGAAAAACATTCCATTGATAAAATATTCATGCAAATGGTGTTGATTGTGGGTTGGTACAATCCGTTCTTTTGGTTTGCCAAAAGTGAAATGAATTTGATTCATGAATTTATAGCCGATCAAAAATCTGTAAAAGATGGAGATGCAGGTTCTTTGGCAGAAATGCTTTTGGCTGCTGCTTATCCGCAACAGCAATATTTATTTGCGAACTCTTTTTTCTTTTCACCCATTAAAAGAAGATTACTTATGATTGCCAATAACAAAAATCCGCGTTTCTCTTATGTAAGAAGATTGATTGTATTGCCATTGCTTGCTATCGTCGTTTTGTTGTTTGCTTTTAGAAAAAACGAAATAACTATTGCAAAAGAAAAAAGTATTAAATCTGAAGCAGAGACTAATATCTTAAATCAGCAAACTGAATCAGCTAATGCTTATAAAGAACTAATCAAAAATGAACAATTTAAAAATAGAAAAGTTCCAAAGGATACAATGCCTGCAATAAATGATAGTACCAGGGTATATATAACAGGGATCACCTATACTGATAAAAATAAAAAAACTGAAAGACGAGTAGATACAACCATGCGTATTACTGTGCGTGGGTATAATGTAAATGATTCTTTGAGAAAAATGAAGGTATTGTATGTAGTTGATGGTGTAAAGCAAGATCATAATATTTTAAAGGAGATTAACCCGGCTGATATACAGAGCATAAGTGTTTTAAAAGATTCAACCGCAATCGCTATCTATGGTTCAGATGGAAAGAATGGAGTAGTGCAAATCAGAATGAAAAAAAGTCAAAGCCCTATCTATATTGTAAATGGAGTAAAATATGATAATAATGTTTTAAAAAATGTTAATCCTGCAGACATTAAAAGTATCAATGTTTTAAAAGATTCAATGGCAATTGCGAAATATGGTAATGAAGGAAAAAATGGTGCGCTTGAGATTACAACAAATGGAGAATATATTGCGGTGAAAGATGTTCAATTAAAATATATAAAAAGCGGAAAAAAAATCTTTACTGCAGTTGATACAAAACCGGTATATCCGGGTGGTTCAAGTGAATGGGAAAAATACTTAACAACTAATATAAATATTGAAAAGCTAAAAGCGAAAGGTGCTCCTCCGGGAAAATACACAGTTACTTTTTCTTTTATCATCCAGGATGATGGCGTTTTAAATAATGTTAGCATATTTAGCGATCCAGGATATGGCATAGGGAGCGAAGCAATAAGATTAATTCGGTTTGCGCCTAAATGGATACCTGCTAAGCAAAATGGTATTAATGTGAATTATTTGAAAAAGGAAACTATTACAATTGTGATACCTGAAAAATAAACAACAGCAAGAATAACGAATCCTGATTGATAAAATAAAGCAGACTTGGGGTTGGCTTTAACTTTAATTTCTACATGTGTGTTTCCGTCCTTGCTTTTTAGTGAGGACTTTTTATTAATAAATCAACTTCAAAATCAATGCAATTATTGCATACACACAGGTAACAATAAAGATACCTCTTGCAGTTTTATCTTTATGTATATTAATATAGAGCGTAAAGAAAATGGCATTGGCCAATAAAGAAAAACTTACCATGCCGGTAATTAGATGTTTTTCTACCAATAAAAATTTAATGAAATCGATAAATGAATAAGCACTGAATTTCCAAAAATAGAAACCCACCATACCCAATAGGGGAGCGAATAAGCCAATAATTAATCCCAATTGTAAATTATCTTTCTTAAACATTATATATTTTATTACACATATTAATGCACTTTACCGGAATTTACTGTTGCTTTTAATTCGTATAAATTCCTGTAATCCGTGTTTAAAATTTCCATTTGCTTTCTATTTGTTGTTTTAATAAATAATTGGTGAGATCGAACTGAACAGGCACCACACTTACATAATTATTTTTCAATGCCCAAACATCGGTATCTTTTCCTTTATCAAAATTTACAAACTCACCGGTTAGCCAATAATATTTTTTTCCGGTAGGATCATTTCTTTCAATAAAATCTTCTTCATATTTCGCATAAGCCTGCTTGCAAACTTTTATTCCTTTAATTAAACTTTCATCCACCGCAGGAATATTTACATTCAAGGTTAAATGCTTATCCAATTTTTGTTGCAACATTTCTTGCACAATTTTTTTCACGTATACTTTTGCTCCGGTAAAATCAGCTTCTACACTCAGATCTAATAAAGAAAATCCCGCAGAAGGAATACTTTCTATCGCGGCTTCAATCGCCGCACTCATGGTACCGCTATAAATAACATTGATGGAATGATTGGCTCCATGATTAATTCCGCTTAAACAAATATCCGGCTTCCGGTGCAAAACTTTATCTACTGCAAGTTTAACACAATCAACCGGTGTGCCGCTGCAACTATATGCTTCCACACCATCCATAAAATAAACTTTATGCAAACGCAAAGGATGCCCGATGGTAATGGCATGCCCCATACCGCTTTGTGGTTTATCCGGGGCAACCACAACAACTCTGCCTAAATCTTTTACTGCTTCCACCAATGCTCTGATACCCGGCGCAGTAATACTGTCATCATTCGTTACTAAAATAACGGGAACATTTTTCTTTTTTGTCTTCGCCATGATTGCAAGATACGATGTAAAAATATTTTGTACCTGTTACTGTTGATAAACTAAAAAGTCGTTGAAAAAAATCAACGACTTAAAACTTATCACTTACAACTTGTTACTTTCTTATGCCACCGCTCTCTTCACTAACTCTGCTGCCTCACTTAATTGAATGGCGCTTTCTACTTTCA
>Ga0316224_1004241_pt1 | contig 11007 bp, 10 predicted proteins | sample TBH18013metaG_FD_206254 | JGI IMG/M metagenome (GOLD analysis project Ga0316224, IMG submission 206254) | Freshwater microbial communities from Trout Bog Lake, Wisconsin, USA - TBH18013 | ecosystem: Environmental > Aquatic > Freshwater > Lake > Hypolimnion/Profundal zone | place: USA: Wisconsin...
AATTTGTGAAATATAATATTCAATATGTTTTATAATTTGATATATGATAATGGTATTAATATCAATATTCTTTAAATCAGTTATCAGTTGAGAAATACCAGACGGAGTATGAATAAAATCTATAGATAGATAGAATATATTTTGATAATTTTTATATTTATTAGTAAAATATTTGATAAGCTTATCTGATGGATAATTTTTAGATATTAATAAAATTTTATAAAGGTAGTTTAAATCAGATACAGTTTGAGCAGATATTTTATGGATAATTGAATTAAAGTCAAAGAATAGAAAATCTGCTGATGTTTTTTTGAATGGAGTAATTAAAGTTGCTTTATACGAAGTATGTAAAGTATTAAAAAATTTTTCTATTCCCATAAACTAAAAAAATATTTTTCTTTTTTTAATTTATAGTAAAATGGCAACATGTGGATCAGGAGCAGGTTCAGCGTTAGGAGCATTTTCCGCTGCTGGAGGTGGTTGTGGAACTAATGTACAACAACCACCTTCACCAGGACCGGGATGTACTAATACAAATACAGCAAGTGCAGCTAGTACATCAGTAGCAGGATCTGCAGGATTTTTAGGTATTGGTGCATCAGCAGGAGGATCAACTAACAGTGCAAATGCAGAAGATACAATGACATGTAATCCAAATTTTAACGAAACACAAGTTAATAATAATACAGTAAATAATAGTACATCAATTAATAATGCAGTTACGTTAATGACAAAAAATTCAATTAGTTCAATGTCTGAAAATACAAATCAAATGGTAGTAAATAGTATTACAAATACAACATCAAGTACATCTCAAAATGTAACTATTTCACAATCAATGAACATTAGTATAACTGGTTGTGCAGGTAATGCTACAGTTTCAAATGTATCTCAAAATGCGACAGTTGATTTATCACAAATTGCAACAATGACAATGACAGCAATTGATCAAGTTAGAACAGATTTAGCAAGTGCAGTATTAGATCAATTTAAAGCTAATACAACAGCTGCAAATGATCAAGTAATTAATGCAGATTTAACTACAGCTTTAGCTGCTCAACAAAATGCAAGTTTACAAGAATCTGCTACAGCAAATACTAAACAAACAACTGATAATGCAGTACCAATGGCAGATCCAAATCCAATTGCACCAACAAATTTAACATCAAATGTAAATCTTAATCAAACAACAAATCAAAGTGTATCAAATGCAGTAACTTTATCTGCACCATATACCAGTACAACTGATTACAATAAAACATTACAATCAATTGTAAATAATGCAGTTACACAAAATTTTACAAAAGATACAGTGAATATATTAGCTCAAACAGTTATTGGTAACCAAAATATGAATATTAGTCTTGCTAACATAGGAGGTGATTGTACAGTAAATAATATATCTCAAAATTTTAATATTACATTACGTCAATCATTATCATCTCAATTAAATATTGGTACAGCTGTTATAAATAGTGTTGCAACTCAAATGGGTATACAAACAGATGATACAGTAGCTAATTCAAATATTCAAAAATCAGTAGCAACAACTGCAAATGATTTACGTTCAGGTCAAGCATCAACAGCAGATTTATCATCATCTGAAACATATACTCAATCACTTACAAATGGTGGTATTGGTTCATCTGGTAGCTCAACCTCAAGTTGTATTTGTTGTATAATATGTATTATTTGTATTTTATCATGTGGATTAGGTGGATTAAGTTTTTCATCAGAATCATATACTGAAACATCATCTGACGAATCATCTTCTGAAGAATCATCTTCTGAGGATTCAACAAAAGGAGGATTTTCATTTTTTAATTAGTGCTTAAAAAAAAGCAATTATAAATAGTATAATTAATGTTGTTATCATGAAAAAATGTTTATTGTGCAAAAAAGAAACTATTATATTTTATGGTGATGGTGGACAATATGGAGATTCTTTTTGCAAAGAATGTTATGATGTAAATGTTTGTGCTCATTGCAGAATAATGAATATCGTAATAATTACAGAAGATAATATTATTAATAATCACAACAAATACATTCCACCTAAAGAAGGTGAAGACTACCAAGTAATATGTTTATCATTATATGGTAGACCATTTAAAGTGTTTTGCAAAGAATGTCATGAATCAGGTGAACCGTATAAAGAAAACGAAGTAGTTGATTTATTATATGGATGCGAAGAACCAGATGTTCGTTCAGAAAAAGGAAATGAAACAGATGATGATTCAGATAATTATGATAATAATATAGATGCATATTATGTTCGTAGAGGTAAACACGATCTTTATTAATAAAATTACATATTTAATTTTATGTGATTTTATTCTAAAACCCAATCTGCGATGGGAAAACCATTAAAAGTAGATGCAGAAGCCCATGAATATGCACCAAAGTTATTAAAGCAAATTACATCACCGATGTTATATTCAGGGATATTACATTCTATTTTATCAACAGAATCGCATGTTTGTCCATAAAGAATAGTAGGATAATTTGTTAAATATTTATTAGATGGAATTTTACGACCATCAAACATAACACCATTCATAGAACCATAAACACTATCATTAATATAATAAATTTTTACATTATTTACAGTTTTTTTATTTATAACTTTTACCATAAATTTAAGTGTATTATCTACCATAAATCTCCCAGGTTCAGCTACAATAATATATTTATCAAATGAATTGTGTTTTAAAAGAAAATCATCAATTACTTTGGTATGACTGATAAATTTTTTTTCTGTAAATTCATCATCTATTGATGGAAATCCACCACCAATATCTATCATACGTAATTTTAAATTATACTTCACGTCTAATGAATATATTTTCTCGATTGTTTCTAAATATTGTTCAGGATAGTAACATTTACTACCAACATGAAATGATATACCATATATTGGAAATTGTTCTCTTTTATGATAATTAATTATATCATTTAATTCTTCATCAGATGCACCAAATTTTTGATTAAATTTAATTTCTGATTTATTTTCACTAGATTTAATGCGTAAAATTGGTAATGCTTCTGGATATATTTGATGTATTAATTTTAGTTGAGATAATGAATCATATACAATTTTATTGACATTATTTGTTTTTGCATATTGAATTTGCTCAATAGATTTATGAGGATGTCCATAAATAATATCATTTGTAGTGAATAGAGAACTTGACATTTCGGAAATAGCAGCACATTCAAAATTTACTTTTAATTGAGATAATTTAGTAATAATATATGGATGTGGATTACATTTCATTGCATAGTATGGTTTAATTGATGGTAAACATTTTTTCCATAAACAAACATTTCTTTCTAATTTCGCCGGAGAGAATACAAACATTAACTAATGAAGTAATAAAATAAGAAGTAGATATTTTTTTATATTATTATTAATTATAATACAAAAAATTAAAAGACCATGTTGTGTGATTTAGCATATTGCCATACAAAATGTGAGACAACAACGAAAACAAGGGCATGAACAGCGGCGGCTTGTAATGATGTTTCACGGCTCATCCAAACTTGACCGCTTGGTCCTGGTGGGAGAGTAACTAAAACACCAGGAGATAAAACAAAGAAGAGAACAGCAGCTAACCAATGCATTTGTATATAATATAAGGATGATATTAAAAATTGAAAACTAAATAATTAATTGTGACTTTTAATAAATAAACTTAAAATGCCAAGTCGTTATGATATATGCAAAGAAACGTTAATTTGTAATACAGAATATGCTAAGAAAAAGAAAATAAATATTGCAATATTTTTATTTGATACTAATGTTACGTTGTATACAAATATTAAAATTAGCGATGAATCTAAAGATTTAATTAAAAGTAAGTATGAAAATCCATATAAATTATTTGATAATTTAACCTATGATGATATTATAAAAGCAATTAATTTGTCTCATCCAAATGGTGGTACAAATTTTTTAGCTCCTTATGAATTATTGAGTTATATAAATGAATTTAAAGATGCAAATGAAATATTCTTTTTATCAGATGGTGAAAATAATGTTAAATTAACATCAGATAATTTAGGATTTATTCAGCAATATAAATCTAAAACAACTACGATGGGAATAGGTCGTAAAGAAACATATGATCATGCAACTCTATCATTAATTTCGAAGACTAATGATACTGTTGAAGGTAATTCTGCAGATATTATTCAACAAGAACTATTATCACAAATGGCTGATGGAAGTGACCATGATATTGATAATTGGAATAATATTAAAGTAACTTTAATGGGACCAATTGCTAATTTTCAAGTTGGTTCAATTATGAAGTCAAAAATAATTACAGAAGAAGAATATAAATCTACAGAATTTAAATCAAATGTAGAGAACAAGAATCTTATTATTGAAAATTATAGTAATAATATTGTTGTTAAAAAACTCAATTCAATGATAGAATCAAATATTAATATTAAAACAGATTTATTGTTGTTTATGGTAGACCAATCGGGATCGATGGATGTAGATGTTAGAGATGAACCATTAAATATAAATTATTCGTTAGGTCGTAGTACATATGATATAGGAAGACAATATGTTGATCAATCACCTAATCTAAGTGTAATTCATTATGAAAGTGATTCAGAACAAAAATTACCTGAACCAGTAGTTTCATTACCAAAACCAGATATTTTATTAGAAGATGAAGCAAATAAAACTGATTCAGAAGAAGAAGTTAAATATGTTATGTATACAATGAATTTAATTAATATGAAATACTATCAACGTATCATTTATAAAGTTTTTGATCTAACAAAGTTTAAGGCTAAGATTGAATGGGAAGATTCAAAAGCAAATAAATGTGCTATGATTTTACATGATACTACCAAGTATGTTAATATAGATAATTTAAGTATTAAAAAGATGATTGAACTTGCAAATGAAATTGGTCACAATATTAATATTGCACATGTTTCATCTGATGATGATAATATTGGTAATTTTAGAAAGATAAATAATATTTGTAATAAGAATAAAGATTATTTAAATGAACTAGCAAATGATAAAGATATTGTTGATTTTTCATTAAGCGAAATTCTATTTTATAATAAGAAACATGGAATGAAATTATATTATAATACATTAACACCAGGTGAAGTTAATTTTCAGGAACTTCTTAATACAACATCAGATTTTGCATCAAGAATGTTATCAGCAGCGGCTACAATGAGTGTAGCAGTAAATAGAACACCATCATCTCAACATGGTCCAGATGAAGAAAATATGAATATTAATCGAGATATAAGTTTATGCACAATTTGTTACAGTGAAATTCGTGAATATGTATTTTCATGTGGTCATTGTTATGCATGTAAAGATTGTGCAGAAAAAGTACTAATTAATGAACCAACTAATAAATGTTCGTATTGCAAGCAAGATGTAACATGGATTCGTAAAATTACAATGACAGATAACCAGAAAGATAAAGAGCATTATTTCAAATGCATAACAGAAGATTGTTATAATATTGCATGTATTGTAGCAAGTTGCAATAAAATAAAAGATACAGATGATGATGGATATCATTTAACATATTGTGAGAAATGCTTTTCCCATGTAAAGAAAGCGTATAAACGAATGAAGAAAACGCATCAATGTTTTTGTGGAGAAGATATTATTAAGATTAAAGAAAACATATATTTTAATTGATATAAACCATTAAAATTAATTTATAAAAATGCCAAATTACAATATTAATTTAGAAGATATTAAGTCAATTGATTTTGATAGATATAAAAGTACATTTGAAAATTTAGGATTCTTTGAATATTCAGAATTTTTTGATATACCAGGAAGAGAACATTATAGATTATTAGCATATTTATCTACTTTATTTGATAATGCAAATATTATCGATATTGGAACTCATGAAGGAAATAGTGCATTAGCGTTATCATATAATAAAACAAATACGGTTCATTCATTTGATATAGTAGAAAAAAAAGTTAAACCACAAGATAATATTCAATTTCATATAGAAGATTTATTTAATGCAGAAGTAAGAAAGAAATGGAAAGATACTATTTTAAGTGCACCATTTATATTTTTGGATGTAGATCCACACAATGGAGAAATGGAATTAGAATTTTATAATTATTTAAAAAGTATTAATTATCAAGGATTTGTAATATGTGACGATGTGTGGTATTTTCAAGAAATGAGAAATAATTTTTGGTATAAAATTCCAGATACAGAAAGATATGATTTAACACCAATTGGACATTGGTCAGGTACAGGAGTATTTACATTTAATAATGATATTACATTTCACAAATATGATAATAGTAATTGGACATTAGTAACAGCATATTTTAATCTTACGAAATGTCCAGATGCAAGTGAATCAATTAATAAGAGAGATAAAAATTATTATTATAGTAGTGCATTATCAACATTATCATTACCATATAATTTAGTTATTTATTGTGATTCAGAAAGTAAAGAAATGATTAAAAGTTTAAGACCAGCATATTTAAAAGAGAAAACAATTTATTGTGTAGTTGAATTTGATGATTTTAAATTTAGCGATGGTAAAACAATAAAAGAATATAGAGATATAATTAATAAAAATAGACAAGAACATCCTTATCATTTTGATAATAGAAATACAGCAAGTTATTATTTATTTTGCATGACAAGATATATTATGTTAAATGAGATGATTGAATTAAATCCATTTGGAAGTACGCATTTTGCATGGATTAATTTTTGCATAGAAAGAATGGGATTTAAAAATTTAATTAGATTAGATGAAGCATTATCAGTAAAGAGAGATAAATTTTCTACATGTTATATTGATTATATTCCAGAAGAATTAATAAAGGATACGAATGAATATTTTAAATGGGGAAGATGTAGTATGTGTAGTGGATTTTTTACAGGTAATAAAGATTATATGAATAAGGTATGTAATTTGATATTAGATAAATTTATTGAATATGCAAAAATTGGATATGGTCATGCGGATGAACAATTATATAGTCCGGTATATTTTGAGAATAAAGATTTATTTGACCATTATTATGGTGATTATCATCAAATGATTACAAATTATGTTTATATTTATGATGCACCAGAGCCACCAATTTATAATTTTATTAGTAATAGTTTTAGATGTAAAAATTATAAAAAATGTATTGAAGCATGTGAATTTGTATTAAATTCGTATATATTAAATAAATGTAGTATTAATGATGAATATATGAATAGATTACAAACATATTATATTAATGCACAAAGAGAATTACATAATTAAATACTATTTTAAATTTAAAAATATTTTAATATAGTATATGTCAACAGGTTCAACAGGTTCAACTGGTGCTACCGGCACTAATTCACCAAAAAAATATAATTTAGTTGTAGAACGAGGTGTAGCTCCAGAAAGAGTAAGAAATTATTCTATTAGATATAGAATATCAGCAAATGTAGATTTACGTAGTAAAATTAAAATTATGTATGACCAAGGAAATTTAGGAAGTTGCACAGCGAATGCATTATGTTATGCATATGTATTTGATGCACCTACATTTTCACCATCCAGATTATTTTTATATTATAATGAAAGATTTTTAGATGGTGATGTTCCAATTGATGCAGGATCAACATTATCAGAAGGTATAAATGCATTAGAAAAATATGGTGTTTGTAAAGAATCAACATGGTCATACAATACAAATAATTTTGCAGTTAAACCAAGTAAAGCAGCATATACAGAAGGTGTTAAAAATGAAGTATTAATGGCAACACGTGTACAACAATCATTATCAAGTATGAAAGGTTGTTTAATAGCTGGTTATCCATTTGTAGTTGGTTTTGAAGTATATTCATCATTCGAATCTCCAGCAGTTGCTTCAACTGGTATGGTACCAATGCCAAACACACATACAGAACAATTATTAGGTGGTCATGCATGTATTTGCTTAGGTTTTAATGATACTAAAAAAGTTTGGATTATGCAAAATTCATGGGGTGCAGGATGGGGTGATAAAGGTTATTTCTACTTACCATATGATTATTTAACATCACCATCATTAGCAGGTGATATGTGGAGAATATTAAAAGTATCTACTACATCAGCCAGTAATAATGTAGCACCAAATGTAAGTTTAAGACTTAAATATCAAAAGATATATAATTACAAACCATTAAATTTACCACCTAGAAATGCAGGTTCAACTGGTCCTACAGGTTCTGTAGGTCATACTGGTACAAGTTCAACAGGTCCTACTGGTACAACTAATTCAACAGGTTCAACAGGTTCAACAGGTACAAATTAAGTTTATTTAAATAGTTGTTAATATATTATTTAAATAAAATGAGTGAATTAGAAGAAAAATTAATAGAAGGTAATCTCAATATAGTAAAAACAAAAATAGATCTTTTTGAACCACCTAAGAAAATGAAAGAATTATCACCACGTTCACCAATAAATTCTGTAAAAGAAGAAATAATAACAAATCAAATAGTAGATACATTATCATTTGACGATGTATTAATTAATCCAAGACTATCAAATATTCAATCAAGAAAAGATATTTCATTAAAAACAAGATTAACTAAAAAAATATCATTAAATCTTCCGCTTATATCAAGTCCAATGGATACAATTACGGAAGATAAAATGGCAATAGAGATGGCATTAAATGGAGGATTAGGAATTATTCATAGATACAATACAATTGAAAAACAAGTAGAAATGGTGAAGAAAGTAAAAAGATATTTAACATTTAAGATTGATAATCCATATATAATAAATGAAGAAAATACAGTCGATGACTTACTTGAACAAATAAATAAATTAAATGTGTATAGTTATGTTGTTATGAGGAAAGAACATATAGATACAACATGTTATGATGTATTAAGTGGAATAGTAACAAAATGGGATTTAAATAATCATAAATTAAGTGGAAAATCAAATCAAACAAAAATTAAAGATATTATGACAACATTAAATAAATTAGTATATGCATCACCTAATGTGACCAAAGAAATGGCATTAAGTTTAATGAAGAAACATAAAATAGAAAAATTACCATTATCGTCTGATGGTGTAAATTTATGTGGAATGATTAGTTACAAGAGTATAATGGAATATGAATTAAATAAAGATAAATATTCATTAGATGAAAATAATAGTTTATTAGTAGGTGCATCAGTTGGAATAGTTGGTGATTATTTAGAGCGAACAAAAGAATTAATTGAAGCTGGATGTAATTTAATTTGTATAGATGTAGCAAATGGTTATAATGAAAAAGTTGCACAAGTAATAAAAGAATTAAAATTATATGATATTGAAATAATGGCTGGTAACGTATGTAATCCTGATGGATTTGAATTTTTATGTAAAGCTGGTGCTGATTGTATTCGAGTAGGAATTGGTAATGGTTCTATTTGTTCTACACGATTAGTTACTGGGGTTGGATGTGGACAATTTACTGCATTAATGAATTGTAGAAATGTAGCTAGAAAGTATAATGTTGGTATGATTTCAGATGGTGGACATTTAGGTAAAGATGGTAATATTAGTAAAGCATTTGTAATTGGATCTAATGCTATGATACTAGGAAAAACAATTTCAGCAACAGATGAGACACCAGGAAAAATAATTAATAGAAATAATCGCAGAGTTAAATATTATCGTGGAATGGCATCAGCAATGGCAATGGCGTCAAAAGCTGAAGTATCTAATCAAGAATATAATGATAATCAAAATCCAGAAGGAATGGATATGGAAATAGAGATTAAGGGTCCAGTTAAGAATATTCTACAGCGAATTGAATCAAGTATTAAAAGTACGATGAGTTATATTGGATGTATTAATACTGAAAAATTAAGAGAAGATGAAAATAAAATTAGTTATTATAAGCAATCAGCAGGAGTGATGAGTGAAACATCTATACGTGGTAAAACAGTTTAATATTATATTTTTGATGTGTACCATTATAAATAAGCATATATTCAATAGTTTTATCGTCATGAATTTCATAAATAAATTTTGTTATATATTCAATAGTATCAGGATGTAAATAATATTTATTTAATAGAAATATCATTAAATGTTGTATACTATTTTCATCATCATCAAAAGTATATGTTTTTATTTTAGTTAAAAATTGTAGTTGACAATTAGTTGTTTGTTCAAGAACTAATACCATTAATTATAAAGTTGAAAAATATATTAAATATGAGGAATATCTAATATATTAAATAAGAAATGACAACATTTACTAAATACATTCGTTCAGAGAATAAGCGAGATATTGATAGAGAATATGAAACTCAATTAATTGCAAGTAAATATGGATTTGCACCAAAAATATATGAATATTCTGTAACTCATATTTCAAATAAAAATTATTATGAAGGTAAGCTAGTAATGGAACATTTAAATGAAATGTGTATCGCTGATATGTATGGTGATGAACCAAAGCATATACCATCACTTATTTGGGTTGAAATGAGAAATATATTAAAAATATTATATGAAAAAGAGGGAATAGAATATATTGATATAACAGGATATAATTTTATTGAAAAGAAAGGTAAATTATATATAATTGATTTTGGTCATGCAAGATATTCAAAGAAAGATAAAACTATTAATTGGTTTTTGAAGAAATTTTTGGATGGTGCAAATGAATTTAATCCAGATTTCCGTTAATTCTTAAATTTTTTTATAAATATATATAATATATAAATGCCTTTACCACCTCATTTAGCAAGAAAATTAGCTCACCAACGTGCAGAAGAAGCATTGGCTGCACAAGTTATATCTGATAACGTAGAAACTAATGATAATATTTTAGTTGAAACACCAGTTGTTGAAGCTGCACCCGAAAGTTCTGAACCAGTGGTTGAAGCTGTACCCGAAAGTTCTGAACCAGTTGTTGAAGCTGCACCCGAAAGTTCTGAACCAGTTGTTGAAGCTGTACCCGAAAGTTCTGAACCAGTTGTTGAAG
>Ga0316224_1004246_pt1 | contig 10998 bp, 13 predicted proteins | sample TBH18013metaG_FD_206254 | JGI IMG/M metagenome (GOLD analysis project Ga0316224, IMG submission 206254) | Freshwater microbial communities from Trout Bog Lake, Wisconsin, USA - TBH18013 | ecosystem: Environmental > Aquatic > Freshwater > Lake > Hypolimnion/Profundal zone | place: USA: Wisconsin...
TGCGTCATGCTGTGGGGGGCGTGCTGCGCCGGTTGAAACGTGCTCAATCCGCTTGAGGTGCGGCCACCGTAGCTATATAATCAACATTATATACCAGATCGGAGGTCGAGGCGATGCTTGCATTCAAAGTCACCACGGTTGGAGCATCGGCTGGCTTCATCCTGACCAAGGAAGCGATGGCCCGGCTGAAGGTGCAGAAGGGCGACACGGTGTATTTGACCGAAGCACCCGGCGGCGGCTATCGCCTGACGCCCTATGATCCGGATTTTGAGCGTCAGTTGTCGCTGGCCGAAGAGATTATGCACGAAGACCGTGAGGTGCTTCGGGCGTTGGCGAAGTGACATCCTGGCGCTGGGTGGGCGCGTCGCTGGTCTATGCGATCCATGACCGCCAATTGGCCGAACATGGCGGGCTGGATGGGATGCGTGATCAGGGCGCGGTGGAATCCGCCCTGGCCCGTCCGCAACATCTGGCCGTCTATGGGGAGACGGATGCGGCGGAGCTGGCAGCTTCTTATGCGTATGGGATTGCGCGCAATCATGGGTTTGCAGATGGCAACAAGCGCACGGCTTGGGTCGTCGCCCGTGTTTTCCTGGCCGATAATGGCTTTCGTCTACGGTTCGATAAACTTGAAGCCATCCGAACCATGGAGGCTGTAGCAGCCGGAACGTTGGGAGAGGCGGATCTTGCCGCGTGGTTCCGTGGCAATCTGATGGTGTGAAGGCGCATTGCGTATCTGGGCGGTTATCATCTTCGGCGGCTTCGGCTAGACCGAATGCGCTGAAGGAGAGTGGGTTTTGGGTATTTTCACCATCACAGGCGGTGCCGGTTTTATCGGCTCGCATCTGGCTGACTCGCTGTTGGCGGCCGGGCATCGTGTGCGGGTGCTGGATGATTTCTCCACCGGCAAACGCGAAAATATCGACCCGCGCTGTGAGGTGATCGAAGCCGACGTGCGTGACCGCGATGCCTTGCTGCGCGCGATCACTGGCGTCTCCGGCGTGTTCCATCTGGCGGCGATTGCCTCCGTGGAACGCACCAACCGCGAATGGCTGTTCACCCACAGCGTCAACCAAAGCGGCAGCATCACGGTGTTCGATATGGCGCGTGAATTGGGCGGTCTGCCCGTTGTCTATGCCTCCTCAGCGGCCGTCTATGGCGATATCGGTGACGAAGTGGCACGCGAAAGCCTGCCGACCCAGCCGCTGACCGCCTACGGCGTCGACAAGCTGGGCAGCGAGTTGCATGCCCGCGTCGGCTGGGCGCTGCATGAGGTGCCCAGCGTCGGGCTGCGCTTCTTCAACGTCTACGGCCCACGCCAGGACCCCGCCTCGCCCTATAGCGGAGTGATCTCGATTTTTGCCCGATTGGCGCGCGAGGGTCAGACGCTGACGGTGCATGGCGATGGCGGGCAGACGCGCGATTTCGTCTATGTCGCCGATGTGGTTGCGCATCTGCGCGCATCGATGGAGTATCTGTGGCGCGAAGGCGGGGCGAGCGTGTTCAACGTCTGCACTGGCCACAGCGTGACAGTGCTGGAACTCGCCCGCACCGCTCTTGTCGCTTCAGGCCGCAATGCCGAAGCTATCCAACACGGCCCTGCGCGTCCGGGCGATATCCGGCTGTCGCAAGGCGATCCGTCATTCGCACAGGACAAGCTCGGCGTCTCAGCGCTGGTGACGCTGGCCGACGGGCTGCGGGAGACGGTGGCGGGTTAGGCGACACTTTAACTGTTTCGCAATCAGGCATTGGCAACTCCGCTTGTAGCCTCTTGGCTTCAAGCATAGCGTTTTCCTGAGTTTGAGAATTGGAACGACTGATGACAGCAGCATTCAATCGCGTGATGCATCAGCTTTACGGTGAAAACATCTGGGAGAATTTTGTTCCTACCCCAGGCGAAGATGGTGTGCAGGGCTGGAATGGCGATCACGACGTGCTGCGCCGGGTGTTTTCCTATGAGGAGGAAAACATCATTGTCGATGTCGGCGTGTGGAAGGGGCAGTCCACCATCTCACTGGCTCAGAATTTAAAAGATCGCGGCTTGAACGGGGTGGTGATTGGCGTTGACACGTTTCTCGGCTCACCCGAGCACTGGAATCGCGACCATCATTTTTTCAAGCGCGCGCATGGCATGCCGGATCTGTATCAGACATTCATGTCCAACGTCGCCCGTGCTGGGCTTACGGAATACATCATCCCACTGGCACAGACCTCCACCACTGCGGCGGCCGTGTTGAAAAGCCGGGGCATCAAAGCCGGCATCGTTCATATTGATGCCGCGCATGAATATCGCGAAGTGCTCAACGATCTGAACGATTACTGGCCCATCGTTGAGCAGGATGGCTTTCTGATTGGCGACGATTACGATCCATCCTGGCCGGGCGTGGTCAAAGCCGCCGACGAATTCGCCGCCCGCCACCGGCAGCCGCTGGTGCTGGATCACCCGAAATACATTTTCCAGAAGTGACGCCCCCGCCTTTCGGCGGGAGCGTATCCTCTTAATACCGCTTATAGGGCAGGAACTTGCCGCTCAGCGTCATCTTCACCCGATCACCCTTCTGATCCGGCTGGCGTTCAAGCTGCATGTCGAAATCGATGGCGGACATGATGCCGTCACCGAATTCCTCGTGGATCATCTCTTTCCACGTCGTGCCGTAGACCGAGATCAGTTCGTAGAAGCGATAGATCAGCGGATCGGTCGGCACGGCGGTTGGCAGGGAGCCGCGATAGGGGATCGAGGCGAGAATGTCGGCTTCGTCGTCAGACAGGCCGAGCAAAGTCGCAGCCTTTGCCGCTGTCTCGGGCAGCATCGTCATCTGGCCGAGACAGGCGGCACAGGTCCAGACTGGGGAATAGCCGAGATGGGTGGCGATGTCGGCCCAGCTGAGGCTTTTTTGCTTCTTCAGCTTGAGGATTTTCTGGCCGAGTTCCGTCTTGGCGTCGTTCATGGCGAGATGGTCTCCAGGGATTTGGGGGGATCGAAAGCGGAAATCGCGGGCACGTTGCGGCCCGTCCAGCCCTCCGGCCGAGTGCCAGCAAGCAGGCGGGAGCGTGTGACAAGGAAATCGACGATGTGGTTACGCAACGCATAATAGCCAGGCTGGCGATGCAGATTGCTGCGGTCGCGCGGGCGGGGCAGGGGGTTGATGATGATCTCTGCCAGCCGGGCATCCGGCCCGTTGGTCATCAGCAAGATGCGATCTGCAAGCAGAATGGACTCGTCCACGTCATGGGTGATCATGAATGCCGTCTGCCGTCCGCCGCCGACAAGGCCGACGACCTCATCTTGCAACGTGCCACGTGTGAGAGCGTCGAGGGCAGAGAACGGTTCGTCCATTAGCAGCATCGCTGGCTCCAGCGACAGCGCACGGGCAATGCCGACGCGCTGCTTCATCCCACCCGACAATTCGCGCGGCTTCTGCAAGGCGGCGTCCTTGAGGCCGACGAGTTCGAGCGCTGCCTGCGCACGGTCGTTGATCTCGGCTTTGCTCCAGCTTGGATGGCGGGAGCGCAAGGCGAAGCCGACATTCTCGCGTGCCGTCAGCCAGGGATAGAGCGCATGTGATTGGAAGATCACCGCCCGGTCCAGCGACGGGCCGGTGATTTCGCGGCCATCCATCACCAATGCCCCCTCATCGGGCGATTCCAGCCCGGCAAGGATGTTCAAGATGGTGGTTTTGCCGCAGCCTGAATGCCCGATCAGGCAGACGAACTCGCCACGCTCCACGCCGAACCACAAATCGCGGAACACCGTGCGGCTGCCGTAATGTCGGGCAATGCCCTCAATGGAGAGATAAGGATGCATGCGGTTCACTCCCTCCATGTCACAGCGCTCGCGGCAAGGCCGAGCAGGCGATCAAGTGCCATGCCGACGAGGCCAATCAGCAAAATACCGAGCATGATGTCGGCCAGAGAGAGATTGTTCCACTGGTTCCAGACGAAATAGCCAATCCCGGTGCCACCGACGAGCATTTCAGCGGCCACGATCACCAACCAAGCGATGCCGATGGAAATCCGCATGCCAGTGAAGATGGTAGGTGCGGCGGCCGGCAAGATCACGTGGATTGCCCGTCGCCACGCGCTCACTTCCAGCGTGCGCGCCACATTCAGCCATTCCCGTCGCACGCCAGCCACACCGAACCCCGTGTTGACCAGCATCGGCCAGACCGAGCAGATGAAGATGACGAAAATCGCCGAAATGTTGCTGTCCTTGATGGTGTAGAGCGCAAGCGGCATCCAGGCGAGCGGCGAGACAGGCTTGAGCACTTGAATGAACGGGTTCAACGCGGCCCCTGCCAGCGGCGACATGCCGATCAGAAACCCCGCCGGGATCGCCACAATCGCCGCCAGCCCGAAGCCGATCAGCACGCGCAACAGTGAATAGCCAAGCTGAATGCCAAGTCCCTTATCGTTCGGCCCGTGGTCATAAAACGGATGCCGCAATGCCTCCCACAGCCGCAGAGCCACATCCCAAGGCGTTGGGATGGCGGACTTGCCGGTATTGGCGGCAGCCCCCATCAGCTTGGCATATTCCGGGTCCATTCCGGCCGTGGGTGAGGTGTCGTGCACCGCCAACTGCCAGGCAGCCAGGAACAGCACCAGGATTACTGCCGACAGGATCGGAGCCGCCCAGGTGGGATGTCGCCCTTGCACCGCTCAACTCCGCTTAATCGGGAAGCTGGCGAGGTAATCCTCGGGCTTGGCGGGGTCGAACGGTTTGCCCATCACCACGAAGCTTTTGCTGTTCGACGCCGGTGGCACAAGGCCCAGGCCTTCCATCTGCTTGCGTGCGTCCGTGGCCAGCAGGACCGATTTCGCGATGCCTGCGTAATTCACCTCGCCCTTCAACTGACCCCAACGCTTCATTTGCGTGAGAATCCATACACCGAAGCTCTCCCACGGGAATGGGTCATAGCCCGCACGCAGCGGCTGCTTGATGATGTTGCCCAGGCCATCGGCAAACACCCCGGTCAGTGCCTGCTCCACCACCACAGGCGGCTGATTGAGGTAATTGGCCGGTGCAATGGCGTCGGCAATTTCCTTGCGGTTCTCGGCCTTGTTGGCATAGCCGGTGGCGTCAATGATGGCGCGCGACAGAGCCAGGAAGGTGTTCGGGTTCTCAGAGATGAACGCCTTGGAGATGCTGAACGAGCAGCACGGATGTCCATCCCAGATATCGCGGGAGAGGATGTGGATGAAGCCCAGCCCGTCGAACACTGCGCGCTGATTCACTGGGTCCGGCCCGAGGAAGCCGTCAATGTTACCGGCCCGCAGATTGGCCACCATTTCCGGCGGCGGAATGACGCGCAATTGCACATCGGTGTCTGGATCGATGCCCGCTTCGGCGAGGTAGTAGCGCAGCAGGTAATTATGCATCGAGAAGTCAAACGGAATGCCGAAGCGCAGGCCTTTCCAGGTCTTTGGGTCGCGGCGGTCTTTCAGTGCATTGGCCAGCACAATAGCCTGCCCGTTGATGTTCTCAATGGCCGGGATCTGCCAATCCTGCTGCACCGAGCCCAGGCCGAGCGAGATGGCGATCGGCATCGGGCTGAGCATGTGGCTGGCGTCGTATTCATGGTTGAGCGACTTGTCGCGCACCACGGCCCAACCGGCGGTTTTGATCACCTCCACGTCGAGGCCGTATTTCGCATAAAAGCCCATTGGCTGCGCCATGATGATCGGGCTGGCGCAGGTGATCGGGATGAAGCCCACTTTCAACTTCGGCTTTTCCAGCGGACCGGGGGCATCGGCGGCGAGGGCGGTTGCGATGTCGAGCGGGAAGAACTGCGCAAGGGCTGCACCCAACGTCGCAGCGCCGACGGATTTCAACAGCGCACGCCGATGCGCTGCCTGTGGGAAGGCGGCCCGGAGGACGGCGCTGCGCACCACCTCACCTAGCCGCGCATCTCCGGTGTTGGCGGATACAGCATGCGATCCACAGCCACAGGACTGGCCGTGCACAACACTCGGATCGAACATCTCGCACTGGAAGCTCATGATGGTCCTTTGGGTTGGCGTTGGAAGTAGAGCAACTCACTCGGCAGGTGCAGCAAACGACAGGCCATTGGCCTTGGCTTAGGCGGGCAGCGTCAGTCGAATGCCGTCCAGTGCCGCCGAAAGGCGGATCTGACAGCTCAGGCGCGAGGTAGGCTTGAGCGTGAAAATGGTGTCCAGCATCTCTTCTTCGCTATCCTCAACCGGGGGAAGGAGATCCGCCCAGTTGGGGTCAACCACCATGTGGCAGGTGGCGCAGGCGAGTGAGCCATTGCACTCGCCTGCAATTGGCAATCCAGCGATCCGGGCGAGTTGCATGATGTTATCGCCAGCGCGTCCGGTGAGGACGTGTTCGCCGCCATCGCTGTCGATGATGATCGCGCGCAACTGCATCAATTCTGCCCCAGAATGGCCAGTTCCTTGCGGAGATGGCGGATGGACGGTGTAACGATGGCGACGAAATAGCTTTCGCGTATCCGGCGGCTGACCGCCGAGCCTTGCAGATAGCCGCGTGAGCCGGCGTGCAGCATCGCCGATTGCCCGGCATCGAGCGCTAATTCGCTGATCGCCAGCCGGGCTTCCAGCACCCGGCGCATGTAATCCGGCGCGGTCTCGACAGGGGTCGCCCCCAAAGCCGTCACCTCGGCCAGCATCGTTGCGCAAGCATCTTCGTAGTATGATGGCCCACGCGGCAGATATTGGTTGGATTTCGCCTGCGTGTGGTTGGCTTCGTGCATCGTGCTGATGCAGCCACGTACCACGCCCAAGCCCATACCAGCCTGCAACAGGATCACACCTGGCAGAATGCGCTTGACCTCATCTGACACCGGATCAGCGAGCAGCATGGCGTCGGCGATGAATGCCTTCTTGAACAGCACTGAATAGGTGCCGGTGCCTTCAAGCGCGATGAAATGCGCATTTTGCCGGATTTCGACGCCGGGCTGTCCGCATTGCACCATGGCGAACATCAGATGGCGCGCATCGGCTGCATCTTGCAGCACGGTTGCGAACCAATGGCCGTCGCCAAGGTTGGATACCCAAGGCAGCACCCCGGAGACAACATAGCCGCCCTCCGCCCGCTGGGCCTTGAGCTTGAAGCCCTCGAAGCCTGCCAGCGTCTTCATCGGGTTGGACATGCCAGTGCCGGCCATCACGCTGCCAGTGGCGATGCCGCCTTGCAGTGTCTCGCGCAGGGCGGTGTTGGGTGAATGCTCCAAATACCAGCCCGACGCATCCTGGCACCATGTGCAGAAGGCGGTGGACATGCATTCCGCCCCCACCTCAGCCATCGCACTGACGGCGGCACCGATGCTGCGGTTCGGTAGCAGCGTGTGGGCATCCAGATGGGCGGAGAACGTACCGGCGCGGCCGAGTTCACCCATCTGGGCGCGGGGATAGACGCCTTCACGGTCGATGGCGTCCACATGGGCGGGCAATTCCTGCCGGACTCGCGCCCGCACCGCTGCCAGATACTCGGCCTCGGTGAGAGACGTCGCGACCAGACCGGAGAGCGAGGCGAGTCCGGCCGACATTATGCCATCTCCACGTTGAGGGCGACGGGCTTGGTGTAGGTGTTGGCCACCGGCGACCACATCTTGGCGTGGGCGATCAGCGCATCCAGGTCTTCACGCGGCGCATCGGCCTGCAGATCGACGGAAATCCGCACCGCATCGAAGCCAACCGGCTTCGGCGAGACGTCGCCGGTGCCCCAGACGGCGGTGATGTTGATATCCGCTTCGAGCGAGAGTTCGAGTTTGTAGATGGTGATCCCACGTGCAACCGCGTTGGCGTGAATGCCGACGGCGAGGCAGGAGCCCAGGGCTGCCAGCATCGCTTCAGACGGGTTGGGCGCGGTATCGTCACCCAGCAAAGCAGGCGGCTCATCGACGATATAGGGCGGCAGGTTGCGCACCATGTTCAGGTGACGGAAGCGGCCCTCGGCGATGGTCTTGCACTTAAGCGTCTTGATCGCCTGCGGATTGGCGCGGCCATTGGCGATCAGTTGATCCAGGCCAACCTTGTCGATGGGGGCGAGGCAGCCAGTGATGGCGGTGGCAGGTTTCGGTTGCGTCGTAGCGTCAGACATCTGCGTCTCCTGTTGTGGCACCCATCGCCAATGGCGAACAGACGCCTCGGTTTGACAAACTTTCTGGCGGTTGTAGGCGCGTGTCGCACAACCAAACAGACCGTTCTGTCTTATGTTGGGTGACTATACAAAACCCGTGCCACAACGCTGTGGCCCCGGATTTGCGCAGTGCATCGCCACCATTGATGCTGTTGGTGCGGGCAATGCGATACTGCGGGCACCAGACAGACCGGTCAGGTTAGATGGTGCTTTGAATTTACGCCCAAAAAAACGGCAATATGATAGAATTCGTGCATATGTTGCCAATCGTTCTGATGTTCGGAGTGTTGTGATGGAAGATTTGCTCGAAAACGAGGCGTGCATGCTGGGCTCTGGCTTCCGTGCGCTGTCTCCTGCCAGTGCGGAGGGCACCGCATCGGAGCGGCCGGCGGGTGAACGCATCCTGGCAGCGGCCCGTGATCTGTTTTGCCGGGACGGCATCCATGCCACTGGCATCGATCGCATCCTTGCCGCCGCAGGAGCTTCGAAGATGGCCCTTTATGCCCGCTTCGGCTCGAAAGATGCTCTGGTGCAGGAGGTGCTGCTGCGCGAGGGTGCCGCTTGGCGCGAGGCGTTCTTTGCCGAGCTGGAGCAAGCCGGGCCGGACCCGATGGCGCAGTTGCTGGCAGTTGTGCCGGCTTTAGGGGCTTGGTTCGGCTGTGGCCGCTTTTATGGTTGCTCTTTCATGAACGCCGCCGCTGAGCATTCCAAGGGTGAGCCGCAATTGCGCGCAATGGCGGTGGAGCATCACCGCCTGATCCGCGAACGCATCACCGCCATTGCCGAAGCGGCGGGTGTTGCGACACCGGCGAAAGTGGCCCGCCAGATCATGCTACTGATGGATGGCGTGATCGCTTCATTGATGGTCGCCGGCGATCCGGGCGTGCTGGAGGTGGCGGGTGAGAATTTGCGTGGGATTGTGAGACAGGCGTGAGAAAACGCATTCACATGAGATGAGATTGAGACAATCCAGCAAAATCACCTGTCCCCATTTTTGCCGCGTTCATGGTGGCGATTGGGTATGACGGCTGCGTTCAATCGCTGGGGAGTTGCCTGACCCATGGTTCGATCCCTGCACGTTTTTGCGGCTTTTCTAATCTGTCTATGCACAAGAGTCGCTCAGGCTACCGAAATTTGGCTGGCGGGCGTCGATCCCTTCGTCCACGCCATCATGCAGCCCGAGACGTCTACCGATTATCAATCTCTCTTCAGTGCACACGCCGCTTGGCCTCGGGCGGCGGCGCATGTGGCGGTATTCAAAACATCCACCCAATGGCTGCTCAATGCGCCAGATTCCGCCCTGCGAGACATGATCAACGATTTACACGCGCGCCACATCGCCCTCGCTTTTGAAGGGTTGATGATTCCGCATCTGGAGGCGTGCGGGCAGGGAGTAGAAGGCTATTCCGGCCCTGGCGAGATCGCCCGTGTGGCCGAACGTGTGCGCGCCCTTGGCGGTCGGATTGATGCGGTCGCGATGGATGAACCGCTTTGGTATGGCCATCACTATCAGGGGCCGCAACACTGCGCCTTTAGTATTGAGGCGCTCGCGAAGGCGTTGGCGCAGAACGTCGCCGCTTTGCGCGCTACCTTCCCCAACATTCGGATTGGTGACATTGAGCCGCTCGACCCGCTTGCCCCGGAGGCGTGGGCCGATGAAGTACTCCACTTCGCCGAAGCCTTTCGTGCCACAACGGGGCGGCCACTGGATTTCGTCCATCTCGATATCCCCTGGCAAAGCTCATGGCGACCGGCGCTGGCTATCCTGCAGCAGCGCCTGCGGGCGGTCCATCTGCCAATCGGCATCATCTATAACGGCGATGAGAGCGATCAGACCGACCTCGCCTGGACACAGCATGCCAGCGAACGTGCCGTGCAGTTGGAGAACGCTCCTGCCACTCTGCCGGATCAGGCGATTCTACAAAGCTGGATGCGACATCCGTCGCATATGCTGCCCGAGGATCAGCCCGGGACCCTGACCAATCTCGTCCTCGATTACGCCCGCACCCGCATCCGGATGCATCCGGTTGGACCCAGCCAGATCGCGCTCATCGACGAACAGGGGCAGCCGGTTGTGGGCGCGCATGTGCAGGTGACGCGGGTGGACGCCGCACGCCTCACCACGCGGCATTTCTCTGGGAACGTCCCGCCGAACGCGGCGAGTGTGCTGTTTGCCCTGCGGTTGAATGTGGAGTGCGCGTGCGTAGGAAACGGTGTGATGCGACTGGGCGTGGTGCATTTGTCCTCCGACGGTCGCGAGGCGTCGTTCCGTTTTGCTGATCTGCAGCTTGACGCCGACGGCCAGCAAAACTTTCGCGCCGTGGCCGGGCGTCCAGAGATGCATAATAGTGCTGCCGTATCGGTAATGCGTGGTGTGCCCTATGCGCTCGATGTGCACATGGCGGCGGATGAAGCGGTCGAGCAGGCAGGCTATATGGCCCTGATCTTTCTCGGAGCGGACGGAAAGGAGGTCAGTCGTACTCGATATCCACTGGAATCGAGCCTGACTAACCCGATTGATCTCCAGACAGACGCTTCAGGTACAGCGGATCTTCGGGTACTGGGGCGTGGAAAATCGCGCATTGCATTCACAGGAAATTCAGATCAGCGGCCGTCGTTGGGTTATTTTTTAATGAAATAATTTACAAAAGATAGATATTTCATTTCAATGAATTGAAATTATTTAGAGATCCTTGTGCTGCAGCCGTCGTCAATCTTTCAAAACAAATTCAATATCGTCGGATTTTACCAAAATTCCCCGCCCCCTCGCTTGCCGCCCTGTTGGCTGGCTGGCATGTTGCGGTGCGATGTGCGCGATGATGTGAGGCTTTGATGCGGATATTGGTCACTGGCGGCTGTGGCTTCATTGGCTCGGCGGT
>Ga0316224_1004274_pt1 | contig 10943 bp, 8 predicted proteins | sample TBH18013metaG_FD_206254 | JGI IMG/M metagenome (GOLD analysis project Ga0316224, IMG submission 206254) | Freshwater microbial communities from Trout Bog Lake, Wisconsin, USA - TBH18013 | ecosystem: Environmental > Aquatic > Freshwater > Lake > Hypolimnion/Profundal zone | place: USA: Wisconsin...
GGAACTGGCCTTGCGTATCGCCTTGGCGGCCCGTACCTTGCCGGATGTGGATAGCAAAGGGCTGCTGGCGGTATTGTCCGAATGCGTTGATGCTCCGATGACCGAAAGCAAAGTGGCCAGTATTGCTTTGGAGACCTTCCGTAAAGCTAATGGCGGCGCATTGGCCCATGTCGATAGCGGTATTTTGCAACAGGCTTTAAAAATCCTCAGCAACACCGCGCCGGACAAAGTCTTGCCCGACACACAAGCCTACCAAGACGGCGACCTGCCCAATTCGGTGCGGATTGCCTGTGCCAGCGACGATGCCATTAATGTCAACGGACATTTTGGCAATTGTGCGTGGTTTATGGTCTATCAAGTCAACGCCGAAGCTGCCCGCCTGATCGATATCCGCACCGCCGACATTCCTGAAGGCTTGGTGGTGGACGATAAAAACGTCTACCGCGCCGAACAGCTACAGGATTGCAAAGTGGTGTATGTGGCATCCGTGGGCGGACCGGCGGCGGCAAAAATCGTCCGGCTGGGCATTCATCCCATGCGTTTGGAAGCTATTGCCAGCCTTGCCGATGTTATCGGGCAATTGCAGGGCGTAATGGCTGGCTCACCTCCGCCTTGGTTGGCAAAGGCCATGGGCATTGAAGCGCCTGACCGCTTTAAGTTTGAGCGGGAAGCAATGGGTTAATACGTATCGATACGGTGGGCAGCAGTGTTTTGCCCACCGTAATGGTATTGGTCATTGGACAAACCTTTTAACCCCCGACTATCGTTACAGCCGTTTTTTGTTTTAGGTTTGGCATTGGAACAATTAAGAGGAATTAGGATGATAACCAACGAACAACTCCAAGCAATAGCAAACACCGTCAACCAAGCGGGCGTAAGTGATGAAACGGTATCCTTGCTTAGGCAAAGCCACCCCCCCATGCACTTCACCTATTGTATGGATGACGACCTGCCCAACCATACACCCATACTGGAACAGGAAGCCTTTAACCTGTACCTGATCGATGGGCGCGAGCATTGCCTGTGTTTGACCTCCGATTTGGCAAACGCAACAGGTGTTGTTGTTGCTGAAATTATCCCTGAATAAACGGAATTAGCTATGTCCGTTCAAGACAATTTTCAAGACAACACTGTCACCCTGCCCATTGCCGATTGTAGCCAGTGTCCCTTTCGCGGCAAAACCTTGCTGATGGGGCGCTGTATGCCCGGCGACACCTGCATCACCGCCACCAGCGGGCGGCAAATAGACCGTTTCTTGCGCATTAACCCCGCCTACGCAGAACATTATCTGCATGACCCGTTCTGGGAGCGGCGGGCTATTGCGGTGCGTTACGCGCCGCAAAAAGCCCTATTGGAGTTGGTCAACGATGAAGACGAAGTGGTGCGCCGCGCTGTGGCCTACCGCTTGCCTGCCACGCAACTGGGCACGCTCATTAACGACACTGACCGTGAAGTGCGCATGACCGTGGCAGACCGCATCCCAGCCGAGCAACTGGAACAACTGGCAGATGATGCCGACTATATCGTGCGCCTCACCGTCGCCCGACGATTACCGCAAGGCCGTCTGTTCCGTTTAATCCGCGACCCCGACATGGCGGTGCGTAAAATCGTCGCCGAACGTTTGCCGGATGTTAGCTTAGCTTTAATGTCACATGACGAAGCGCCCGAAGTGCGCCGGATTATTGCCGAGCGTATTGACCCCGAGGAAGCCGTTGCCTTATTGCACGACCCTGATTGGGTGGTGCGTTACACCGCTGTGCAACGTGTGCCTGCCGACGCGCTACGCGACTTTCCTGATGATCCAGAACCGGACGTGCAAGCCGCGGTTGTGGCACGTCTCGCCAGCCCCCTACAGACACCGGACATCCGCTAATGACAAGCTCATCTATGCAACCCTGCGCCAGTACCACGGCCTTGGACGGCCAGCAATTGGCCAAACTGTGCAAAACCACCGTACCGGCAGCTGGCAATGAAGCGTTGCTGACCAAAATTCAAGCCCTAATACCTGACTATCCGGTGCGTTTGGCACGCACCGGCAGCGAATGGTATCGGCTGGGCGGGATTGTTGACATGCACGGCAACCGCATCGCCAATGATTTGGTGGAATGGGCCGAACGCACCTACATTGGCTGCGGCAAAGACTTACAAGCACTGATTGACCACACCCAAGCACAGCAACTGATCGCCACGCGGCAAACCGGCAACACCTTGCATTTTGTCATTCAAACCGGAGCCGGGGCGGAAGATTTCATTCAACTGGACATCGACAAAATCCGTGAAGTGTCCGACCGCTTGCTGGTCAACCCCAAGCAACCACCGGAAGATTTGGAAGAGTTCATCGATCCGCTCGACCCAGAATGTATCGATCCCTTTAATATCGGCACGGCACGTTATGCCTATCGGCGCAAAACCGACGTGGCAGTGTTTATGGCGGAACTCAATGGGCATCATCCCGACCGGCATCCGGTACAACGCTTTATGGATGATTGGAACCGTAGTAGTGCAGGACAAAAAAAAGCCCTTTCGGAAGATTGGATTGTCCGCCCGTTCCGCCATACCGGTCGTTTTGGCGAACAGCAAATCAACGTGGAACTGATCAACACCCAAACCAAGAACATTGCACAATTAGACGACCTGCAGGGCAAAAAAGGGCTGCCACTGCACAACCTGCTGACCCGTTTTGACCGCCAAGCCGGTTATCCGATGGCTTGGTATTTTTACCTGCTCAAAGGCATAGGCGTAACAGCCCATTGCGGCGTTGCCGTTTACAAAGATTTGAGCGGGGAATTTTCGTATTTGCCGGAACGGGATGCAGCCATACTGAACGATTGGATTGCATCACCGTATAGCATCTGAAATTACGCAAAGGGACTGACTGGGTAGGGGAGGCCCATGCCCGCTATCAGGCTAAGTGCTGAATAACTGATGCTACGCAGCACTTCGGCTGAGCTTAGCTGCACGTTGGCTGAGCGTAGTCGAAGCCCCGCCTGAAACAAATGGCTCTGTGCATAACATCAGCCAACATTAATTTTTCACTAATTGCTTTGCTAACCAATCCGCAAAGCACTAAACAAAGGAGCAACATCATGGCTATCGCCCAAATCAAAGCTTTTTCCGAACAGGCCAAAACAGACCCTGAACTGAAAGAAAAACTGCTGGCTGTACAGAAAATCAGGGAACTGATCACCCTAGGCAAAGAATACGGTTTCGAACTGGATGAAGTGGAACTGTACCCGCCCAACGAACCACAATTTGTTGAAGAACAATTGTCCGAACGTATGGCCAAGGCATTATTACGGGTTTGATGCTTTGCTATGGGGGCGGGTTCTAAATGCCCCGCCCCATTTCAATACGGCTTGATAATGACCCTACGCCGATTGCTAATCCTATTCGCTTATTTTTTGTCGCGGTAAATATCCCGCCAAAATGCTTCACTGGTCATTTCCTGCATGGCCTTTTGATATTCCTGCTGAATGGCATCGTACCGTTTGGCGAACAAAAACAGTTGTTGGATAAAAGCAAAGTACTCGGCAAAGAACTGTTTTTTGTCCTGTACGGCAAAGTAACCTTGCCCAGTTGGCTCGTATTCATACAAGACTTTCTTATAAAGGAATATGTCTTTAAATGATGCCTTATAATGCTTAGGCTGCAGCATTATTTTGTTTTTTAGCATAAAAGAAGGCAGCAATATTCCGTTAAGGGTGATATTCCGTAAAAATTTATGTAATTTTTTTTCCTTTTTATGAGGATTTTTAGGGTGTTTGATATTCAAACCTGCCTTGTTGATTTGTTCCAGTTTTTCTGGCCCAGCAAATCCGGCAATCTCCGTGCGGATAAGCCCCATATCCATGTTGTCCAGCCAGAATTGTGGGCCAAGACAAAAGTGTTGTAACGCCAGCCTTGCCGCTTTGGCTGATGCGTAGTTATAAGAATACAGCGAGTCAAAAAACACTTTACAGATAGCTTTTAACAGGGCGGGGCGTTCAACTTTGCCAAATACCAGCATCAACAAAAGGTTTGACCGGGTACTGAGATATCTTGTCAGTGGGCTTTCTTTGTACCAGAAATCATCCCCCCAGCAACCAACACCATTGAGGGTGCAAATTGAAAAATCGTTTTGCATACTAAATTGAATGTCATCTCCCCGCACAAAGAAAGGAAAGGCAAGGTTCTGCACCTCGTTAATATTAAATGCAAAAAACCACCACGCACCGTAATCTGTCTTAATGTCCTCCACTTCGGCGTACAGAAGATGGTCAACCAGTTGTAAATCCAGCCCTTCTTTAAGAGGCCGCCCACCTTTGGCAAAAGCCCCGCCCTTTTCATGCAACCGATAAGGTTCCAGTTCCCGCATCAGCACACCAGAAACGGCAAACCGTTCGGTTACCGCGAATTGAAGCAGATGGTAACAGCGCCGGATAGATTCCACTTCGCAGGAGGCATCGTCATCCATGAACAGGCAATGGGTAAATGAACCTTCGTCTTTTAGGTGCAGCAAGCCCCGAGTAAAGCCGCCGGAGCCACCGAGGTTGTTATTGGGAATTAGAGTGATGCCTTGGGCCTCGTCTCTGCTGATGTTTTGTGAGTTATCAATAACGGTGAGGCCGATATTATCTTGATAGCGGGGGTCGTCCAGTAATTGTTCGCGTACACGGGTAATGGCAGGCAATACATATTGCTTGCGGTTAAAATGGGTGATCACAATACCCAGTTTGACCGGATTGACAGGGGGCGTTGTGGTTGCATAATAACCGCCAGTAACTACGCCATCCCCTAATGCGACGAGATTAAAAAACAACATGCCATCCACCAGTTGTTGCCAACAATTGAGCTCCACAATGGTGTCTTTACCTTCTTGTAAATCAATAATTTGGTCATAAACCCATCTTGGGGTGATGCCGATACGGTTCAGCCCACAACGCAGAAGAAATCTTCCGCTGCCTTGGATGACCAGATGAAGGTCTTGTAAGTTACAGTGCTTTTTCCAAACGCCTACGCTTAAGCTATTAAAAAAAGTATCGAACTGAGCTTCCCCACTGGCTTTGAAAATTAGCCTCTTATCACTTAAAAGCACAAGCACTTTACGGTTAAAAGTCCTGGCATACATGTTTTCTGGTGCGCCAAAGGTAAGATTGGGCATGACTATGTGCTGAATTATGTTTAGCATTATCTGATGGTTTATAGAGGCAGGTTCAACGTCGTGCTGAAATTTATGTGGTTGTTAAATCAAAAATTGTATCCAACTATCGGCGGGTCATAAAGGGGCGATAGTGTTGCTTGGGCCTGTTAGGTTTAAGGGGGGGGTGTCGGCATCAATGGCCGCTCCTGCCCCCTCTGTACTGCGGGCAAATTTTGCCGGATAACATAGCGGTCACGTCAAAGGTTCAAACAAGGCGGTCAGGTCGTCTGCTGTCAATTTAATGCCTTCTTGGCTGTTGCCGTCTTGGTAGATGCTGTCCGCCAGATCACGCTTGCGTTCTTGCATGGCGAGAATTTTTTCTTCTACAGTATTTTCAGTAATCAGCTTATAGACAAACACCGGCTTATCTTGGCCAATACGGTGGCTGCGGTCGGTGGCTTGGTTTTCGGTGGCGGGATTCCACCAAGGGTCGTAAATGATGACGGTGTCCGCTTCGGTCAAGTTGAGGCCCACGCCGCCCGCTTTTAGGCTGATCAAGAACACATCAACCGCCCCGCTTTTGAACAAGTCTATGGCTTCGTCACGTTTGCGGGTTTGTCCGGTCAGTTTGCTGTAGCCAATGTTACGGCTTTTCAGTTCAGCTTCAATCAAGGCCAACATGCGGGTGAATTGTGAAAACAATAAAATACGCCGGCCTTCTTCTAGCTGTTCCGGCAATATCTCCATGAGCAAATCAAGTTTGGCGGATTCGTTGACTTTTTGTGCTTCTTTAAGCGATAGGGTGCGGGGGTCGCAACAGGTTTGCCGTAGTTTTAACAGGGCATCCAAGATGGTGATATGGCTACGCGCCAAACCTTTTTGGGAAATGGCCTGGCGAATTTTTTCCTCCATGGTCAGGCGGATGCTTTCGTACAAAGCGGCTTGTTTGGGGTGCAATGGCACAGACCGGATAATTTCAGTTTTCGGCGGCAATTCAGTGACCACATCTTGTTTACGGCGGCGCAACATAAACGGGGCAACCCGGTTTGACAAGCTGCTGCGCTGCTGGTCGTCGCCATGCACTTCTATAGGTGTGCGGTAGCGTTTTTTAAAATGTGCGTTATTGCCCAAAAAACCCGGCATCAGAAAATCGAACTGCGCCCATAGTTCGCCCAAGTGGTTTTCCATGGGTGTGCCGGTGAGGCATAGGCGGTGCTGGGTTTTGATTTGACGCACCACTTGCGCGGCTTTGCACAAGGGGTTTTTGATGGATTGGGCCTCATCCAAAATCAGGTAATGGTAATCCTGTTCTAGCAGTATGTCTTCATCACGGGGCAGCAATGGATAAGTGGTCAAAACTATATGGTGGTCTTTGATGGTGTGGAAAAGCTGCTTACGCTCGCTGCCTTGCAGGATAAGCACTTTTATGTCAGGGGTGAAGCGATGGGCTTCGCGTCGCCAGTTGCTCATCAGGCTGGTGGGGGCAATAATCAGGCACGGTTTGGTCATGCGGCCTTGTTGCAGCTCGACCAGCAAATGGGCCAACGTTTGCAGGGTCTTACCCAAGCCCATATCATCAGCCAGAATGCCGCCAAACTGGTATTCGCGCAGAAATTGCAGCCAGTCCAACCCCTGCTGTTGGTATTGGCGCAATTCGGCATTGAGGTTGGCGGGCAAATCAACATGGGCTATGCCGGAGAAGTTTTTTAGTTTGCGCCCCAATTCCCTGAGCGCTTCGCCACCATTGATGGAAAACAGGCCATAGTTGTGCATTTCCAAGTCAGCAAGGCTGGCGGCATTGAAACGCGATAGGCGCAATGAATCCCCTTGAAAATTATTGTGGCTATTAAACAGTTCGTACAAAATATCAAGGAAAGGCTTGAGTTTGTCACTGGGCAGGTTGACATACTGGTGATTACCCAAGGCAATATTAAGCCGTTCCGGCAAGTTATCGGCATTATAGCGTTCCAGCACAGGCATAATCAGCGGCAATAAGGGATAAGGCTTGCCCTCAATGGTGATGTTGAAACTCATTTCAAACCAGTCATTTTGGCTGTCGCTAATCTCGGCATCCCAATGCTGGACGCTTTGGAAATTAAGCAAAAAGTTATCGTCTTGCTCCACCAACCAGCCTTCAGTTTCTAGCTCGGGCAAGATGTCCTGCAAAAAATGGGCCCAATGGCTGATATTGTCACCGCCGTTGCTATCGCCGGGGCTATACAAAAGTAAAGTGTCGGCATTAAAGCCTGATTCGGGCAACGGGCTAAAGCCAAACGCCTGTAGTTGCTGGATGGCCTGTTGTTCGGAATGGATATCGCGGTGCAGCCGTATCAGTCCGCCTTCACTTTTGATGATATGGATGGTTTCTTGTGTTACCGGACATAACCATTCGCCATAGCGAAACCTGACGGCAATAACATGCTGGTAATGTTTGCCGTGCATCAATACCCCTGACAAAAGCAGGGAGGGGGTGGCCGCCACACCATCAATGTCGGTCAGGGTCACTGGCTTGGGTGTGGGCAAATGCAGTTCCGGTACTGTCACAGTAAGCCGGTGGCTAAATTCGTCCGCATAATGCTTGGGCACGGGCGGGGCGGACAATAATTTTTGCAATTGCGCGGGGGTTATGCGCCCCATTTCGACCAGCCCTATCTGGCCTTTTCCACTGTCGAGATAATACACAGGGTCTGTCAACAGCAGCAGGGCGGGCGGTTCGGTGGTGACATCCAAACAGTAATTGCCTTCGGTTGTTTCCCGCCAGTCGTATTGTAGAGGCCGTGGGACATCCTGTTTTAGCGGTTTGCCTTCACAGTCTTGCCAATATAAGCGGCCTGTTTCCAGCAGTTTTTTTAAGGCGATATAGCCGGTGCTGCCGGAAAAACTGACCGCCCCCGACGGGGACAGGAAAGCCGTCAGTAGTTTGGCAATCTCTTCGTCTTGCGGCTGAATATAGGTGATGTAGGAGTAGCTGTAGCGTAGGTTGATCAGCGTGGTCTTACGGCCTTTGCTGAGGCCACCGGTTTTTTTGGGCTTGGTGATCAGGAACTCAATGGCAAGCTCTTGCGGTTTTTGGGTGGGTTTTAGAATGTAAGCAATGAATTCTTGGTAAGTGGTGTTCGGCTGTGTTGGCGCAATATGGAATCCGGTCAGCCAATCGAGGCACTGCATGTCCAAGCCGGGCGCTTGTGATACCTGTAAAGCGTGTTGGTATTTGAGGCAAACAGCGACGACATGTTTGCAATTGTAGCCTACTGGACATGAGCAGCTGCCTTCAATTTCTGCCGAGCTAAAATCAGGCCGCCATATAATGCGGATGTTTTGCTTATAGGGTGTGCTGGCGCTGCCATTGACTGTGGCGTTGATTTGGGTAAATAAAGTGCCTTCGCTTTTGATGGCCAAATTGAGCACTAAGCCCTCATTATAATAGCGTTTGCCATGCTCAAAAGCACGGTCACCACATTCTTCGCGTATGTCGGTATTGAAAAGTTTTTTAGGTTGGGTCATGCCGGTAAGTTAGTTTTCGACTAAATTTTAGGATGCATCGATTGTTATAAGACGGATCAGGCATCGCCCAAGGTTGGGTGGCTTGCTTTCGATAGCCAGATCGCGGGAGTGCAGGGACAATTATATTTTCGCCGCTGCGTGCTGGTCTTTGGAAAGCAGGGTTCGTGCCAGCCTTCTTAAGCTGTCTGATGAAAGGCTTAGGCCAAATGGGGTCATACGGCTTTCCAGTGCATACAACAAGTCGGTGGCGGCAATCAAACTAAGGGCATGCAAGCTGTCCAATTCCGGCAAGCCATCGGTGGCATTGCTCAATAATGGTGACAGTTGTTGCCAAGCATCGCTAAAAAATACCCGTACCGGATCCGCTTGACCTGGATTATATTGGGCAAGTCCAGCCTGGAAAGCACTCTGGGCGCGGGCCAATTGATCAATCAAAGCACTTTGCAATGCTGGTGACAGGCGATCTGGGGGCGTGTGGCTGATAGCTTGCAGATAGGATTCATGCCATTTGTCCCAAAGTTTCTGCCACTGCGCCAGCTCGACCCCTGTCAAAGGGGCTTCGGGAGTCAATGCAGCCACGGTTTTGGGCACTTTAAAATTTACGCCCATAACAATACCGGTGCTGTTGGTCTCTACCTGGGTGAAAACCAGCGATTCCACTGCGCTTGTCAATACCGGCACGCGTTCGGGCGGCAGGTAAGGGGCTATTGTCTGGATAATATTGCCCCGCGCTTGGTTAAGGTTTATTTGCAACTGGGCTAGCCAAGGCTTGGCTTGCCGGTCCAGCAATGCTTCCAGCTGGTCGATTTTTAGCGCGTGGCCTTGTTGGTCGTAAGTGGTGGCTTGGGTCACCGGCAGGCTAAGCACTAAGCGGTCTTTGCTCAGCGTGGGTTTTTGTAAGGTTTCCAGCGTCCCATGCCATTGCATCAAAGCCACACAATGACCACCCAACATTGCACCAATATGGGCGTTGACGTTGTTTAAAATGCGTAGTTGCCCACTCTGCTGGCTGATGCGTGGGTCTGCAAGCCTTAAATGACTGCAATGCTGTTGGTCATGCCATAATTCGGCGCTGTGTCCTTCACTGGTATAGAACAGGCCAACCAACGCTTTTGCCAATAACGGATAAGCCAGACGGATAGGCAAATCGACACCTTTGGCAAAAACATGGCCAATAGGGGACAAGGCAAGGCAAGCCAAGGTGATCATCAGGATTTTTTTCATCAAAGTCTCTATGCAAGCGCTGGGGTGCGTATGGCCAATAGCCGACAACTGGCCAAATGGCTGAAACAAATTTTGCAAACAGCATTTTAGCACAAGCCTTACTAGGCTTCGGTGGTGCATAATCAGCAGACCGGCCAGCATTTGATAATGCTATTGCCGGTTGCCCGCTATCCGTCATAGAATGCCAATTCTTTTATCAAAAAATTTGGAGTGTTGCCATGTCCGATCTCATAGGCTTCAGAACCGGTGAAGCCACCGTATTTTCCAGTGCCGACCAAGGCACTGATGCCATGTTGGAAATTCTTATTGGCAGCATCAATGGGCCGGCAGGTCATGCCTTTGCCAACCTGATGGGGCAGACTGAAGGCCACACCCGTATGTTTGCCATGCGTGCCTGCAACCAACAAGTGCGTCCGGCAACCCTGATGGTACCGAAAGTGACCATTAAATCGACGGCTTATGTCAATTTGCTGGGCGGCCCAGTGCAATCGGCCATTGCCGATGCGGTGCTGGATAGCGTGATTGAGGGCGTGATACCCGCCGATTTGGCCAATGATTTATGTCTGATTGTCATGGTGTGGATTGCACCGGATTGCGCGGCTAACCCGGATGTTGACCGTAAAGACTTGTACCGCACCAACTATGAAGCAATGAAATTGGCCCTTGTCCGTGCCATGGGCAATTCCCCAAGCATTGAGGAGCTGATTGCCAACCGCCACACAATAGCCCACGAAATGTATGATCCTGAAACTGGCGAATCGCAGTGGTGATATGGCTGGCCCGCCGCAGTTAATGCTGCTTTTTTACAGTAATGGCAGAGCGTTCTGATGCGCCTGTTATTGGTGGAGGATGATGAAATCCTCGGTGACGGCTTGGTGGCGGGGCTGACCATGGAAGGCTATGCGGTGGATTGGCTGACCAACGGCCGCATGGCTGACGAGGCGTTAAAGGTCAACAGTTATGATTTAATCGTGCTGGACTGGAACCTGCCGGACATGAATGGCATCAGCCTGTTAAAAGCCTTAAGAAGCCGCAAAAATGAAACCCCGGTGATGGTGCTGACTGCGCGTGACACCATTCCCGACCGGGTCATGGG
>Ga0316224_1004294_pt1 | contig 10904 bp, 9 predicted proteins | sample TBH18013metaG_FD_206254 | JGI IMG/M metagenome (GOLD analysis project Ga0316224, IMG submission 206254) | Freshwater microbial communities from Trout Bog Lake, Wisconsin, USA - TBH18013 | ecosystem: Environmental > Aquatic > Freshwater > Lake > Hypolimnion/Profundal zone | place: USA: Wisconsin...
TGTAAATGCGCTTACTATTACACATGCCCTTGATTTTATTTATCCTCCTGAAAGGCCCCTGTTTTTTGAATGGCTTATAAAGCGCAAGTCCGAATGGTCGGCCTGGTACAGGGAGCAGGGCGGGTTTATAGCAGCGCGATGGCTCGAAAATAATATGCCTGTTATCGAAAGGAAAGATTGGGAGGCGGTGTATATCCCAAGGTTTTTGTTTGGCTGGTATTTAAATGATAAGCTAACTGCATTGCGCAGGCAGGCGGAAGAAAAACATCTTGCAGAAATAACGGTAATTCAGGCCGAAGCAACAGATATAAATTCGGTGGATGGTGGCCTCTATGAAATAATGCTGGAAATGCCGGGAGGAAATGTTGAAACCCTTACTACTCATAAGCTGGTCATAGCTACAGGTTCGGCTCCGGTAAGAAAAATGTATGCCGGGAAAGATGCAAATATTATTTACGTAAATGATATTTATGAGCCCTCAGTTGATGAAAATACCGCTACTGTGCTTAAGGCGCTAAAAAGTGTAACAAAAAATGAACGGAATGTGCTGGTCATAGGCTCCAATGCCAGCGCCATAGAATTGCTTTACCTGCTTGAAGGTCATGCAGAACTGAGGGCGGTAATAAATAAAACCGTGGTAATCTCTCCAGGAGGATTGTTGCCATACCCCATTTCTACCGAGGTTATTGCCGACCACTCTACACCAACGCTTGACAAGCTGAAAGCTGAAGGCAATTATAACCTGGAATCACTGATGGAAGCCACAACGGAAGACCTGAAACTGGCAGTGGAAAAAGCCGCCAATGTGGCCTATATAGCAAGCATAATGAACAAAACCAATGAGCTGTTAGAAGTGCTGGGTGAAGAAGCCAAAAAGGTATTTACCGGTATTTATGGTATGAAACTGAGCCAGAAATTCAGGCGCTCTGGCCCGGAATATAAAGGCGGATCGCAGGCGCTGATTGATAATAATGAAGTTACCCTGCTGAAAGGGGAATATATAAGCGCTTCGCCATCTGGTAGCGGTGTTTCCCTGCATTACAGGGATACCGACAGCGGGAAAGAAGAAACTCACCCGCTCATTTTTAAGGTCATCATCAACTGTAGCGGTTCAGATAACCTCGACAAATCTTCATCCCGGCTCATATACAACATGGTACACCACTTGCATTGCGCTGTAAACCTGAGCGGCAAGGGGTTTGAAGTAAATGAAAAGTTTGAGGCCGCGCCCAACCTCTTTATCATGGGTCCCCTTTTGGGAGGTAACATGAATAAGCTCATCCATTTCTGGCATCTTGAGAACGCACCCCGCCTCATGTACCTGGCTCCGCATCTGGCCGGAATTTTATTGGAAAACTAAAGAGAATCATATTAAAAGGTGCAGGCTTTTCTTTGGAAGCCTGCACCTTTTAATTTTCTGCCTGTTTAGGCTTTAAAATGGTATGTTTATTGAAATTTTTTGTCGCTTCTTCATAGCCGTTTTTATAGGTTATTTGGTTAATTTTGCAGAGAAAATTCTAATTATAAATTTATTTATTTTTAATTTATATCAAAGAATCAGGAGAAATCAATAAACAGAACCAATTTGATCCAATTTATGCTCATACATACTGCTAAAAAACCGTCTTTTCTTCTTATCGTTTGTTTTCTATGCTGCGCCTTAACCTCAAATGCCCAATACAGTAAGTTTAATGGTACCTGGGTAGCAGATTCATCTAAAATACCTGATGAAAACACCAGTGGTGTAATGACTATAGACCATGATACACTTACCTGGAATATATATAACAACCAGATGTTCTTCAATTTTGGTTGCAAATTGAAACAGGATACCTTGCTGCTTATCTATAAATCATGCGATTGCAGCCATGCTTTTAAAACTTCCAATATCAAATTCCCGAAACCCAAAAGTGTTTATGCCAAATTGTACCTTAAACCCGACAGCCTGATGGGCGTGATTTATTTGAATAAACCTTTCAGTGAAACCGTTAAAAGTTATGTGAGAACGAAAATCAGTAAAACTGAACTACGGAACTTTTTCCCGGATATCCTCTTCCCTAAGAATCCATAATCTTCATGGAATATGAGATACCTGCTCCTGGCGCTGTTTTTACTTCCCTTAAATAAAGCATGCAGCCAGGAATATGTATATGTAAACACCCCGAACCTTTTATTAAGGCAAAGACCCGATCCGCTTTACCTGGTTTTTGCTGTCCTTCAGCCGCCATGCAGACTCCGGTTAATAAACCTTGATGGGGACAAATACTATAGTAAAGCCATCACTAACCGCTTTTACCACGTAACCCTTCTCTCCTACGACAAAAAAGGCCGGGGCGCCACTTACACAGGCTGGGTTGAAAAAAAATACATGGTAAAAGTACGTCCTTCTTTTCCCCCCGACTGCCTGGATACTGCAAATGAATCTTTCTTCACACCGGTTCACATTATAAGCTATAGTGGAGAGGAAGAACATGACCCAAATAACTGGAACTGCCTGAATTATCCCTATCCAAAGTATAAAGGCGGAGAAAAATCGTTCCCCTCTACATCCAAATCAAGGCCCCAAAGGGTTTATCATACCGGTTCCCGAGGCGGTTGCTATTACATAGGTGGCACCGGGAAAAAAGTATATGTGGATGGGAAATTTTGTAAGAAGAAAAAGGCCCTGGCTCCAAAATCGCCAGTTCCTGCAAAGCAGGGTCATCATTAAGGAATGAATAATTGCAATTATAACCCCTGGGTGGCCAAAATCTTGTCTATTACTTCTTTAACAAATGGCTGGATGGATCTGGCCAGAACATAAACTTCTGTGCTCAGATATTTTGGCTGCCCATTTTCAGATTCGAAATTATTTTCAGAATGCTTAATAGCGGTTTGGAAAACCTGTGGATGTTTTTTAGGATTAAAACCACCTGGAATCTTATTATTCACAAATTCTTTAAAAGAGGTGCAATTTTCTATCTCTGCTATTTTCGGATTTTCTGGATGAAAATGAAAATACAACCAAATTTCAAAACAAGGGTTGCTTTGTGTTACAAACCATTTATTTTGTTTGGAACAATTACTTTTAAGGATATTAATTTTATCACCATTATTCCATTCATCCGTATCAATTACAAACCAAACCTCATCTCCGGAATCAATGTTAAAGGTAAATTTAGGTTTTTCATTTTTGCTTCCAATGATTAACAAAAAAGCATTATTATACAATTTTTCTGGGTCTGATTTACCCAGTTCGTTTGGAATCGGGATAATATCTATATTGGAAGAAAGGTCTTTAAAAAATTTGAAATAGTTTACTTCCCTATCTCCCTCGCAGAAGATAAAGAGCTTTTTTGCCTCTTTTATCGGTTCGGCCTTAATGTTAATCTTGTTCCTGCTCAGCATGGGCGTGTTTGTGCCAGTTTAGGTCATGTAAATTAGATAAAAAAGGGATGCCACCATACCTGCCTGCGAGGTAACCTTTTTCTATATCAATGGTATTATGCACTTTAAAGTCGCTGAGGGAATACAATTGGGTTGCTCCCATCAGATCCTTTTGGCAGAACCATATTTCATCCGGCCGCAATATATCCTGGTCCAAAAGGCATGATTCATGAGTAGTGAAAATAAGTTGCCCCTTGGCTTCTTCATCAAGAGAAAATTTTGAAATGATTTCCTTAATCGTTAAGGGGTGTATGCTGCGTTCTATTTCGTCAATTAAATAAACTTTATCCTTATTTACTAAACTTTGCAATGCCGGTAAAAAATCCAATAAACGCTTTGTTCCATCTGACTCTTCTGAAAGTAAAAATTTAACATAATTCCCCTTCTCATCAATATGTTCTGAATAAATTTGTTTTGCTATCAATTCTTCCCCTTCAGTCACTAAAGAGAATTTTTCACCAGTTTTCCTATTGTTTATAGTGCCTGCATTCTTAGGTGCGTTCTTTAAGCTTAATAACATATCTTTTACATCTTCACTATTTGTTTCACTGAAAAAATCTTCGGCATTTTTACAATCTACGCCTAATTTGAATATTCCAGTATTAAAAGATTTCATTAGAGTATTTGCGAAGTCAGCCATTTCTTTCTTTGAATCTAAAATATGCTCTAAAAATGCGGGAGAAGTCTTTGGAGAAATAATTGATAATTTAAAATTAAACCAATCAAATGCTTTTTTTATTTCAGGAAATTCAATCTCCCATTTTTTACTTAATAATGAAATTAATAATCTGTTTTTGTCTAAAATCTTTTCTTCAAGAAAAGAAGCGAATTGTTTATTTTTATCATTTTCATAATATTCAGGTGAGAAATTTATCCTTTGAACCTCATTTTCAATCTTTCTTTCAAATATCAGAATGTCTTTTTCCTTTTTGCTCTGAGCAAGGAATTCATAAACAACCTGGTTATTATTAATTGAAATGGCATAATAATAATTTTTGAGTTGAGTATGGAATTCAATTCCCATTTCAACCGGGAGGTTTATGCACGCAGGTGAAAGTTTGAATTTTTTATTTTCAATAACATTTTCAATTTCACCATCTTCAATTATTTTCTTTAACAGTGCAATTGATTTAATCAAATTTGATTTGCCGGAACCATTAGCTCCATAAACAGCGCTTAACCTTAAAATATCTATACCATCAACCTCTACCTTATGGTGAGGTAGGCGGGATGTTTTATTTGGGAAAAGGTTAAATTCCGTTTGATCCTTAAAAGAAAATAAATTCTTCACAACAAATCGTAGCAGCATTCTGTGTATTTTTCACACAAAAGTATAATAATTTTTGAATAATCTCCATTTTTATTATTTTTTTCGAGTTTGGTTTGAGAAGTTCACGGATCATTCACTAAAGCAGTTTTTAAACTCGTTACCCCTCCCAACTCCGTCACTTTACCATATTTGTATCCTTTTAAATACTTTTGTACCTATGAATCTCTCAGCTCCCTCACAGATAGCCAATTATATTGCAGGCTCATTGCAGGCGCCCATAAATGGTAAATATATAGACAATATCAACCCGGCTACCGGCGAGGTATATAGTCAGACCCCGGACAGTGATCTAAAAGATGTGGAGGAAGCTGTGGGTGCAGCCAGGGCGGCTTTTCCGTTGTGGAGCGCCACACCTACAGAGGAAAGGTTCAGGATACTGAACCTCATTGCCCAACTCATTGATGATTATTCAGAAGCGCTGGCCATTGCCGAAACCAATGACAACGGCAAACCTTTATGGCTTAGCAAAAGGGTAGATATACCCAGGGCCTCGAGCAATTTCAGGTTTTTTGCCACCGGCATCATGCACTTCAGCACAGATAGCCACCATATGGAGGATAAGGCCATCAATTATACCCTTCGCCAGCCGGTAGGTGTGGTGGGCTGCATCTCTCCCTGGAACCTGCCGCTCTACCTGTTTACCTGGAAGATAGCCCCGGCCTTAGCAGCAGGCAACTGCGTAGTAGCCAAGCCCAGCGAGGTAACACCCATGACGGCCTACCTGCTCAGTGTCATTTGCCGCAAAGCGGGTCTTCCCCCTGGTGTGCTTAATATACTACACGGCACAGGGCCGGGATGTGGGTCGGCAATTGTGGCTCACCCAGATATTAAGGCCATCTCCTTTACTGGCAGCACTCGTGCCGGAAGGGAAATCGCGGCCACAGCCGCCCCCATGTTCAAGAAATTATCACTGGAACTGGGTGGCAAAAACCCAAATATCATCTTTGCCGACTGCGACTGGGACAAAATGATGCGTACCACATTGCAATCGTCTTTCAGCAACCAGGGCCAAATATGCCTTTGCGGCAGCCGGATTCTGGTGGAAGAAAAAATTTATGAAAAATTCAAACACGAATTTGTGGCCCGCACCAAAAAGCTGACTGTTGGCGATCCACTTGATGACAATAGCAAACAAGGTGCGGTTGTGAGCAAAATGCACTTTGATAAAGTATTGAGTTGCATAGAACTGGCCAGGCATGAGGGCGGTACTATTCTTACAGGCGGCCATTCGGTAAAGGGCGAAGGACGCTGCCAGAACGGACTGTTTATAGCTCCAACAATAATTGAAGGCCTTGGGCCGCATTGCCGCACCAATATGGAAGAAATATTCGGCCCTGTAGTTACCATTCAGCCATTTACCAATGAAGACGAGGCTCTGCAACTGGCCAATACCAGCGATTACGGCCTGTCGGCTACCATCTGGACACAGGATGTGAGCCGCGCCAACCGGGTTGCAGCAAAGGTGCAAAGCGGCATCATTTGGGTTAATTGCTGGTTGCTCCGCGACCTGCGCACACCCTTTGGCGGTTTCAAAAACAGCGGTATCGGCCGCGAAGGGGGATGGGATGCTTTAAGGTTTTTTACAGAGCCAAAAAATGTGTGTATAGAGTTGTGAGTCGTAAGTCATAAGTCGTAAGTCGTAAGTCGTAAGTAATAATTCGTAAGTCATTAGTCGTAAGTAATATCCAAAGAAATTAAGCCAGATTTTTGGCCACAAATGATGGAACTCCCCTCCTTTTTTCAAGGAGGGGACGATAAAAGGCCGCCTCGGCGGGCTTATATCTGGGGTGGTGACGAGCGTTTAGCAGGAAATGATTGTAAATATCAAGGTTGAATAATTTTGATTGATAACATTTCCTGCATGGCAATCATGGCTAACCTCGACAATTACTCCCTCCTTCAGGCTTTTGCCAGAACGTCCCATCATAAATAGCTGGGGTTTCCATTATTTCAGGCTATTCGGACTTTTAACCTGGGTGGTACAGGAATGAGAAAGGCAAATATTTTGAAAATGGAGCTTATGCCATCTAAGAGTTAATTTGTAAAAGCAAAACTTATAAACCCTCAAGCCTTGAAACGACATCTCCCCTTGAATCCTGGGTCATGGTTGCATTAAACTTTATAGTACTTGCGGGTGCAACATTCGTTTGCTGGAAATAATAATACTGACTATTTATTTTTGAAATAACCACAAAATCTAAGTTTCCATTTTTCGGTATTATGAAATTGCTAATTGTATCAAGGCCATTAATAATTGAGTTAGGCAATTCCATGCATGAATTCAAACCTGGAAAAACTATAAAAACCTGTGTATTTGAATAATTAAATCCATTGTCGGGGTAAGTGATTGTTATAGTTGTAGTAATGTTAGAGTCACCATAAAAATGATCACAATTGAGCCAGTTAAAATTAGTGCAGGAATCAAACAAATAATAAAAGTTCGGCCAGCTTGGCGTATTTGATCTTGACGAGTCATTTGCATTTGTATTGTTTGTGGTGCCTTTTTTTGATGTATCGCTCATATTCCAGCTGGTGGAAGAATCCCCCTGTCCACCCGTGCTGTAAAATAATTCCATTTGTGTAGAGGAATAACTTTTTGCTTTAAAGGCAATACCAAAATTGTTTGCAATTATGGGCTTTCCATTCATGGTTGCAGTAATATTTACCTGTCCTCCACTTTCCAATAATTGTCCTCCGCTGGTTGCTGAGGTTCGGTTGGTGATCATATCGCCGGGGCGGTAAACTTCAATGAGGCTGATATTTACCGTACCAGAGGTAATTATATTGCCATTATTGTCCTTAAATGAATAAGGATAGAAAATGATCACGGTACTGTCTGATCCTATCACGGTTTGTTTGATTCCGGCAGTAACCGTAAAGGTTTGTGGCGTGGGCTTTAAGTCGGAAAAAAGATCGTTAAGTGAAGTGGTAACGGGCGAAGTATTATTATTATTCTGTTTGCAGGAAACTGCAAAAATAGCTCAGAGGCTAATTACCACTCCAATAACCATTAAAGTATATTTCATAAGCTTTTGCATTATTGCTTTCAAAGACAACGATAAATATATAAAAGTTGGGATTATTCCAAAAATTAATTTCCCTATTCCTTCAGAAACTTCCGTACCTCAGTTCCGTTTATCTTTATCAGGTATATACCGGGTGTTAAATCAGCTATATTAATTTGGGCATTTCCTGAGTTGTATTGCCTTTCAAACAGGGTCTCGCCAAGCAGGTTATTCATTGATATAGACCTGATACCTGCAGGGGATGAAACTTTAATTGTGTTAGTAGCCGGATTGGGATAAATGCTAATCTCTTTTTCCGGGCTGTTAGCCTCAGGCACGGCAAGCGGAGCATAGTTGCCGCAGGATGTTCCACTTTTATAGCTGTAAACCAAATCATTATATATCGTTTCAACAGGCGGGTCCTGGGCCCAGAGGCAACTTTGGGTAAAGGTAGCCCCATACCCTGTTTTATAAACTGCACGGTCGGTCCATTCAGGACTATTGATTATTAAACCCGAGGGTTTAGGTAGGTACCCACCGGGCATTGATTTTATGTAAATTGAATTTTGGGAGCAGGTTCCGGTATCTGAAGGATGGTAATAGTATAAAACCATATCAGGCGCTTCTTCAGGCATCGTATTTTGCGGGAACACTGTGCTTGTATCTACAGAAATAGTATCCATATAATTATAGCTGATATAATTAGTGCCTGAAAGTGTACTCGGGTCATAATCTTTTTCAGACTGGTAGCCCAGGTGCATCAGCGCATATTCAACATGATATGCATCGGGTACATTTTTTGAAATTATGGTGTCATAGACCATCCCTTCATAATCTATATTTAATGGATTTGCCGCAGCATAGGCCCAGGCTATTGTGGTATTTGTCCATCTTTCAAAACCGTCTCCCACTGAAAAATTGTAAACATCAATCAATGTAGGGTTGTGAAAGGCCGTTATATTGAAAATAGGGGCATTTTGGGTAGCAGTGCAAAAATAATCGGGATTCATAGAAGTGAACTTATATGGAAAGGTGTAAAGGTCAAAAACCTGGGCAAACCCATTATTCTTACTTAGTTTCATTTCCATTCCATTCAGGTGGTCTGTGGAATCGGGTATTCCACCGTTATAGGTATTTATACGGATTGTTTTTATGGAATCGAGAACACCTGAAATGGTCATGGTGTCGGTTGATAATACAGTAGCCATATAATAAATTGCGGTTGTGTCATTGTAAAATATCCAGCTATCGCTGGCATGGGCCTGCGAATTTATAACTACTGTATCGTGCCATATATTGTAAAATAGCCAGGAGCCATCATTAAGCATCTGCACTTTATTTCCCATCCAGCTTCCATTTGCGGTAGGAGTATCTGTGGAACGTTTGGTATGAAACGGGTAAAAAATAGTTCCGGTACCGGTGGTTGTCACAGAGTCAATACGAATGCCACGCAGGTAGCCCTGGCTGTTGGTATAATAATTTTTAACCCCGGTTTTGAGGCATTGGTAGTCTTGGGCTTTGCACAAAAGCCCGGTGAGTAAAAGAAGGAGTAGAGAGGCTTTTTTCATAGAATCTATTTTAGAAATGGAGTGTTTATAATTATAGACGTAGAATAGACACTAAACGTTAGGTTTTGTTGAATTTTTTTTCATCCGATCAAAAACAAGGGTAAAAACAGACATCAATAGTTGTTCTTTCACATAACGAATTGATTAACTATTTTAGTTCACAATTAATCAATGAATTGCATATTAGTCGATGCCACCTTTTAAGGTCGGGGTCTCTGCGAAAACATAGAGAATATTTTATATCATTGGTTTTTGAGTAGAGACGTTTGATTTGTTGGCTATGGGAAAGCTTAAAACATGTGAGTGTTTTCTTCTGTATTTTTAATGGATACTATTTAGCCTTGCAAATTAATATAAAACAATCCCATATCAGAGCTTGTAAATCACTTATATTAAATAATCCACCCACTATTCCTTCAAAAACTTCCTTACCTCAGTACCATTGATTTTCACCAGGTAAAACCCAGGTCTCAGGTAACCCACGTTCAGGGTAGCTTCCATAGACGGGAAATTGTTTTCATATACTATTTGCCCTACCAGGTTGGTGATCACTATGCTGCCAATGGGTGCGTCGGTTTTAAGTGTCAGCTCATTAAATACCGGGTTGGGAAACAAGTTTATACTATTTTCGGGCTTAGCAAGGGTTGGTTCCAGTACAGGATGGTAGCAATCAAAAGTATCGTATTGGAATTTGGCCAGGAAGAATGCCTCTCCCGACAAGCCTGCCAAGGTGAGGGAGTCAGGACCAAACCTGATAGTAACCCCCATAAAGTCGCCTGAAACATACAAATTTCCCTTATGGTCGGTTGAAACGCCCATATAATCGTCGCCCCCGCTTACCAATGCAAAACTCTGCAGGTAATTGCCAGATGAATCGTATTGTGCAACATAAGAAGGGTCATTACTGGTTGACGGACAAGAAAGAGGGGTTGTGCCAAAATTTATAGTATAAGCTCCGGTCGAGGTACCCATTTTGCCGCAAACCCACAATATTCCGCAGGCGTCAACGGTTAGTTCATAATTATATTCATCAGAAGGTCCGCCAAAAGATCGCGCCCAAATAAGGTTCCCTGTTGAGTCGCATTTGGCAATATACCCATCTACCCCACCCTTATTGATAAGGGAGTCTGAACCTAATTGTATAGTACTTGCCAGGTTGCCTGCCATATAGAAAAAGTTATCATTATCAGCCGCAAGCCTCGTTATCAGTGTTTTATTATTATAATTCCTGCACCATTTTATTTTGCCGCTGGTATCAAATTTGGAAGTTCCGTCTGTGAGGCTTTGTCCCTCAATATTGATTGAAGTAATAAAACTCCCTGCAAGGTAAATATTACCATCGTCCGAATACCTGATAGACTCTGGTTCATCGGCCTTGGTACCACCCATGCTTTTGGCCCAGAGAACGTTTCCAGAGGCGCTGAACTTGGCAAAATAGATATTATAATCTCCAAGGCCGGTAAGTGTCGTTGAGCCAATGGTTATGGATGGGAAATACCCGCCTGCCACATAGATATTGCCGGAATAATCAACTGCCAGGTAAGCGCTGTTGCTTATACCTATGACTTTTGCCCA
>Ga0316224_1004297_pt1 | contig 10898 bp, 8 predicted proteins | sample TBH18013metaG_FD_206254 | JGI IMG/M metagenome (GOLD analysis project Ga0316224, IMG submission 206254) | Freshwater microbial communities from Trout Bog Lake, Wisconsin, USA - TBH18013 | ecosystem: Environmental > Aquatic > Freshwater > Lake > Hypolimnion/Profundal zone | place: USA: Wisconsin...
TGGCGATGGGCTATCTTGCCCGCCTGACCGAAAGCGTGCGTGTTGTTCACCACCTTGCCCGGCACCATCCCGAACTACTTGCCGAATTCCAGCGGATCGTGCAGTTTCGTGACGCGGCGTAATCGCCGCTATATGGTAACAAAGATAGCAAGCGGAACCGACGTTTTGCACGGCAGCCGCAAAAGTTGGGGGCCTAAATGGGGGCCTCCAGAGCGAGTGCTCTTAACTAACAACATGATAATATGTCATAAAATGCCTTCAATTTAAATCCCTCCTCCCTACCATTTCTTTTCAAAATATCGGCTTAAGCCCGGAAATCCGCCGTTCCCTCAAAGGCGGGTAATTGGTAGCGGAAACAATCACATCAGATTGTGACTCAAACTGTGCATTTTTTTGTGCACCCGCCCCGATCCCGGGGTATCCCGTATGTCGAATATAGCGAATGGCCTCACCGAGTTTGGACTTGGCGCTGACCTGGCGGTTTTTGGCTTCGAGAAATAGGTGTAGATCATCGACAAGCACACGGCTGCGCTCGCCACGGGCATGACGGCGCCGCTCTGCGGGGAGCCCGCGCGCTTCACCCTCGATGACGTAGAGGAGCGCGATGCGGCGCAGCACTTCGACGGCCACCGGTGATTTCTCTGCGAGTTCGAAAAATTTGCGACGTACGTGACCCAATCGGCCAAGGTCGATCGGTCAAGCTGGATGCCCTGCCGGGCATAAATCTGGGCTTGGCGGTACAGCGGCAAGTGATCAGCGTACTTGGATACCAGCACCTGTGCTTGTCGCGCCTCGGTGGGGATGCCGCCTAGGGCGATGCGCGACTGCGCTGACACCCCCGCGTCCCGGACAGCACTCCGCAACAATCGAAGCCTTCAACTCCGGTGGCCACTCCCGACGCCTGCCAGTGCCCGTGAACACCTCGAACCGCTGAGCCCCCTTGCTCACAGGATCATCACTAGAGATTATCATAGGAGTAACGCCTCGCCCAAAATCAGGACGTCGCAAATCGCCGTAGCGCCGTATCAGCGCAAGGTGGGGTTGGGGCTCCGCTTACAGGTATGCTTTGAACGATATGGACGCAACTTGTGATATTATCATAAGAGAGGCAGGTTCTGCGTCCTACCTATTACGCACCGTCCTGCCCGCGCAAAGCGGCCCACAGGTCACGCTTACCGGGATTTAATAGGTCCAGAAACTTAGACGACTGGTGGTCTCATGTTGTTCTGCGTGCGTCAACTGTCGCCGACGTGCAGCAAACTGGTTCATCTGAAAGGCCGCGATCTGATGGTACCCGCAAACGATCTTTTGCAGCAACGCAGGCCTATTGCGGCACGTGCATCATGGGTGTTTCAAGCCTGCACGGCTTCGCGCATAATCGCCAGTGCCGCGTGGCCCAGTTCTGCGGCGCGGGGAGCGCTGTCGGCCTCGGTGTAGCACCTGAGTTCTGGGGCATTACCTGATGGACGTAGGTGGATGACCTCATGCCCTGAGAAGGTGATCCGCAAGCCGTCGGTCTGGTCCAGCGCCGCCGCAATGCCCACCAAATCGCCGAATAACGCGGTGATACGGGTGATCCGCGCAGGCTCGTTACCCTCGGTGAGGTGGGCGATCAGGCGCTGGCTGACCTCGGTCGGCAGGCCCTTGATGCGGTCGGAATAGGTGAAACGCGGGGGCAGGCTGGCCTGCAACGTGCCCAGCCGCCCCTCTGCCGCCGCCACCAGCAGCGACAAGATCGGCAGAACTGCATCGCGGGTGGGCAGGGCGCTGAGGCGGCGCGCGCCTTTTGCCAGATCGCTGCCCAGCAGGAAACCGCCATTGGCCTCGTATCCGCAGACCAGCTTGCCGCCGTCCGCAACCTCAGCATCAATGGCGGCGATCACGTAGGGCGAGCCGATGCGGGTGCGCACTACGCGGTCAAAGGCGCCGCATTTTTCCACCACCGTGTTGCTGCTGACCGGCGTAATAACGCGGTCTGCGCCCAGTTCGCGCGCGCATAAAACGCCCAGAACATCGCCGCGTAGCCACAGCCCGTCAGGCCCGGCAAACAGCGGCCGGTCAGCGTCGCCATCGGTAGAGCAGATCGCATCGAAACCATATTCCTGCGCCCATTCCAGCGCCAGGGCGTCGTCCTCTGGGCGGATGGCCTCGGTATCGACGGGGACAAACCGCGTGGACCTGCCCAGAGGGATCGCCTCTGCGCCTAAGGTTTGGACGATGCGTACCAGCAGATCACGCGCCACCGAGGAATGTTGATAGACGCCAACGCGCAAACCTTTCAGCGCGTCCGGCCCGTACCAATTGGCGTAGCGCGCGACATAGGCAGTCTCGACATCCACGGCGGCGGGGAGTGGCACGGGATCGCGTAAACCGCCATCAACTTTGAATTTATCAGGGCCGATCGACAGTCGCTGCGCGGACATGGCCAGTTCGTCGGCCTTCAGAACCTCGCTGGCGGCACGGTAGAATTTTATTCCGTTGCGGTCGTCGGGAATGTGGCTGCCGGTGACCATCAGGCTGGGGATGCGCCGGCTAAAAGCGTAAAACGCCAGTGCAGGGGTCGGCACGAAGCCGCAATTGACCGGATTGCCGCCCATGTCGCGGATCGCGGCAGCGCAGGCGGCCATGATGCGTGGGGTGCTGGGACGCAGGTCGCCGGCCAAAGCCACGTGCCGGCCGGGGCCGAACTCGCCGACGCTCGTCAGATGCTGCAAAAAACCGACGGTGTAGGCATAGCAGACATAGTCGGTCATCGCCGATACCAGTCCGCGCGCGCCGCTGGTGCCAAAGGCGACGCCGCTCTCCGCCATGACTTCGCTGACGGTGGTTTCACGGGGTGTCATGGGCGCGCCTTTGGTTATCCGGGAGCAGCCCTCCTATCCCCCAGATGCGCCAAGGTCTAGGCCTTGGCGCGCGTTGCCATATGCCAATAGATCGGCGCGCCGGCGGCCAGCAGAGCCAGCCCCCACAGGTTGGCATGCAGCCCCAACCCCCACACCATCCACGCGACAAACCCCGCCGAAACCACCGCCGCAACCGGCAAAACGCGCTCTCCGCGCACCAGTTTCAATGCGGCCAGCGCGCTGGCGAAATAGGCAAGCATGCCGGCGGCAAGGCTGATCTCGGCGATGTCGGCGAAGAGTTTCGCCGTGTTGCTGCCGGTGTAGTTCAGCAACATCACCGCGCTGAGCAAAACGCCCGAAACCAGATGCGCGCGGGCAGGGGTGCCTTGCGGGGTCTCGGCGGCGAACCATGCTGGAAATACTCCCCCGCGCGCCATCGCCCAAGGCATCTCGCCCTGCAACAGGATGAAGCCGTTCAAGGCACCCAGGGCGCTGACCGCCGCAAACAAGGCCATCGCATCGGCGGCCACCGGCCCGAACGAGCGCCCCAGAAAATCGGCCACCGGCGCGGGCGAATTCGCCAAGGCCCGCGATGACATGAAATATTGCAAAGTCGCCGCTATGGCGAGGTATATCACCCCGGTGAACGCCGTTCCCCACATGGTGGCGCGCGGCACGTTTCGCTCCGCATCAATGATTTTATCCGACGGAACAGTGGCGGCCTCTACCCCAAGAAACCCCCAGAAAGTCAGCGCGGCGGCCTGTGCGATGGCCTGCGCGCTGATCGGCACGGCGGAGGGCGTCACTAGCGCCACATGTGATACCGGCAGCAAAAACCACGCGCCCAGAAGGATCACCAAGGCCAGCGGGACCAGCTTGGCGATGGTAGTGACCACCTGCACGTGCCCCGCCAGCGCTACCCCGCGAATGTTGACGTAAACCAGCGCCCATACGAACACCAGCGAAGCAGCCGCTGCCATCGCGGGCGCGCGCAAAAAGGCAAACGGGCTGCTGAGAGCGCTGACCGCCGCTACCGCGATCGCCCCATTGCCGGACCATAGCAGTACCCAATAGCTCCAAGCCACCGCAAAGCCGGGGCCCCGCCCAAAGGCCGCCTCGACATAGGCATAAGGCCCGCCCGCCTTGGAGATGGTCACAGAAAGCCGTGCGAACACCCATGCCAGTGACAGCGCGCCCGCAATCGTCACCCCCCAGCCAAGCAAGGCATTGGCCCCCAGCGGCGCCAACGTCGCGGGCAGCAGATAGACACCCGAGCCAATCATATTGCCCACCACCAGCGCCAGCACCATGCCAAAGCCCAGAGCGCGCGGGGGTCTGTGGTTCGGTGGCATAGGTGTCTCCCGGTGTATGTTTGCGTGTGTTATGGGGCCTGTTTAATCAGTCTTTCAGCCAGCGCGCCAATTTTAAAGCAGGCTTCGCGCAAAACCTCTGTCCCGTGCACCAAGCCGATGCGGATGTGGCCTTCGGCCTGGGCGCCAAAGGCCTCGCCCGCCAGCACGACGATACCGGCGTCGTCAAACAGTCTGGCGGCAAATTCGCCGGAGGAGATGCCGCAGCCGCGCACATCGACCATCACGAACATCCCGGCTTGCGGCGCAATGGGGCGCAGGCCGGGGGCGCTGGCCAAGGTTTCCACCACAACCTTCGCGCGCGCTGCATATTCGCGCGCCATGTCGGCGGCGAACTGGCTTCCCTCGCGCAAGGCGGCGCAGGCGGCGTCCTGAATGAACTCTGGCCCGCCGTAGAGCATGACGATGTTGAGCTTGGCGGCATGTGCGCCGTAATCCGTGGGGCCAATAGACCAGCCCAGCCGCCAGCCGGTCATCGCGTGGGATTTGGAGAGGCTGCTGATCACCACTGTCCGCTCGGCCATGCCGGGCAAGGATGCCAGCGTAAAGGGGGCGAGGCATCCGGGGTGGGCCAGCTCGCGGTAAACTTCGTCGACGATCACCCACAAGTCATGGGCGATGGCGATGGCGGCGATGTCCTGCCACAATGCCTCCGGGATCACCGCGCCCGTGGGGTTGTTGGGGTCATTTACGATGATCGCGCGAGTGGCGGATGTGATCGCGGCGCGGATGTCGGCGGGGCGGGGCAGAAAGCCATCCTCCGGCCGCGTCGGCACAGTCACAGCTTTGGCCCCGCACACCCCCAGCGTATCGAGGTAGGTAACATAGACGGGGTCGAAAATGATCACCTCGTCGCCCGGATCGAACAGTGCCAGGCAGGTACCGAACAGCGCGTTTTGCGCCCCCGCCATCACCGTCACCTGCCCTGGCAGGACGGGCGCACCGATCCGCGCCGCATAATCGTCGGCCAATATCTGCCGCAAATCGGCCGCGCCCGACATCTCGGTATAGTGCGTGTGCCCGGCGTTCAGGCTGGCGATGGCGGCGTCAGTGATCAGGCTCGGGGTCGCCTACGGAGAGCAGCAGATAGGCACCCGGCGCGACCTCGCCGATGGCCACGCGGCGGGCGGCCTCGAAATGCAGATCCCAAGCGTTTGAACCTTTTCCGGCGATGCGGGTGGTTAGATTGGCAAATTTCAATTCACGGCCTCCGGGGTCATTTCGATCAGCGTTACGCCGGGCCGTGTGATGGCCTGTGCCAGCGCCGCATGCAAGCCTGCCAGAGAGGTTGGCGCAATGCCCACACAGCCAAAGGCGCGGGCAAGCGCGATGTAATCCGGGTTACGTGCGATGACGCCAACCGGACTGATCCCCGCATCCACCATATTGTCGCGGATCTCGCCAAGTGCGCTGTTGTTCCACAGCAAAATTACCAACGGGCTGCAAATTTCCTCTACTGCGGTCGCCAATTCGGCCACGGTGAACAACAGGCCGGCATCGCCGATCACGCAGAGTACAGGTTGGCCTGACCCCAGCGCCGCGCCAATGGCGGCAGGCAGCGCATAGCCCAGCGTGCCAAAACCCGTGGGGTGCAGCCATTGGTTCGGTCGGCTGCGCGGCATCAGGTAATTGCCGCTATAGCCCAACTGCGTCATGTCGGCGGTGATGATCGTATCGGCGGGTATGGCAGCGGTCACGGTTTGCCACACCAGCTCATGCGTTTGCTGCAAGGGGGCGAGGGCGCTGCGCATATCAGCTTTTGTGAAGGGCGGCTCCCATGCGGCGCGGTGGGGGAGCTTTTGCGTCTCAATTTCGGCCAGCAGAGCGCGCAAGTCGGGGGCGGCATCGCCGATCAAGCCGACGGCGGCGGGATAGCTGTCGGCGATTTTGGTGGGGTCGATGTCCATCCGGATGATCGGCGCCTTGATCGGCAGACTTGCCCGCCAAAAGTCTGTTTCGGCGAGTTCCGTGCCGATGGCGATCACCAGATCGGCGGCCTCCGCCAGTGCCCAGCCTTCTTTCAGGCACAGGATACTGCCGACATTATGGGGGTGGTCAGCGGGCAAAATGCCCTTGCCTGCGACGGTGGACGCCACCAACGCGCCCGTCCGTTCCGCCAGCGCGCGGATCTCTGGCGCGGCCCCCACTGCGCCTCCGCCGACGATGATCAGCGGCTTGGTTGCGGCCGCCAGATGGTGCACCGCTGCGGAGATCGCCTGCGGGCCGGCGGTGTGCTTTTCGGGGGGCGGGACGGGGGACCAAGGCTCCGCGACAGGTTCCTTCAGCACGTCCATCGGGATGGACAAATGCACCGGGCGCGGGCGTTCTTGCGCGAAGAGGGCGAAGGCTTTGGCGATGGCGTGGGGAATGTCATCGGCGGTTTGCGCCATCACCGACCATGCGGTGACGCCGGCGGTCAGTAGCGTTTGATCGCGGCATTCATGCAGGAAACCCCTGCCTAAACTTACGGGCCCCTTGCCCAACGTATCGCGATCACAGGCGCTTGAGATCACCAGCATCGGCACCGAATCGGAATAGGCTTGACCGATGGCGGCGGTGGCATTGGCGACCCCCGGCCCGGTGATCAGGAAGCATACTCCGGGCCGCCCCGCCACCCGCGCATAGCCATCTGCGGCGAAGGCGGCGCCTTGTTCGTGGCGGGCCAAAACGTGGCGGATGGATGAAGCTGCCAGCCCACGATACATCTCCAGATTATGCGCTCCGGGGATGCCGAAGATCAGTTCCACGCCGTAAGCTTCGAGCAGTTCGACGAGGCGTTCTCCGGCGTTTTTCATCCCCGCATACGCCGCCAGAACGCGCCGTCGGCAAGGATCTCATGCGCGGCATTATGCCCCGGTGCACCTGTCACACCGCCGCCCGGATGGGTGCCTGCGCCGCACATATACAGCCCCTTCAGCGGCCCGCGATAGGCGCCGTTCCCCAGAATGGGCCGCGCTGACCACAGCTGATCGAGGCTCATATTGCCATGCATGATATCACCGCCCGACAGACCGAATTTGCGTTCCAGATCGAGGGGCGAATGGATTTGGCGCGCGATGACCGCGGCGCGGAACCCCGGTGCCCAGCGCTCGACTGTGTCGATGATGAGGTCGGCGGCTTCTTCGCGCCGGTCATCCCAGCTCTGTCCGCCCGGCAGCACGGGGGCGAATTGTTGGCAGAACAGGCTGGCCACATGCTGGCCCTTGGGGGCCAAACTGTCGTCGATGATCGAGGGGATCAGCATCTCGACGATGGGCGCCTTCGACATGCCATCGCGCTTGGCGTCCATGAAGGCGGCGTCCATGTAATCCAGCGTGGGTGCAAGGATGATGCCCGATTGCAGATGCTCGCCGGGTTCGGGCAGGCAGGTGAAACGCGGCAGTTCGGACAGCGCGACATTCATCCGGAAGGTGCCCGAGCCGACCTTGAAGCCCTTGACCCGGCGGCGGAATTCGGCGGGTAGATCGTCGGCGGCGATCAAATGATCATACAGCAGGCGCGGGCCGACGTTGGAGACCACCGATTTGGCCGGGATCTGCTCGCCGCTTTCCAGCGTGACGCCGACCGCGCGGGTTCCATCTACCAATACACGGGCCACCGGCGCATCGGTGCGGATGGTGACACCGGCCTCGATGCAGGCCTCCTTCATCAGCTGGGTGATCGCGCCCATGCCGCCCACCGCATGGCCCCAAGCGCCCTTTTTGCCGTTCACCTCGCCGAAAACGTGGTGCAGCAGCACATAGGCGGATCCGGGCGTGTCGGGGGAGGCGAAATTGCCTACGACGGCGTCGAAACCAAAGGCGGCTTTGACCGCCTCGCTCTCAAACCAAGCGTCGAGGAAAGTGCGGGCGGATTTGGTGAACAGGTCCAGCACGTCACGCTGCTGCGACAGGCTGAGCCCCGCCAGACGCCTGCCCTGTTTCGCCGCCGCGATCAAAGTGCCCAGCCCATCGCCCATGTTCGGCGGACTGCGCAGCGCCAGATCGCGCAGCACATCGGCGACCGTCTCCAGCGCCGCGTAATAGGCGGGGAGGGCGGCGGCATCGGCCTTGGAAAACTTCTCAAATTCCTTTTGCGTGCGTTCAAGTCCTCCGCCCAGCATCAGATATCCGCCATCATCCTGCGGCAGGAAATTCGATACCGGGCGCTCGATGATCCGCAGCCCGCGCTCGGCAAGGCGCATGTCGGCGATCACCTTGGGCTGCAGCAGGCTGACGGTATAGCTGGCGGTGGAATTGCGGAATCCCGGGTGGAATTTCTCGGTCACGGCAGCGCCGCCGACGACGTGACGGCGTTCCAACACGCAGACCTTCTTTCCGCCGCGCGCCAGATAATAGGCGCAGACCAAGCCGTTATGCCCGCCGCCGATGATGACCGCGTCGTAGTTTTGGGTGCTCATGCGGGCTTCCTTTTGTAGTTGTTGGCCCAGCCGGGCGCGCCATAGATTTGCGCCCATCCGGGCGCGGGCGCGTGGTGTTGGCGGGCCTCTGGGATGATATTGCGGATGCGGGTGCAGAAATGGCGCAGCGCCACCTCATGCTCGCTCAAGGGCCCGACGTTAAAGCTTTGCGAGGCCATGCCTTCCTGTACGCGGCCTACCAGCCATGTGTCCTCTAGATTGACCTGCCGGTTGATCCGCCAGTTGAGATAGCGCGCCGCCTTCATTTCCCTGCGGTCATCGGGCAGCACATAGGAAATCTCGCGAATCAGCGTTTCTGTGGGGCTGATGGGCAGCCATTGCATGAAGTCCACCTGATCGGGGTAGATATCAAAGGCGACATTGGGCCACAGCTTGAAATAGGTCCACAGGCGTTGGCGTTCGCTGGGCAGGTGAGGGACGTGTGGTAGGAAATGCTGATAGGCGCGCTCGGAAATGTTACGCGAATCCGCGCCCAAAATCGGTCCCCACATCTTGTCGGCATGTTCGCTGGCCTCGACGCCGTATCCATTGCCCATCAGCCGCGTCAGCCCCGGATGCGCCACCGGAATATGCAGCCCATCGGAGTAATTATCGCCGATGTTCTTCCAGTTTACCTGCCGAGGGCGCAGCGTTACACGGCCCAACGCGGACATTTCGTCAAAGCGGTAAGGGGTGATTTCACTCGCATAGGGCGCCATCATCTGCGCCACGCTGGGGCCGCCGTCATCTGTCAGCCGCACGAAGATGAACCCCTGCCACACCTCCAGATCCACAGGCGCCAGCCCATGCGTCTTGGTGTCGAAGTCATAGGTTTCGCGCAAAGGCAGCCCGGTCAGCTTGCCTTCCAGATCATAGGTCCACGCGTGGTAAGGGCAGGTCAGCCGTTTCGCGCAGCCTGACGGGCCGTCGACTATCCGCGCGCCCCGGTGCCGGCAAACGTTGGTGAATGCGCGGATTTGCGCGTCCTTGCCCCGCACCACCACAACGCTTTCGCCAATATAGTCCAAGGTGTGGAAGTCGCCGTGATGGGGGATGTCGCTGATGTGGCACACCACCTGCCATGACGGGCGAAAGACCCGCGCGACCTCGGCATCGAAGAAATCGCGGTCGGAATAGGTCCATGCGGGCAGGGTCCAAGCGGCGTCGGGGTCCGCACCGGGTTCGCGGGTATGTGCCACTTGTTCCATGCACTCTCTCCACCGTGCGTTTATGAGACAAGTGTATAACAAAAGCCGCGCCGGTCAAGTCCCTTCGGCTCAGGGGCGTTTCAGGGCAAAAACAACCTCTGGGTTGTTTGCTGGCACAGTTCCACGCAGGCTTCGGGCGGGGTGCGGGTGGGGGCGAGATAGACCTCTATCCACAGCCCATCCATCACCGCCGATATAATCGCGATCGTATTGTCCAGCGGCGGCGCATCGTCGCGCTGCGGCAACAGCGACAGCGCTCGGTGCAGCAAGATGCGTTGCTTTTCGTTATAGGCTTCGCTGACGGCGGCGAAATCCTCTCGGCTGCGGACCAATTGCCAGAACACCATCCAAGCGCCGATGATATCCGCATTGGCCCATTGTTGGCTGAAAACCGCTGTGTAGAACCGCCGCAAGCCGCCCCAAGGGTCAGTCTCGACCTCGGCCAGCGTGGCCTCCAATGCGGCCAGCATGTGGTCGCAAAGCTGTTCATATGTTTCCAGCAACAGATTGTCGGGATTGCGAAAATAATGGCGAATCAACCCATGCGAGACGCCCGCCTGCCGGCAGATCTCGCGCCCGGTGGTGCCGCGCGGGCCCAGGCGCGCAAGGCAACTAACGGTGATCGCCAGCAATTCCTCGCGCCGCACGGTGGGCGATTGGCGTTTGCGGACACTGAGAGGTTTGCCGGCGAGCGAAGGTGTGTCCTTAGGTATGCATGTCTCTGTCATAATGCAGCCTTGGATTGTTGCCACTTGACATGTGTCTAGGCCTCGATAACGCTGGGAGATATACAATAATCACCCAAGGGGGGTATCATATGGCTATTAATCTCCGTCACGCACGCCGTTTGGCGCTGTTGGCTTCGTCTTCGCTGCTCTTGCCTATGGCGGCCGCGCCTGCGCTGGCTGATGCGCCGCCAGCTGCTGCTGCCCCCGACGCGAGCAATAGCTCTGAAATCGTCGTTACCGCCACCAAGCGGTCGGAAAACCTGCAAAACGTGCCGATCAGCATCGTGGCCATGTCGAACACCACGCTGACCCAGCATCAGGTTTCCAGCTTTGACGATTACGCCAAGATG
>Ga0316224_1004298_pt1 | contig 10897 bp, 9 predicted proteins | sample TBH18013metaG_FD_206254 | JGI IMG/M metagenome (GOLD analysis project Ga0316224, IMG submission 206254) | Freshwater microbial communities from Trout Bog Lake, Wisconsin, USA - TBH18013 | ecosystem: Environmental > Aquatic > Freshwater > Lake > Hypolimnion/Profundal zone | place: USA: Wisconsin...
GGCTGACCGCGACCAGGATGTGCTGTTGGCCCATCGAATGGTGCGGTTGTTGTTTTCAAGCGTCCCGCGCAAGCCGCCCTGCCAGTCATCCGCGATCACCGTCGTCGCATTGAGGAAGTGGCCCCGGGAGACACTGCCGCCGGCGTTGCGGAAGGTCAGCCGGCTGGGGTCGCTCGGATTCTGCTCGACAGTCTCGGTACTGTCGCCCTCCGTAGCTCCCGTGGGAAGGAAGCCGGTCCAGCGCCCAGCCAGGTTCGGCAACGGGGAAGCCTGCGCACACGCCAGAGCGCTGGACAGCATGACGAAAAGCCATACCGCGACGAACCGCGTGCATAGCGTATGGATGTTCCGGACGATCATGAGTTCCTCCCTTGCTCTGAACATGGCCATGAGTTCATCTATGGCATTCATTCGTTCTCTCCGCTCAATATTTGAAGACCCGCCCCATATTCCGCTGTGCGCTTTATTTCGGCAACACAGATGTTGTCGTATCCAGGAATATCTGAAAGTCACCAATAGTAGGTAGGCCGCAGTGAAGGCAAACTGCCAGCGCCGGAGCCAGTCAGCGTCTCAGCGCGCTACGAACGACAGGTTTCTGTGCAGGCCCTGCATGCTCTTGTCTACGCTGATCGAAGTGTCTTGGATGCCGGGTGCGACTACACCCGTTTCGACCTGCGGCGTGTAGCCGACCTTCCAAAATACGATGGTGTAGCGGCCGGCGGGAAGATTGATGATGTATTTGCCTCTCTCGTCCGTAGTTGCCTTGGCCACCACCGCGCCACGAATCTGATCCGTGCCGGATTGTCCGGTGTTGAAGTTCAGAGCAGCCCCAGCTACCACAGTGACGCCGGCCAAAGCGTGCTGCTTGGGGCTTTCGGTTGGCGTGCCACCGCGCCATTCCGTGACCGTTCCATTCAGCGCAACCTGCGCGGCAGCGGGCAGAGCAAAAACAGCAACGAGGGCAAACAAGACCAATCGACGGCTGAGCATATGAATCACCTTTTCTTTGAAATCGGGTTCGCGCTCATTTTATACGACCGGTAATACGCGTAAGGCACTGACGTGGAAAAATCTTCCACTAAATATGTTCCGCGTTCGCCCACTATCCCCCTCCTGTGGAAATCTCAAACTTCGCACCCCAACCCAACCCCACTTGCGACTTGTACGGCCCAGCGATCCAGAAAGGCTTTGACTCCATTTTCTGCTCGGAGCGGGAGAGGGGGAGATTCTGGTTGAAATGGTATCCATCGTGAATGGCTGGAGCGATCTGCCCGATTAACTGTGTTGTTGGTCTGCATAATCCGACGTTCCCATGGTGTGAACTAGTCTCTTGTGCATCGTCATCCAAACGCTCGGTAATTGCGATTAGGGATATTTACTTGACGCCACCAACCACAGCATGTAATTTTTTGGGTCTTGGTAGAGGATTATCCGCGAACGTTGCTTGAATTAGAGCAGCGCTTCCATAGTGATGACGGCGCCGAGGGGGGATTTTCGCCAGTTGAACAATGCCTTAGGGCTTTTTTGCGGAGTTGTCGATCCAATTTACTTTTTCTAGCATGAGGTATTACTGCATTGAGCACACCACACCAGCGGATGTCAGTGCGTGAGAGGTGCGTTCGATGACCTGGTACCTGGTCCGGGGCGCCGAACAGCACGGTCCCTATGATCATCAAACGATGCAGAACATGATTTCGCAGGGCACAGTGGTGCCTGCGGACTTAGTGTGGGCTGAAGGCTCGCCGGGTTGGATTCCTGCTGCGCAGGCGGGCTTCTCATGGCCACCGCAGCAGCAACCTCCCGCTGCACCTGCGCAACCTCCACCAGGTAGAAAGAAGGGCGCCGGATGCTTTGGCTGCCTTGGCATATTAATTGGCATTCCTGCCGTGCTGATCCTCAGCCTGGTTCTCTGGGTTAAGTTCAAAGACAGCGGCAACATGAGCTTTGGCTCGTCAACCGTGCTCGCTTCGGAAACCGTGCCCCAGTCAGGCGGTTCGATCACCGTGGCCAAAGCGGATTCCCCACTGAACGGAATGACGGTGAACGTCAGCGCCGAGGCGTACGGCAAGGCGATCCCCTTCAAGATCAAGACAACTGAAATTACCGGGCACAAGCTTGGGCAGCTATTTCATCCCGTCACGCCACTGATCACAATCGACAACGGGCACGCGTACTCCAACGACCCAATGGTCGTGAAGATTCCCTTGAACCTCGCACAGGATGAATTCGCATTGGGTTTCTTCTACAACCGCAAGACAGGAAAACTAGAAGGCCTTCCCCTAGTCGGTGAAGATGCCCGTTCGATCACCGTCCTCACTAGGCATTTTTCGGATATCGTGATCAGCAAAGCAAAGAAGGAGGAGGTCGTTAAGGCTTTTCCTGTCGACAGTGGTTTCCGTCCGGGCGTGGACGATTGGCAGTTCACCAACTACGGCTCCTGGCTCGCGCCCGCCGGACACTGTGCCGGCCAGTCAATAACATCGATGTGGTACTACATCGAGAAGAGAAAAGCGGCCAGCGAACGTGTGCTCTATGGGCGCTACGACAATAACGATTACGGCATGGGCACAATCGACTTTCAGAACGACGATTCCTGGGGCTACCGCTATGCTTCTGTGGTCCAGGACGAACTCGACTGGACAAGCATCAGCCGCCAGATCGTCCGCAAGTTCAACGGCTTTAACACCGGCCTGACCTGGCTAGCGTTTGCCTATTCGATACAACTTACCGGAGAGCCCCAGTTCATTGAAATCTGGGGACAGACGACTGACAAGAACGGGAAGCCGGTGGAGGCGGGCCACGCCATGGTCGTCTACAAAGTTGACGCCACGGGCCTCTATATTGCCGATCCGAACTATCCCGGCGACGAGCACCGCAAAATCGCGTTATCAAACGGTGAGTTGAAACCCTACAATTCCGGTTTGAATAAGGCTGAAATCGATAAAGGCAACGGCATCAGCTTCCCCATCCTGCTTTATATCGCCAAGACGGCGGTGGCCGACTGGGGGAAGGTCGGTGCGCGCTATGCTGAGATCGCTACTGAAACAATCGGCAATGACAAGTTCCCCAAGTGGAAGGTGATGTACCTGATCCAGAAGGGGGCTGACAAAAAGTGGCCTGTGGTACCCAAAGTAATCAAGACAGATGAGCCAACAACGATGCTGCCGGGTGCAGTGTACAAAGGGAAGCTACGGTTCGATGCTAAGTTCCCTTACTCCTCCGGCAGCGCTCCCTACCGTGTGACCGTTTACAAAGACACCACGGCCATCGCATCCGGCACATTCGACGCACGGGGAGACTACTACTACAATCTCGATCTCGACAAAGGCGTGAATAATCTCGGCTTCTATTACTTCATGCTCGATGCCGACGGAGTTGAGCAGTACATCGACTTCAAGCGGGTGAAAGTTATATATGGGGAAGACGACCTCAGCGGGACGTGGAACGGACAGATGACGGTCAGAGGTACTGAGGTTTTCCGAAAATACATTGAAGACTCAATCGTCATCGTCCTTAAGGCATTTCTTCCGAATCGCGACGAAGCGGATCTGCGCAGAGCGGCTGCGTCGTCCATCACCATGAACGTGGAGACGCTCCCGTTCGTGCTCACTCTTACAAAGCGCGGAAATGAGGAAGGCAAGTACGACTTTGTGATGGAGTACCGCGACAAGGAGGGGGTGAGCTACAGCAGCACGGGAATCGCAACTGAGAAGGATGGCGTACTGACCTGGCGCGCCAAATCAGCGGATATGTCCGTCGCCGACTACCAAGGAAACCTGATCGGCAAAGATGCATTAAAGGGAAGCATCAATATCAATGCCTGGGGTATCATTCCCAGCGCCGCAACGAGCGAATGGCATGCAGCGAGAATCAAACCTTGAGAACGGCCATTATCAATGGATGGTGGCCAGGGTCTGGATTGAACCGCCGAAGACGGTCTTTCCATGCCCTATATAACTTCTACTTCCAACTACTTGAATGTTTCATAGGCCCCTCTAAAACCGGGGAAAAACGTATAAATCGGGCCAATCACGGGTGAGTGAGAACGGGTGAGGGCTTTACACCCAGGAAAACGCTTCGGTACGGTACGTCTCTTCGGATTGCAGCCCGGATCCAAGCCTTGATCCGATGATTCATCGCCTGTGCATAAAGAATCTGAATGCGATGAAAGGTATGAAGAGCGTCCAGATTACTCCAGGCTTCATCATGGAGAATTGCGGTACCTGGGAGTCAAGAAGCGTATTGGCTGGCACAGTTTCCGACTCGGACTGGCAACCATGCTTCGTCAAAAAGGGTAGACATCAAGATCGCTCAGGAACTGCTTCGCCATGCCAATTCTCGCATCACGATCGATATTCACCCGCAGGCGGTATCAGATGAGAAACGGGTCGCTGCCGGTGTGGCTTTCCGTCGACTGTTCGAAAATGAAGTTTCTCAGCACCTTCGGAGGCTGTATGAAAAAAGAGATAAAATCTTTAAGTTATTGATTTTATATAATTTATGGTAGGCACGACTGGACTCGAACCAGCGACCTCTTCCGTGTCAAATCGCCGGACGGCTTGATACGTAGGACTACTGATGAATATAGGACAAAACGAAAAGGCAGTGTTCATGCAGGTTTCACGCAGGCTCACTGCCTTTTGCGTGTTACCTAGTAACACGCACAGCGATGTGCCGCTACGGGATGGGATGGCGGGGTTATGACACAAGCCGTGACACAGAACTTAGGCAGGAGTGCCGGATCTCATTCAATAGCGCCCGCGTCGCGTGAAGGGCCTAGTACGGCTTCGACAACTACCGAAACTTCCTGGCATTCGCTCGGGCACTTGGTTTCAATGGTAGAGACCTCTTGCCCTTCCGCGTCAAAGATCGATGCAGTCCAGTTCGCATCGGAATTCCCCCACGCGATCTGTCCACCTCCCTTCCGCTCAAAGCTAAAGCACAAGTCACCGCCCTCCAGACTTGGCACCAACAAGAGATCTACAGAGATGCCGGTGCGCTCAAGGGAATCTGCCACGAGTTCAACCATGTCGCTTTTCGATTTCGGTATTTCGGGTTCCATTGGTTCTCCGGTTCGCATATTACCATATTGGTTTTCAAAGGTCAGGCACCGCTCGGTTGCTCGCCTGACGGGAACGTGATAATGTCTATTCAACATTAAGAAATGGGCCGACGCCCATGCCAACCTGCCGAATCCGGGCAAGGTGGACGCGAAAGCGGATGTGGCTCCTACAGGGGCAACTAAGCGGAACACACGTCGGCCCTCCGTTCTGGAGGGTTTTGTGCTTTCTGGATCAGTTTCGATTGCCGAGCCGTTCGAGGTCACACTCGGAGTGACCAGAGGCCTGCCCTCCCGTACACCTCTCCGTTCGTTCAAGATGCAAATGCCCCATGCCGGATCGGCCAAATTGCTCTCGCGGTGTTGCGCCTTCGGCATTTGCCTTCTTCAGGTCTGTCCGCCTGCCAATCCGGAAAATGGACAAGGGAGATTTGATTCCAGCTTGTCGCCCCTGACGCCCAGTCGAACGCGGCTAAAAGGAGAACTAAAATGGCAAAGTCCAGTTCGAAGCGGACAACGCAGCAATCTGCTCGTAAACAACCAGTAGCGCCTGACAACTCCTCCTCAAAATCAGGATTCGTTCCTCGTGGCCTCGCTCGGCGCCCGGTATGTAACGAGTACCGTGGCGCTGTTCTTAAGGGCGACCTTCCACCTTCCATGCAGAGAGAGGAGGCCGCTGTCGCTGTGCTCTGCATTTGTGACGGAATTCCCTGCCGGAAGTGCGGAACTGGGCGCATTCACAGACCTATATCCAACTACTGGGACGAGGCAAAGGGAGGTTTCGTCCACTGCCCTTGGTTCAGCGGCCTTGGGACCTGTGATTCGTGCAGGGCGCAGCCCGGAAGGAGAACTGCATGACAAACGCGAAATTCAACCAGCCTGATTCGCCTGACGAGAATCCTTGCTCGACGAATGAACTAACAGGGCAACGTGACCTTACTCGGGACCAACTCCGGAGTCTGTTGATCTCCTTTTTGGAAGGGCTTGCCGAATCGCCGCCTCCTGCCTCGCCGCCCAATCGCACTTCGAAAGCTGAAGCAACTGAGACGCCGCCCAATACATCCTCAATGCCATTTCCACTGCTCGGCATTAGGCGACAGACACCATCGCCTCAGCCCCTAACAGCCGAAAAGGCTGAAGAAGATAAGCCTCTTAGCAGTTCACAACAGAACACCAAAAGCGCATCCGATGCGTGATTCAGGTACCTCGCTGTACGGGGAGTCCATTTTCCGGACTCCCCCTTTCCTCCCGAGCTATGCCGAGGAAGGTGTCGCCGCACACAACCAGCCAACAACTGAACAGGAGTTTCAAGATGACAATTCGCAATGGACTCTTCTCTTCGGAATCCGTTTCCGAAGGACACCCCGACAAACTCGCAGATCGTATTTCGGACCGCATCCTCGATGCATTCCTAGAACTTGACCCGCACGCCCGCGTGGCCTGCGAAACCATGCTGGCGGATCAATGCGTTATTGTCGCCGGGGAGTTCAAGACGCGGGATATTGCAACCTTTGATGCCGTCCGCTCCAAGGCTGAGACCTACGTCCGGGATGTCCTTTGGGACACCGGATACAGGGATTCTGAGACGGGCATCGACCCCAAGCGGTGCGAGGTTCAAGTCCGATTCAATGGCCAGTCGCAAGATATCAACCAAGGTGTTGACCGCTCGGACGGCATTCTCGGTGCCGGAGACCAGGGCATGATGTTTGGCTATGCCACCGACGAAACGCCGGAGTTGATGCCCGCGCCCATTGTCTATGCACACCGCTTAGTTCGCCGTCTAGCAGAGTTTCGCCAATGCAACCGGCTGGCATGGCTCAGGCCCGATGCAAAGTCGCAAGTCACCTTCCTTTACAAAAACGGCAAGCCGGTTGAGATCGTGAACGTGGTGGTATCTACGCAGCACAGCGAGGGCATAAGCCTTGACGAGTTGCGTTCTGAGGTTCAGAAACACATCATCGACCCGACTATCCCGCCTGAACTGCGCAGCGCCAACTTCCGTACCCTCATCAACCCAACCGGACGCTTCGTCACAGGCGGTCCCAAAGGCGATACCGGGCTAACTGGCCGCAAGATTATTGTGGACACCTATGGAGGGGCGGCACCGCACGGCGGAGGGGCCTTCTCCGGCAAGGACCCATCTAAAGTGGACAGGTCCGCCGCCTACATGGCCCGCTTTCTGGCAAAGCAAGTCGTGTCACGTGGATGGGCACAGCGTGCCCTGATCCAACTGGCCTATGCCATCGGAGTCGCGGAGCCGGTTAGTTTCTTGGTTGAGACATACGGAACCGAGACCGATTCCCGCAGGGACTTTGCGGCAGAACTCTCCCGCGAGTTCGACCTCCGCCCACAGGGGATCATCGATACGCTCGATCTGCTGCGGCCCATCTACTACCCCACAGCGGCCTACGGGCATTTTGGCCGGACTGACATTGCCCTTCCGTGGGAAGCGACGGTACCAAGGGACGCGAAGCTAGATGAGTAGAAGAGGAGCATAATCATCCGGCGGAGCGAGGAAACGCAATCTTGCAGCTACGCCTTTCAGCCACCTATTCTTAGAGGGCATAAGCCAGCCGCCGGATGCTGGAACGGTACAGCCACGTTCGCATGTAAGCCAAGCATAAGGCCGTGGAATGCGTCTCGAAAAGCAGCAAAATGGGGGATGACACAAACCGTGACACAAAAAAACCGATATAGCCTCAAAACCCATGTAAGTTACTGATAAATATGGTAGGCACGACTGGACTCGAACCAGCGACCTCTTCCGTGTCAAGAAATGGCGCAAACCGCAAGTTGTTGACGGTACAGTAGTTAAAAACCGGCACAACCGGCAAAAACGGCCCTCTGGGCGGTATTTGCGACAAAAATGCGACAAACTTTTTTACGGGCTTTCAGGCTGGCTGTGTGGGACCAGCTTGAAGAATATCGGTCAAAATGCACTCTCAGAAGGAGCCTTCCAAAGTACTTGGAGGTTTGCCTGTATATGGATAGAATAGTCGGAGAACATATGCAATCTCCGAGGAATATATCCGACGCTGCACAAACGCCCGAGTCCGGCGCGATGGGCCGCGCTATCGGCATCTTCAAGAAAAGCGGCGGCATCCTCAATACAAAACGCGCAGTCGAACTGGGCGTGCACCCTCGTGAACTCTATGCGCTTCGAGACGCGGGGAAACTGGAGCGGCTCGAACGGGGGCTTTACCGGTTGGCCAACGCGAAGCCACTGGGCAACCCGGATCTGGTGACGGTCTCGCACAAGGTGCCGAAGGGGGTAGTTTGCCTGATCTCGGCGCTGGCATTCCACCGGCTAACAACTCAGATTCCGCACTCCGTTTATCTTGCAATTCCGGCCAACGACCAGGCCCCTGCGATGCAATATCCGCCGCTACGCATCTTTTGGTATTCCAAGCCGGTCTATGAAAGCGGAATCGAGGAAGTGACGCTGGATGGGACGCCGGTGCGCGTCTACTCTGCCGAGAAGACGCTGGCAGATTGCTTCAAGTACCGCAATAAACTCGGCATCGATGTATGCACGGAAGCACTGAATCTCTACCGGCAGCGTGGACGCATGAGGCTCGATCAGATTGAGCAGTTCGCAAGAGTGTGCCGCGTTGAACGTGTCATGCGGCCTTACCTGGAGGCAATTCTTTGACGGTATCCGTGGTCAAAAACATGGGCGCTTCTGTTCGGCAGCGTCTGCTGAATTATGCGAAGGCAAACAACCGGCCCTTTGCCGAGGTGCTTCAGTATTACGCGATGGAGCGCTTTCTCTACCGCCTATCGGCATCGCCTCACGCCAGCAAGTTCTTGTTGAAGGGAGCTCTGCTGCTAACAGCGTGGCGTGCACCCATGTCCAGGCCGACAATGGATATTGACCTCCTGGGTAGGACCAGCAATGATGTAGACGACATTGTGAACCTATTGAAGGAAGTTGCCCAAGTCAATGTTCCCGATGATGGCATCACATTTGATCTTGATTCATTTGCCGGATCGGTGATTCGGGAGGACGCCGATTACTCTGGAGTTCGTACTGTGTTCACGGGCCGTCTCAACGCAGCCCGTGTGACCATGCAGATCGATATTGGATTCGGCGATGTGGTGACGCCAGAACCGGAGCGGCTTGCCTATCCGACGATTCTGGATTTTCCCGCTCCTGCTTTGCTTGGCTATACCCGCGAAACGGTCATTGCAGAAAAACTGGAGGCACTTGTACAGCTTCGAATGCTGAACAGCCGCATGAAGGACTACTTCGATATCTGGATTCTTCTACGCCATCCAGAACTGGACCAGACTGTGCTTCGCGCGGCTATCGAGCGAACCTTCAAGAATCGGAAGATGGAAATCGATGCCACGCCGATTGGTCTCTCGCCACAATTCGGCACCGATCCTGCAAAGCAAACACAGTGGCGTGCATTTCTGAAACGATCCGCATTGAAAGATGCGCCAGAGCAACTTTCCGTAGTGGTCGAGGAATTGCGCGCGTATTTCGAGCCGATCTTTACGAGCCTCGTCTGAAATGGACTGTTGATTTCAGGGCGGTGCGCATTTCCAGGAGACCGTCGTGAAAACACGCATTGGCAATCTCGTGATCGTTGCGATATGGAATGGCTTTAGGAGTGGTCGCTAACAGTGCAGGCCCCGTTTGTAGAAACCAGTCTTAGATTGGGCGTATGAGCCTCTATAATAGCTACTTATCCGTAGTGTGTAAGAACATTGGAGGGGCATTTGTGAGTAATGCGACAACGACCGACCCCGGTGCTAGGGCAAGCACTACCGGCCTCGCGTCTGCTCACGCTGGCTATATATATCAGGATCTCGTCACCGCATATTTTATGGCCCAGGGCCTTATTGACAAATTCGATCTGCGCGTCGATAAGAAGCAATTCGAGGGCGACATATTCGATGATCTTCATATTTTCGGACGCCGCAGGATACAGCTTAAATCAAGCCTAGCTTCGTCCGATCCCTTCTCGTTAGAGGACCTATCGACTAAACGCCGAAATACTCGCATTGATGAACTGCTTTTCGCGGCGAAAGAAGATGGGTTCGCTTCTGCGGAGTACCGGTTGTCTGCAACCTGGCGATGTCCACAAGATCCACGTCTTCAGGGAGTGTTGACGCTTGTCGATGGCGAATCTTCCTTCGAGGGTACTGCGACCGTTCTTTTCAAACTGGAACTTGACGCATTGAGGTCAGGCGGGACAACGGAGCTCACGCGGCACCTTCCTAGTTATACCGAAGCGGATATTGCTGAGTTTTGCAAACGGTTTCGGTTGGAGCTTGAGTGCCCAAAGGCCTCGTTGGATTTGGCATCTCCAGGTCCGTTGGAATCGATACTCTTCGACACGCTTGGTCGTCGAATCGGAGTAGGAATATTTCCCAACGAAAATCTACAGGTCGTTGACACTGCCGCGAACCTCATCAACTTCGCAACATTTGCACGCGCAGGCCAGAGCGTAGTGAAGCCCTCAGACACCATACAGCGTTTACGCTTACGCACCGATTACGGTCGAGTTGCTCAGCAGTTTCCGGTAAACGCGTCTGTGCTCGTTCAACGCTCTTCGGTAGAAACTGCACTAATTCAATTTGCGGCTAGTAACAGCAAATGCATCGTGGTGGGTGAACCTGGCGCGGGCAAATCATGGCTGCTTACTCAGCTAACAAACCAGATCAATCAGCAACAGGGAGTGGCGATTCGCCATTATTGCTATCTAGGAGTGTGTCGGGCATAGCGTTTGCCGAGGTCAATTCAGGGATATGCAGGGCTGGAGTTCGAACTGGGGCGCGCAGCCAGTAATCCTGCTGGTGGCTTATAGCGAGCTTTCTGTGCCGTTTGGG
>Ga0316224_1004299_pt1 | contig 10894 bp, 11 predicted proteins | sample TBH18013metaG_FD_206254 | JGI IMG/M metagenome (GOLD analysis project Ga0316224, IMG submission 206254) | Freshwater microbial communities from Trout Bog Lake, Wisconsin, USA - TBH18013 | ecosystem: Environmental > Aquatic > Freshwater > Lake > Hypolimnion/Profundal zone | place: USA: Wisconsin...
ACCCACCACAATAGCGATGGACCATGTGACGAGAATCAGCGCAGCCATGACCCAGTGCAGCAATATGGCGACGCTTGTATATCTGGAATTAGCCATTAGCCGCGTAGCTCCTTTGTAATTTTGGCAATACGTTCTCCATAGAGACGCGCGGTTTCTAAATCACCAGCATTTACTTCATCAGCGTTCGCATCCGATGGAGTCTGCATCATCGCTCCAGCGAATGAACCTACGTAGTTAACATCATCGCGCTTAGCAGCCTTAGCGTTTGAAGGCATTAAACCGGTGCCAACCCAGATTCCGGAATGCTGCATAGCCAAAGTGAAGAAATAATGCAAGGTAGAGTGCTTGTCACCATTCATGGTGGCTGAGTTTGTAAAACCGCCAAACACTTTATCTTTCCATTGCTGAGTAAACCAGGGCTTCGAACTTGCATCAGCAAATTTCTTAAATTGCCAGCTCACTGTGCCCATATAAGTCGGAGAGCCAAATACGATTGCATCCGCAGCGTTCAATGTTTCCCACTGCGCATCCGTTAAATTACCTTCGGCATCAATTGCTAGCAAGGTGCCATTTGCGCCCTTGGCCAATGCTTCCGCTTGCTTAACTGTGTGGCCATAGCCACTATGAAATACAACCGCTACTTTAGTCATGCTCTTCTCCTTGAATATTTCTGATTCAAATAATTAAAAAATGGCCCGCAACTGCTTTAGCGAAGTCTGCAACTGCCCCATCTCTGATGCCGATAGCTTCTCAAATGCCTTCCCGAGATACTTCAAATGCTCCGGGAATATCTTGTCAAATAATTGCTGTCCTTGCGCAGTCAAGCCAATCATCTGACTGCGAGCGTCTCCTGGATTAGCCTTTCTCTGCAGAATGCCCTTTGCCTCTAAGCGCTCGAGAACCCCGGTTAAGGTTCCCTTCGTTACCAAGGTCTTCTCACCCAATTCCTTGCAAGTCATCGGGGGTTGATTGCCCAAGGTCGCTATTACATCGAATTGGGTAGTAGTAAGCCCCAACGCATTAATGTGTGGCGCGGAATACCTCTCAAACCCTTGATAGGCCAATACCAAATCCCTTAAAACTGGCAAAAAACTCATTGCAATCCTATAAAGTACTAACTAGGACTAGTTTAGTACTAATACGAACTAAATACAAGTGAGCCACCACAAACATAAAAATACCATTGAAATCAGTCAGTTATATGACATTTCCCCGAGAAAAAGAAAAACCCTGCGATCTGGCAGGGTTTTAATAAGTTCCCTAAACTCAATTAAAACTGAACTGTCTCACCCTCTGTCATCGGGATAATTTTGATAGGACTGCCCTTCATGGCCTGCTGAAACTCGGCCAAGGTACCCTTAGTCATTGGATTGGAGCCGTAATGCATTGGAATCACCATCTTAGGCTTGATCCAAGTACGCAACGCATAGGCAGCGTCTTCAGGATCCATAGTGAAATTGCCGCCAATCGGGATTAAAACTAAATCCGGCTTGTAGTGCTCGCTAATGAATTTCATATCACCAAAAAGGCCGGTGTCACCCATATGCCAAATCTTGAAACCATTCTCGAGTTCGATGATGTATCCCATTGGCTCGCCAGCTGGATGTGATTCCAACTTATCCGTTGCTGGATTTTTCCAAACCAATAATGAGGAATGCTCTGCTTGTACCGCAGTCACCTTTACACCTGGCAATGGTGTAACGCTACCTGATTTATTGAAGCGGTGTCCAAGCTCAGCAGGCAGAATGCCTAAGGTGGTCAATGGAGTCACCATATCGGCTGGGCCATAGAGCTTAATGTTATTAGCTTTTGCAACAGCAGGCGCATCACCTAAATGATCAACGTGCGCATGCGTGACCAATAACAAATCAATTGGCCCAATTGCCGCCAAATCATTTTTATACATTGGGGGTGTTTTAGGACCGCCAGTAATCCATGGGTCAATCAAGATCATCTTGCCATTTGGCGTTTTGATACGAAAGGCTGCTTGGCCAAACCACAATAATTCAGTCTTACCCTGTGTAGCACTTGCACTAGCAGTCTGAGCCTGCGCACCAGGAGCGCAGACCAATAGCAAAGTTGCCATGAGCGTCGCGCCCAAAGAACATTTGAATGAATTAATACGCATCACCAGTCTCCCAAATTATTTTTATTGAGCTTGTGAAACTATATCTCAGAAAGATAAATCTAGCCTATATCGCAGTGCACCAATTTAAGGTTGAATGGCTTGTATTTGTTTTAGCTTTAACTGATAAGAAATAAAGTATTGATAAACATTGCGGACACAGTTAATGGGCTCAAGACCCATTCGGATCAAGACAGTCATATAGCGCGGAATCACGAATGGCTAATAGCCTTACTAAAAACAATTACTTCCAGAAGATAGATAATTTTTGGGATTGACCAGCTTTTAAACTAATCGCCCGCTTCTGCTCAACGCCTTGATAACTTGCTTGCAGAGAATATTCACCAGGCTCGATGTTGATCAACATGTAAGGGCCATTTGCCTGCGCGTTAAAGACGACCTTTTGGCTCGAGTTAACAAGCTTAACCGTGGCACCAAAAATCCATATGCCCCTGCCATTCTCAATTTGAGAAAGCTCCAACATCAGAGGCCAACGTTTAGCCTCGGACAGGATGGCGGTAGACTCTTCATCGCCCACTCCACCAGAAATGTACGCAACACCCTCAGAGTATTCCGTATCGAGCGCTTGTGAAAATACCGATGCTCCATAAAGGAGGCAGGTGAATATAAAAATAATCCTTAAAAGATATTTCAAGATCACCCCCTCTGTTTTATAAAGAACTTAATTAATTGGAATATAAGTCTGCGGTTTATCCAGACTGTAGTACTTGATTTCTTTAGCGTTGAAATCAATCTTCTTCAAATCGAAAGCCTGCACATTGGTGTTGTCAAACATCTTGACGTAATAGACCATGTTTTTATTATCAGCAACGATGGTCCATTCGGTTGTCTCTACTCCACCGGCGCCACCGCCATAAGCATTGCTTGCTGGTAGGCTAATCGCACCCGGAGGAATATCGAAGCTGCCTAAGATATGCCAAGCCGTATTGGTTTGCTGCTCAGTGCTGACATTTGTTGGCGCAGATTTAGAGAGAAATAGAGCGCGAATAAAGCGGCTAGGGCTGAGATAGTCTCCAGGCAAGCCGTGTAAGCCGCTACCTGAACTTGGAGGCGCATATGTTGCTCCATTAATCACCATCGGATCCTTCTCAACATTAGTGAGATTTGCGTAACTGCCAATGGTATTGAGCTGCTCTCTGAATGCTGGATCATTCGTCATGACAGTCGTTGGATTATCGGTAATTACCAATTCACCTTTGAGGTATTCAATCACAATACTTTTACCAGCAGCGTCATGTAAAGTCATACGCACTGGCGCGGATTGATTATGAAAAGCGGGAATCACCGAACGATTCACTAAGATCTTCTGAAAGCCCGCCTTCGCTTCATCGACAGTGGCAAAGTTACTTAAGGCATACATCAATATCTGAACAGATGCGATGCTGTTTGCGGAATCTGCCGGGGCAACCGCCTGAAAGACCGCAGTATTAGGCGCATTGAGCAAGCCACCAACCAAACCTTTTTCATTCATACCATCAAGCAAAACGGGCATGCCTAAACCATTCATTCCGGCAACGGCATATTTCGTTGTCCAATTCAATCCCGTACCAGGCTTGCTATCCACCCCTACACCTAGAACGGAAAAATTTCTTGGGATTACAGTAAGCTGGGATTTGAGCGGCAAACCAAACTCCATTGTGCGTCCATACACAAAACCGCCATCATTACCTTTGAGCAAGAAGCTAGTACAAGCGTAACTTGCAAAAGGTGTAAAGGTTACAGATGCAGCTAGCGATGCTGCCAAGATTTTCTTAATCAGTGCTTTATTCACTACAACCCCCGGATATATTGATCTAAGCTTACATATTACAACCAGAAGCCCCTATTAAAAAAGCCCCGTACAAATACGAGGCTTAATCAAAACTTAAAACCGCTTTATTAAATTATCAAGGAATCATAATGATGGCGCCTGATACTTTTCTGCCCTCGGCGGCTTTATGGGCATCGGCCGCTTGTTCCAAAGTAAATTGGGCGCCAATTTGAACTTTCACGGCACCGCTAGCAATCGCTTCAAATACCTCATGGGCATTTGCTTGAAGGAGTTCTGGTGTTGCGTTATGTGGAAATACAGAGGGTCTTGTTAAGAATAAGCAGCCCTTCTTATTCAAGATCTCCGGCTGAATCTCAGGCGCGGGTCCTGATGCAGCCCCAAATAAAGCCAGCGTTCCGAAAGGCGCAACGCAATCCAAGGAACCCATAAAGGTATCTTTAGCAACCGAGTCGTAAACAACATTTGCCTTACGCCCTCCAGTAGCCTTCAGAACCTCTTCAACCCAATTTGGTTTGGAGTAATCAATCACCGCATCACAGCCAGCCGCCTGAGCTGCCGCTATCTTGGCTTGAGAACCAACCGTACCAACCACAAACGCGCCCAATGACTTTGCCCAACCGGCAACAATCTGGCCTACACCGCCAGCCGCCGCATGAATGAGAACTACATCACCTGCTTTTACTTTGTATGTCTTTTGCACGAGGTACTGAGCAGTCATCGCCTTAAAGAAAATAGCTGCAGCGACATCATCAGAAACATTAGCGGGAATAGAAACCAACTTATCAACCGATACATTGCGATGACTTGCATAAGCGCCAATTCCGGCGTTCATGTACATGACGCGATCACCAAGCTTGAATCTGCTAACGCCTTCGCCTAGCGCCTCCACTACGCCCGCAGCCTCGTGACCAAGACCAGTTGGCAAGTCCAGCGGATAAACACCAGAGCGTTGATATACGTCGATATAGTTAAAGCCAATCGCCGTTTGACGAATCTGTACTTCACCTTTGCCTGGAGCAGGCAATTCTTTATCGATCAATTTAATTACATCAGCACTCCCTAATTCATTGAGACTGACGATTCGAGCTATTGTCACGTGTCACCTTATATATTTTTTAAGAAAAAATATCATACTCCAAGACGAATAAACACGTGATGCCCAGCCCTCGCGGGGCAAATTTCCGCTTTAGGAGCGCTTTTTAACTCGGGTTTTAGCGGGCTCCTTAGTTTGTGAGCCGCCAAGATTCGACACGTTCTCAACGCTTTGCTCAAAACTATTAAATGAGTCTGCCATCGCAGCTCTTACAAGTTCGAAATTTTGCAAGGCTGCATTAAAAGACGTTTTAAAAACGGAAACATATGCTTCCGACCCCGGGGGCGCATTATTCGTAGCCTCATTTACAAAATGAATTAGATCTAGTTTTGACTCTTCAATCATGGATGCCGCAATTTGACCCAATTCTTTGTTACCACTGCTAAGGATACTCATGAGCTCTGCCTGATAGTGGGCAACCTCTTTAGCGGCATCTTGCAAAACCTCGGCATGCACATGATCAAATGCCGCCTTCGGGTCCTGCGTCTTTAACAGCTCCGCAACTTTTTTCTGAAAAAGTTCAGCAAGTTCATGTGCGGCCTGTTGATTAATTTGGGTAATTGCTTGAGCACTCTGAACCGCAACCTGACCAACAGCCTTGGATGCCTTGATGGCCTTTTGTTGGCCCGCTAGCGCATTTGAATCAAATGGATTATTGCTCATCAAAAAAGCTCCTTTTATTTTCGCTTATTCAATTGGATACAAATCCAATCTACTCTTCAATGGCCCGCTTTCTTATAGAGATATACCACTAGACAATGATTCAATTCAACTTATGCGGCTTTCCAAAGCGCTCTTCATTAGGGTATATCGCCTTAGTTTCTACAGGCCCCATGCCCATAATCTGGACTTCGGTATCAGCGCCCATTGCGCCATCAAAATGCACCACCCCCGCAGGATGAAACATCATACTTCCCGCTGGCAAACCCACTGTTGTGGCTGGGTCCCAACTGGCATCTTTTCCCGCATACCAAGTGCCCCTAATGACCGTTACCCAGCGATCTTGAGTGTGATAGTGGGGCGCACTCATCACTCCAGCGGGGAAGATATTTCTAACGATGTACATGCCGGGCTTACTAGGGTCACCATACAAAACCGCTGATTTAACGCCCGCTGGAGCATCACCCCAAATCACCTGGTCTGGCCTAACAACAACAAAATCTTTTGGGCTGCTTTGCGCCCATACAGAAAATGATGCTGCGCCCACTGCAAGCACCAAGAAAACACATTTACATAAATTAAATAGTTTCACTACCATCTCCTAATCCGACTTTTTTCGTTATTTTTGTGACCGCCTTTTCGACAAATCTAACACGGTAAATCGCGCATCCCCCTCAGGGATTACCCCCGATCTTCCTCATGGCCGCTAGTTTTACGCTAAGCTAATCAGCATCAATAGAATTATTGAAATGGAGATGCTTTAATGCCTGCATTTATTCGCCTTGTACTGCTGGTTCTTTTGCTTACTACCAATCACTTTTCTTTTGCGCAAAATCCAACTACCAGCAAGGCACCTCAATACAAAGTTGATCCCTACTGGCCAAAGCCTTTACCAAATAATTGGATCCTGGGACAAGTCTCAGGTGTTGCAATAGACGCAAACGACCATATCTGGATTATTCATCGCCCACTCACAGTGACTGATGATGAGAAAGGCGCGGCACTAAACCCGCGGCGATCCAAATGCTGTGTACCGGCTCCCCCAGTTCTAGAGTTTGATAAGCAAGGCAATCTATTGCATGCCTGGGGTGGCCCAGGCGCTGGCTATGACTGGCCAAAAAATGAACATGGTATTTACGTCGATCCCAATGGATATGTTTGGGTCGGTGGCAATGATGTCACTGATCACATGATTCTGAAATTCACCCCCCAAGGGAAATTTCTTCTACAGATTGGCAGCCCAGGGGCAAGCTTGGGCAGCAACAGCACCACTCAATTAGGTCGCCCTGCCCACATGAATGTCGATCCCGTTGCCAATGAAATCTATATTGCAGATGGCTATCTCAATAAACGCGTCATTGTTTTTGATTCAAACACTGGAGCTTATAAACGTCATTGGGGTGCCTATGGAAATGTTCCGAGCGATGAGAAGCTACCGAGCTTCAATCCGCAGTCCCCTCAATTTGCCAACCCGGTGCATTGTGTTCGCCTCATGAAAGACAACACACTTTTTGTTTGTGATCGCGCCAATAATCGCATTCAGGTTTTCGAGAAGAGCGGCAAGTTCATTCGTGAAATGGCATACGAAACGGAAACGAAGGGCTCAGGTTCGGTATGGGACCTCATCCCATCTGATGGTAGCCAGAAATATATTCTCGTTGCCGATGGCACCAATAACGAAGTGGCGGTTCTTGTCCGCGAAACAGGTCAGAAGGTCGGATCTTTTGGCAGAAGCGGACGGAATGCCGGCGATTTTCACTGGGTACATAACATCGCAGTCGATTCGGAGGGGAGCGTTTACACCACTGAGGTTGATACCGGCAAGCGTACTCAACGATTTATACAAACTAGATAATTAAAGATATCCATTGAAATACATCCTTAGCACCATCACCACTCTTCTTCTAAGCACATCAGCAATGGCACAGCTCACAGTCATGATCTCGGGGGGCTTTAGCGGACCCTACCAGCAAATGCTCCCCCAGTTCGAAAAAATGACCGGACTTACCGTCACCACTCTCTCAGGGGCATCGCAAGGCTCCGGTCCTAAAACAATTAAAGCCCAGTTAGACAAGGGAGTTACTGCAGATGTCGTGATTCTGTCTAGAGAAGGTCTAACCGAGTTAATGGCGGCGGGAAAAATTATTCCAGGAACGGATATTGACTTATCTTACGCACCCTTAGGCGCGGCAATTCCGATGGGCGCACCCAAACCAAATATCACCACTGTTGCAGCCTTTAAGCAAGCCCTGCTCGAGGCAAAGTCGATCGTAGTACCTGGAAGTACAAGCGGAATCTACCTAGTGAACGAACTCTTTCCCCAGCTTGGCGTCGCGAAGCAAATTTCTGTCACAGTCACCGAGCGAGGTAGCCAAGCCACCGCAATCCTAGCGGCAAAAGAAGCGGGCATGGCCATACAGCCAAGTAGTGAATTGGTGCATGTTGATGGCATCGAATACATTGGGCGCCTTCCCCAAGAGATCCAATTAATTCAAACCTTCTCCGCAGCCATTGTGGCAGGGTCCAAAGAAACAAAATCGGCTCAAGAATTAATTCAACTATTAAGCTCCAAGCAGGCTGCCCAAGCCATTCAAAGTAGCGGGATGGACCTGCTTCAGAAGTAAGTCACTCCTCGAAATGAGGGCTCCAAGCTGAAATGATGTAGCTCAAGTAATATTAGCGCTATGAGCTCGCATATCCTTTCGCCATCCAAAATTCCCGGCTGGCTAGCTCCCCTGCAATCATTCCCCATCTTCCGGGCGCTTTGGTCTACATGGCTAGTAGCCAACATCTGTATGTACACCAACGATGTTGCCGCCGCCTGGATGATGACCTCGCTAACAACTTCAGCAACGCTGATTGCCCTGGTACAGACAGCCTCCAATTTGCCTGTGCTGTTATTGGGAGTTCCTAGTGGAGCGCTAGCGGATATTCTGAACCGGAAGCATTTTTTGGTCTTCACCCAACTATGGCTAGCTGCAAACGCAACCCTCTTGTTTATATCATCGGCATTTGGCTTGCTAGATCCAATTTTTCTCTTAGTACTGACATTCATAAACGGGGTTGGTTTAGCCATGCGTTGGCCAGTCTATGCGGCGATTGTTCCGGATCTGGTTCCGCGAGATTCCCTGCACTTGGCATTGGGGCTCAATTCCATTGCCATGAATGCCTCCCGTATTTTGGGGCCACTTATTGCCGGCCTCATCATTGCGAGCATTGGCACTGAATTTGTTTTCGCGCTCAATATGGTTCTTTCTTTAGGTATGACCTGGATTGTGGTGCGCTGGAAAAACCAGAGTTATGTCTCAACACTACCTGGCGAGCGCTTCTTTGGAGCTATGCGCCTTGGGGCTCAATACATTCGACAATCCAAACCAATGCGCTCGATCTTAATCAGATCATTTTTGTTTTACATGCAGTCCTCTAGCTTGCTTGCGCTACTACCTGTAATCGCTAAGGATCACTTTCATGGCAATGCCAATACATTTACTTTATTGCTGTCATGTCTAGGTTTTGGCGCCATTCTGGTTGGATCGCAACTCCAAGCCTTTAGGGCAAGATGGGATCCAAATCAGCTAGCCACCTATGGCATTATTTTTCTGTCCATTAGTTCGGCAGGCGCCGTATTAGCCCCCAACATTTGGTACGCTGTGCCCATCATGATTGTGAGCGGCATGTCCTGGTTTTGCGTTGGCAACACCCTAAGCACCGCCTCACAACTCTCCCTGCCAAACTGGATTCGCGCTCGCGGGATGTCTTTCTATCAAATGAGCTTGATGGGAGGTAGCGCAATTGGCGCATTTGTTTGGGGAAAGATCGCCAACTCTAGTGATGTCACTACCAGTATTGGGGTGAGTGCCGTATTTGGATTGGTGACCTTAGTGATGATTCGCAAGCATCTAGTCAATGGTCACGAAGTGGAGGATCTGACGCCAGTCTGCCCCATCGAGCGCCCACATCCTTCTAGAGAGATTAATCCCAATGAGGGTCCGGTAATGATCTCTATGGAATATCACATTAACAAAGGCCATACAGATCAATTTAAAAAGTTAATGGCTAAAACTCGCAGATCTCGACTCAAGCAAGGAGCGCTATCGTGGAGTCTATTTGAAGATGCCGAACATGAGGGCAAGTTCCTGGAGCACTTTGTCTTTGAAACTTGGGCTGATTACCTCAGAAGGTTTGACCGCTTTACGGCTGATGACTTAGCCATGCAAGAAGAGCGTCATCGCTTTCATATTGACTCTAGCCCTCCAAAACTAACCAGGCGGATTGCCTCTAGCATTAAGAACTAAGGTAGTTTAACCCTACCTAGAGATTTTGGCGTTCATTCTTGGGAACACTTTGCGCGCATTGCCCTCGAAGATCATTGATCTATCTTTTTCACTCAAGGACTGCGCCCCGTCAATATAACGACGCGTATCGTCAAAATAGAATCCGGTATCGGGATCAACACCCCTCACAGCGCCAAAAGTTTCAGAAGCAAACAAAATATTTTTTACCGGTATCACCTCAGCCAACAAGTCGATACCTGGCTGATGATAAACACAGGTATCAAAATAAATGTTGTTGAGAAGTTTCTCATTTAGATCAGGGATTGCCGCATCCATCGCCAGCCCCCTAAAACGACCCCAATGATAAGGAACGGCGCCGCCGCCATGCGGAATTAAAAAACGTAAGCTTGAAAATTGCTCAAACAAATTAGATGTCAGGCACTGCATAAACGCAGTAGTATCAGCATTCAAATAATGAGCACCGGTTGTATGAAAACAGTCATTACAGCTAGTGCTGACATGGATCATGGCGGGAATATCCAGCGCCACTATCTCCTCATAAATTGAATGCCAATACGAATTCCCTAAAGGTGGACTCTGCCAATGCCCGCCCGAAGGATCGGGATTCAGATTAATGCCCACAAATCCATACTCATTGATGCACTTGCGCATCTCAGGCAAACAAGTATTGATACCAACGCCTGGCGACTGCGGAAGCATAGCGGCGCCAACAAAACTTTCAGGGAATAACTGGGTAACGCGATAACAAAGCTCATTACAAATAGAGGCCCAAGTTGCCGATGTATTGAAATTGCCGATATGATGCGCCATGAAACTGGCTCTAGGAGAAAAGATGGTTACATCAATACCGCGAGCGCGCATTCTCGCTAGCTGGTTGGTTTCAATAGTTTCCCGAATTTCATCGTCGCTGATTTTCAAGTCGGATATCT
>Ga0316224_1004306_pt1 | contig 10882 bp, 22 predicted proteins | sample TBH18013metaG_FD_206254 | JGI IMG/M metagenome (GOLD analysis project Ga0316224, IMG submission 206254) | Freshwater microbial communities from Trout Bog Lake, Wisconsin, USA - TBH18013 | ecosystem: Environmental > Aquatic > Freshwater > Lake > Hypolimnion/Profundal zone | place: USA: Wisconsin...
AAGCAACTGGTAGTAACGCATCAGCAGTCATCGCCCAAGGGCGTACAAAAGGTTCTGAAGCGACTACCCGCCGCAATTACCGTTTTCAATTGTCCCTGCAACGCATTACAAAGAAAATTACTGAAGAAACCTTTACCAACAAACACCTTGAGAGGGGCAACGAACTTGAGAAGTTTGCTCGTATGGCTTATGAAATTCAATCTGGCAACATGATTGAAGAAGCGGGTTTTTGTTACCAGGATGGTAAACAGTACGGTTGTTCTGTTGATGGATTTGTGGATAACCGAAAAGGAATCATCGAAATCAAATGCCCAATACCTGCAATTCACTACGAATATATTGAAGAAAATCGAGTGCCGTCAAACTATTACGCACAAGTTATTCACAACATATTGACTACTGGTGCTGAATATTGCGATTTTATTAGTTATAACGAAGATATGCCCGAAAAGCTAAAGTTGTTTGTATTTAGATTTGTGCCAAGTAAAGAGGAATTGGCGGCATACGAAAAGGCGTTAGATCAATTTTTAATTGAAGTAGATTTATTGGAACAACAAATTTTAGAAAAGGCAAAATAATTATGGATTTATTAACCGAAATCAGCACCATCGAAGATGTAGCAATTAACAAAGCAATTCAGATTTTGCAAAATATGAAATGTCAATTTGCAATTATTACTCCAAATGGTAAAAAAATGGGTAATTTGGAAGTTAATGATAGTAAAAAACGACCTTTGAAATATGCTATGGGTACGCTTAAAAACTATTATTTTCCGTATGTTAAGGATATTGGCGTAGGTCAATCTGTATTAATTCCAAATGGTGAATTTGAACCTGAACATTTGCAAAGTTCTTTAAGTGCTTGGTGTTCTACCAATTGGGGCAAAGGAACTTATGCAACCAGGATTATTGATCGGGGTGTTGAAGTAGTTAGATTTTTATAAAAGGTAAAAAATGTCAAAAACAAAAAAGGAATTGGTTGCGGTAATTGAAAAATACACCGATGCAAATGGACAAGAGAAAAACGTATATCGAACTGTTGGACGGCTAATTGAAACCAAATACGGAGACATGGTTAAGATTGACAACATACCAATTGTTAAAGGGGGTTGGGATGGTTGGTGTTATTTAAACGAACCATTTGATAGAACAAAACCAAGAGAAGATCAAAAACCAAAGATTGATCGAAGCGGATTTGATGATATGGAATCTGATAATCCATTTTAATTTATTAACTTTAAAGGAAATTAAATGCAAATTATAGAAATAATTGAAACTCAAGAAAAAATGGTTCTTTGTAAAGATTGCAAACATTTTTTAATGAAATCAGATAGCAATATTGAATTTGGAAGATGCGGCAAAGAAGCATTAACTTCCTTTGTTACTGGTATTGTTGATTACGAAAATCAACCTTATGCAAGTCACGAACGTAAACATGGTGTTTGCGGAAATGGCGGGTTAAATTTTGAGGAAAACAAATGAAAAAATTAATATTATTATTGGTTGTTTTAATGATTGGTTGCGCAAGCCAAATAAAACAAGAAGTGCCTCCGCCAAAAGTTTACCCATTGCTTAATTTTAAGGGCGTAGAAGCGATGGATAACAATGAAGTGGTTCAGCAGTCCAAGCAATGTATTTACGCCAAGATGCACCCAAATATCAATTATTTGAGTGTTCATACTGAGCAAGGCAAAGTATTAGTACCAGTTGGGGTGTATTGTGAACCAATACTTTGATTACGGCGCAATAGCCCTAGCGTTGTTGGCAATGGTTTTTTGGCGGCAATTACTTATGATTGCAGGTGTTGCAGTTGTATATGTCATATTAACCCATCAACCCCCCGCCAAGAACGCAGAACCTAAAGAAGAAATTATCAGTCAAACGGTAATTGAACCAGAAAAGCAAAACCCATTAAGAGAAAAATATCTAAAAGAATGTGAAGGTTGGGGAATTGCTAAAACTGAATGTGAAATCATTTGGTCTAAAGAATGAACAAAATTTTTTTATTATTGGCTCAAGAATCTTTTCCATACTTTTTCTGCATAATGTTTGCATGGATTGTATTAAGGATTCTTAATGAGAAAAAAACAAATAACGAACGATATTGCAAGGAGAGAACGCATGACTACAAAAACAATAGAATGGAAGAATGGAAGCATTGACATAGAATTTAATTTTGAATCTGGATGTGAAGGAAGTACAGACGAATGGGGTCAACTTAATGAACCAGATACTCCAGATGAATATCAAATTGAAGCAATTTGGTTTGAAGGTAAAAACGTAATTAATTTATTTGACAATGAAGATTGTGAATTAATTGTTGAAATATTAAAAGAATTAGAGGAAGAATATGATTATTGAGCCGCTTAAACTTCAAGAAGAACATTATTTTAAAATTACAAATGAATTTGGAAAAGAAGTTTTTAGAATTGAACCAGATGGAACTTTATTTTGGGAATTACGAAAAATAGAAACCGATGAAGATTTTAAAAAAACAATGATGGTTTTAGCTAAAACTTTGTGTGAAAACTTATGACTAAAGAAGTAATGAAACAAGCAATGCTAGACGAAATTGAACTTGTGCTCACTGACCCTCAAAGCAAACTATCTAATGGGGCGCAATATGCCTTGCGATACGTTTATCAGCAAATCCAAGCTATTACAGAGGCAAAGAAGCAAGAGCAGAGTGAGCCTGTAGGAAAGTTTGCAAAGTTTACCGATGGCATTTGGCGAGAAGTTACAGTTGGTTCTTCTGGAGTTTTTCTCTATACTCACCCTAAAGAATGGGTAGGAAAAGGAAAATAATGGACATTAATGATGTATTACGAATTATTCAAGACAGAAGAAAAGAACTTCATGGAGAATTTAAAAGCAAATATTATTCTGAAAACAAACATCGACTTAATGAACTTACAACCCTCAAAAGAAGAATTACAAATTACCAAAAGGCAAGCCAATCAAATATTGGACAAAGTGCAGGATGGGCAAATTGTTCCTCAACGGAAATTATTGTTGTGCCTAATGAAATCAGAGGGGTTCTTTTAGATTTATCGGAGATATTAGATGGAAGAAATAATTGACTTTTTTTTATTCTTGGCATTTGGCGGCGTAGTCACTTTGGCAATTGTCGCTATTTTTGCTTTATCATTGGAGAAATTTACCAGGAGGGATGAAGATGGTCACGATTAAAAAAAATGATTACATCTATACGCCAGTTGGAACTTGTGTCACCGAAAGATGGAAAATTATTCATGGTTGGCAAGCGCCAAGCGAGTTGAAAGAATATCAGGATAAATTTAAATATTATCAAGAATTGCCCATGCGCAAGTTGGATGACCTTGGAAAACAAGAATACGAAGCATTATTAAAGAAAAATAAAGTTGTTCGGGTCAGATAATACTTATTTAGAATTGAATAATACTTATAATTTACCGTTAATTCGTTTTATTTTTGATATTAATTCTTCTTGTTCCCTGCAATCTGGCGAACAAAAACGACTATTTGGCATTGAAGCATCATTACAAACGCAACAATAGCCAGTAAATTCTGGTTTTTTGCGCCGCAATACGTTTTGCAAAGCATCTTCTCGATGTTGCGCTTCTACGTCAGATGCTTTGTCGTAAAAATCAGTCATCATACTATTTGTTTAGCTTCTTCTTCCACTTCATTAACTCGCCTTGTCCAACCTTTGCCAAAATGACCAAAAGTGGGTAATGCTTGTAAATATTCCAAACGTCTTTGGGAAAATTCGCTAACCAAATCTTGTGGCTCTGCCTGCTCAGTACCAATTATGGTTTCTTGACCAATTACACCGTCTTGTTCCATTCCCATGCAAGCCTGTAAGAGTCTTCCCGCACGTTTAACGCCGCCATTAACTGCACAATCAAACACAACGTGATCTACCCCTCCAGGAAGTTCGTCACCGCCTACAACGTCCCAATATCTTGCTTTGTAAAGGGGCGCAACATCATCAATCGTAAGGTTACGCATTTCTTCTTCGCTTGATGATCTGCCAACCCATTCTTCCCAAACTTTCATGGTTACGCCATGATTTGTGATGCCACCAGGGTCTTGTGGATCATTTACAAAACCGCCTTCTCTGCTTGGGGCAAGAAGTTTATTCAGGCAATATTCAAAATTACTTTGCATCTGCAACCTCTGATTTTTTAATGTATTCTTGTAAACCCCGCAATTGTTCTGCTACTTTGTTGGCATGGGCGGCGTAGTTGATAAGACGTATGGCAGTTTCGTCAGAAAGTCTGATGGTTGTGCTTCCATCAATTCTGGCGGGGGAGGCGGCGGCTTGGGACAAGTTTGTTGAATGAATTTGGGTGTTTGGGCAGATGGCATCAACGAACAACCCATCAGATTTAGACTTAGCAATAAAAGCAGTTTTTTCATTATCTTTTTTCCTCAACTTGGCTTCATAATTTGCAGAAACTTGATAAACCCTGGCATTTGCCGCTTGCTCTACTGCCCGAACTTTATCATCAGATTCTTTAATTGCTTTGGCAAGGGCTTGGGAATCTGCAATTTTTTGAGCATCCCATTTGGATTGAACATCTTGTTCACCGTAATGATGACCAATAAAAATACATCCAATTGCGGTCACAACCAAAAGTAATAGTTCAACGACAATTGCTTTCATTAATCATCCTGTGGGGGTTTTACCCTTGCTCCATCACCCATTGAGGGGCGCAGGGGAGTTTTAATGGTTTCAGTTTCAGTAATGGTTTCTGTCATCCTGGCTTGTGGCATAGCACCCATGCTTGGCATCATTCCCATTTTTTCTTGGCTACGACCATAAGCTGAAACTCCTACGATAGCCATGTGAGCCATGTGAAACAAACCACCATTTTGGGTTGTTAAGGGCTTCCATTCCCTATACGCATCATTAACAGCTTGAGTTTCAAATTGTTGAACCCAAAAATAAAGGCAAGGTAAAAGTACAAAATCACAAAGACAAATAAACCCATATTGCCAAGCAAGGTAAGGTCTCCAAGATTTAAAAAACCAATGTTCGTTTTGTTTCATGGGCAATATTTAGGCAAATATCCTGTTTCTTGAAAAATCTTCAAACATTCCATTTCAACTGAATTATCGTGAAACTTTCTTTTAAATTCAATGTGTCCTCTATCACCTTGCAAACTTTCCAAATAATCCATTCTGATGTAATACATTAATCCGATGCAGGTAAGGGCAAAAACCAAGACTGCAATACAAACTGCAAGTTTAAACTGGAATTTTTCTCTATCAGCTTTAAGTTGTATCTTTTCTCGTTCATCCTTTTTTTTTGCGCTTTATCGAATTTATCTTTATCCGCCATTAACTTGGCTCGTTCAATTTGAAAATCTGTCCACAATGCTCCAAGTTCTGGAGGGGCTTCCCAGGTAAGCATAGTGCGCAAATCGGCTTCTGCTTGTTCAAGTTTTTTTCTTCTGAGGACGTTATCAAGGGCAATGGCTTGAAGACTTTTGCCTTTCGGCGGGTTTTTTTCAATTTCTTTTGCATACTCAACTGCCTTTTCCTGGTGCTCAAAAAAAGAACCAAGTCCTTCAGAAATCTCAGTAATAACCCCAATGGCTTCTTTACCAACAGATTTGGCTTCCTTGTACATTGCAACGCCAGATTTAACTGCGCCAATAGCCATCATTGCAAGTGTAAAAGGGTCGATGATAATCTCCTAATGCTTGTTTAATACTAATTCAAGCAAAAGCAAAATAATTGCGCCACCGCCCCCGATAAGTATGCTTTCAAGACGTTTTAATCTGGCGTTAACGCCTTTAGTTTGTTCCGCAATAGCTTGATAACGAACCTCGCAAACGTCAACGTGCGTATCTATTTTGTTGCTGACATCTGCGAGTGTTGCCATTTATTGCACCGTTGGGGCTTCTGTTGTCTCAGCAGGTTCTGATGCGTTTGCGGCATCTTCCAAAACTTTCATTTGTTGTCCTACTTGCTGTTGAAATGGAACAACTAGCCATGCAGTTTCAGAACTTGGCTTAGAACTAATATAAGTCCAAATAGCATTAATCATGTTTGCTGTAACGGTAATGGGTTGGTCTTTAAAAATTTGATTAGGTGTAAGCATCATTATTTCCTAAAATATGGCGAAATTGCCAAATTCATTATATTATTAAATTAAACAACTGCTACCCAAGATTTAGTAACTTCATCCCAAGTATAAGATTTACCATCGGTAGGATAAGGTGTTGGAGATTGCCAAATCCAAGAAGGAGAACTTATTGTCCATGATGGATATGGTTGAGGCGCATAAAAAACATCATTTGTCTTATCGTATGTATATCCAATACCTGCATAGTTAGCCCTTAAAGCCTCACCACTATCAGGCTGTCCATCAGAACCATAGTGAACACCGCCTCTGGTGTTATAAGATGTTTGAATCCAGTTGGCGGGGTCGCCCAAAGCTCCTGTGCTGATGAAGTCCTCTTCAGCGACAATGACCTGTGTGACGATACCGTTTTCTACTTTTGCGTAGTGTGACATTTTTATATCTCCTTATCTTGCGTTTGCATATTTGAATGGATTCTCTGCGAAAGCGGCGTATATATATGTTGTGCCAGAACCGTTAATATCTGTTGTTGTAGTTCTTAATTTAAATCCATTAGACAAGAAATCAACAGATGTAATTGATACTTCAGCCGCACTTGTGTTGGGTACAAGTACATCAGCCATTACGTTATATGTGTCTCTGGATGAATCTAAACAATACCAAGAAGCAGTACCCCCAGTATTTTTTAACAAAATCCAACGTGGCCTAAATCCTAAATACACAAACGTACCATCTGTAGAACCATTACCTGTATAACTACCAAATGCACTATACCCTGGTATTTGTGCAAAGCAGTAGGCAACAGCTGTTACTCCACTTGCATTTACTTGAGTGTTAGAACTTAAAGAAAAAACTGACGATGTTGGCGCAGTACTGTTAAATGTTGGAGGGCTATCGATTGCTTGAGCATTAGTTGCATCAAGATAAAGGTTGTATGCCGCACTTGTCAAACCAATATGATATACAGGCCAATCACCAACAGCGCCTCTTTTCTTTACTATTACCATGCTGGGCGCAACACCTAACCCATGACCAACAGTAGCATTTGCACCAGTACCAGTATAAGTAACAATACTAAACCCTGCGGTAGTATTAGCATCTACGGTAGATGTTATTGATCCGTTGGTGTTTGATGCTGTTGATCCAGTACCTTTCCATTGCCAGGCAACATATGAATCACCAATTGCGTTAGAAGTTGTATTTGTTCCACCTACATAATTTTCATTAACACTAAATCCATTTGAATTAAAAGCACCAATTAAATCATTAGCATTACCTGCTTCCGCATTAGTTGAGTTTGTAAAAATTGATTTTCCTGCGCCACGAACAATATCTTGAACAAGGTTAAATTGACCCGCTGAAGTCCTATCTTTTAACCAAACTAAATCAGGAGCAAATGTAACTCCAGTTGGATTGTTATTTCCATTAGTAATGACTTGAGTAGTATTTCCTGTACCAGTATATAAACTAGCGGCAAACTGAGTAGCACCATTAGGAATTGCATATGTTGTTGGCATCTTCTATTCCTTATAGGTTATATGTGTTGAGGGCTACAAAGCCTGTTGGGGGGGTGTAGGTGAATGGTTGTTGGCCAAAGTTTGTGTATATAGCGGCGCCTTTGGATGACACGGCCATATAAAAACCGCCACTAATTCCTGTAAATGCAGTACCTTGACTTACGTTGTTTTTGTAAAATGTCAAAGTTCCAGAATTTAAGTCTACTGCAACCCCAATAATGTCTGAGTTTGAAAAAGTTGCGCCATACGATGAACCAGAGCCAGCTGTGTATTTTTGTCCATTTGCACTGTAGTAACCGTAGCTACCTGAAGCTTGACCGGGATAATTTTCCGATGCTGGCGTAAAAGTAGATGGTGCAATTCCTACAAAGACATCATAACCGCTACCTGAATTGATTCCAGAAAACGAACATTCCCAATACCATTGGCCTGATGAAACAGCCAAGGTGGACAATGCTGGAGAAGTAGTTGAATTAACATTTTGATATGCTTCCAAGTTTCCTTGTGACAACAATCCTGCCGTGGAATTTATTGGATTTAACACCGCATAATTAGCCGCAGTAGCACTTGTCAGAGTAGGCACGTCTGTCATACTGTCGTATGTAGACCCTGCTGTTAGAGATATGTTATTTGTAGTCCAGTTATTACCGTTAGGGCTAAAGTCATATCCAAGGGTTGTTGTACTTGTCTTATTTGTAAAAGTTAAATAAAACCCATTAGTACCGTAGCTACCACCGTAAGAGATTGGTTGCCATACACCGTATGAGTTAAATGTTCCAAAACTGTTAGGCGTTAGTGCCTGACCGTCTATAAAGTTGATTTCGGTTAAATAGCCGTCAAGATAGTTTGATGCTCCACCAAACCTACCAATGGTATGAGAAACAGTACTATTAATTGTGCTTGTGGTATTTTGAGATGGATAAGTTGCAGTACTAAACGCTGTTACTTGAGCACCATTAACATAAATCTTTGCTCTATTAGACGATGTTGCTTGACTTGAATCATAAACTGCAACAATATGATACCAAGACGATGGGTCACGATAAACGGCAGTTGTTGTTAAGTTTAATGTTTGAGTACCACCGGTTTGGTTATACCAAATAATATTATCTGTATTAGTAAATTGTAAATCTGCGTAAGAGGATGAACTTGCATAGGCTTCAAACAAATCGTTGTAAGCAGAACCTATGCTCCCTCTTTTTACCCACATTGAAATAGTAAAAGTTGTTTGACTTCCAGAACTTCCAGGAGTCCTATTCAAATAAGCAGAAGCACTTGATCTAAAACGTAAAGAGTTATTAACATACTTAATAGGTGTTAAATATCCAGAACTTGTAAAGGTATGTATGACATTACCTCCTACTATAGTTACTGTCCCACCTGCCATTTGTTGAGTTGATCCTGGGTAAGAGATGATTACGATACCTGATCCACCAGAACCTCCAGATGTTCCGACTGAATTTCCACCACCTCCACCACCGCCAGTGTTTGATGTGGCATTTAATGTGGCGTTAGCTCCTCCACCATTTCCTCCCGTTCCTTGTGTTGGGCTACTTTGTCTAGTATCAGCGCCACCACCACCGCCACCCGCGTAATAGACAGATGAACCAGATATAGAAGAAGCTGTACCGATACCACCATTTCCGCCAATAGCCGCACCCGCATTTGATCCGTTTGCAGAAGCTCCACCACCCCCACCACCATTTGGATAGCCGCCGTTATTGTAACCAAGACCACCATTACCGCCTTGAGAGCCTGTACCACCCGATGAAGTAGTTCCTGTAGAAGTTGCACCACCACCACCGCATCCACCATTACCAACTGTAGATGGAGAACCGTAGCTAGTTCCAAAACCACCACCTAAGGCAGTAAAGTTTAAAAAAGAAGAATTTGTCCCGTTTGTGGCATAATTTCCACCTGAACCCACAGTAACAATATACGTTGAGTTAGTGTCGATTGTTACAGATGATCCTGATAATAAACCACCTCCACCGCCACCACCTCCTGCATAATTACCACCACCGCCGCCACCACCTGCAACAACCAAATAAGAAGCAGATAAAGATGTTAAAGGTGTTAATGTTCCTGAAGTGGTAAATGTGTGAATAATATTAGAGCCAGAGGCAGTAACAACTCCTCCACCAAACTTTTGTGGTGCAAGATAAGAAATGATGACTATGCCTGAACCACCATTACCGCCTAAAGCTCCGTTTCCGCCTCCTCCACCACCACCACCAGTATTAGCAGTTCCAGAAATACCATAAGTATTCCAATTTCCGTTTGCTCCTCCACCATTACCGCCTGTTCCATTAGTAACCCCTGCGCCACCTCCGCCACCCGCATAATATGTCGAAGTTCCTGATATTGATGATGCTAAACCAACGCCACCATTACCGCCAGTTGTTCCGCTTCCACTACTTCCAGAAGCACCTGCTCCACCTCCACCACCACCTCCTCCTCCAGAACTACTTGAACTCGTTCCTGCACCACCTGAATTTCCTTGACCAGATGTTCCACTTCCACCGCTTGCAGAATTGTATGCTCCACCACCTCCAGAGCCACCAGAAACTCCTGTGGAAGAAGGATAAGAACCACCACCTCCTCCTCCTACAGAAGCAGTTAAAGATGAAAATTGTGAATTATTTCCATTGTTTCCTATTGTGCTAGTTCCAGAGCCACCCGCCCCAACAATAACTGTATAAGATGAAGTTGTATTAAGTGATACAGTTCCTGTTAAATATCCACCTGCGCCACCACCAGTACCTGCAACGCCACTATTTCCATCTCCACCTGCACCGCCTCCTGCCACTTGCAGATAACTGGCAGAAACAACAGAAGCACCACTCGTCCAACCAAAGGCGGCAAGTGCGGCGGCTCCAATCTTAGATAAACGTGGCATCAGTCAGTCCTTATGCAAACTTAGTTACAGAAGCAAGCACAGTATATGTTGCAGAAGCAGTCTTTAAAATAACAAATGTGTAACTATCAATTGCACTTGCATCTCCGCTTGTAGGAGCAGTTCCACCCTGCCACTTAGGAGTTACAGTTGTTCCGTCAATAGTAAATGCACTTGGATAGTAAGCAGTTGTACTGTTTGTTACGATCATTGTGCAAGAAATTGAATCTCCTACTGACATTGCAGTATTTAAAGATGTTCCAGAAGAAAATGCAAAGTTTAATGTCCAGTTATTGGCGTTGTTTGCGGTGTAATATTGAACAGAACCACTATTAATATAGAAATTTGTTGTTGCGGTTGGAGCAGTACCAACTACGTTAGCAGGTTCAGCAATGTT
>Ga0316224_1004310_pt1 | contig 10878 bp, 6 predicted proteins | sample TBH18013metaG_FD_206254 | JGI IMG/M metagenome (GOLD analysis project Ga0316224, IMG submission 206254) | Freshwater microbial communities from Trout Bog Lake, Wisconsin, USA - TBH18013 | ecosystem: Environmental > Aquatic > Freshwater > Lake > Hypolimnion/Profundal zone | place: USA: Wisconsin...
TTATGTGCTTTTTTGTTGAGTATACTCCACGATTTAAATAAAAAAGGTTTAAAGGGTTTCAAAAAGAAAATGAATCTTGAATTTATACAACCCTTTCCTGTAAAGAGTTTCAGAGGATTAAGTTTCGACTGTGGATAATTCTCCCTTTATGCTTATACTCATACTCAATTTTAGCCACTCACATTAACTATTTTATAATATTAATTATTCTTTGTTTATCCAAATAGGACTACTCCAAGCCATTTCAGCTGTTGAATGTGAATACAATCGGCCCGGATATTCGTCCACCTGCTTTACCCTTAAATAATACATCGAAGATTTTGTAAATTTAGTATCTGTAAAAGAAAATTCGAATGTTTCGGATTGGGGATTAATAGAATAAATCGTAGTAAAAATCCCATTTTCCATTTTTACTAGTTCAACACTCGCCAATGTGTTTGTTCCTGCCATTTTTCCTTTAAACGATGGTGCCGAATTAGTTTTATATTCACTTCCCATATTGTGATCATCAGCAGAAAAGTCTAAATAAATACGTGTACCTGTTGTGGCATAAGTTCTTCTCTGTTGAAATGCATCCCATAAAGAATCTCTATTATTTTCTCTTGATAAGGCAACGGCTAATCCACCTGTGTGTTGTGTGTATATTGTATAGTTATTTGCACCGGGACGCCCAAGATGATTATCAGTTGAGCCAATAACACCAATACGATTTCCCTTACTCCATCCATACTGGTATGACCATTTATTTTCTGCACCCAATTCGAATCGTTGAGGCATATCATCAGGTTGAACAAGGAACCTGCTATTCCATAAAGAATATATTTCACCTATTTTATGATAGGTTTCATTAATTTCATTCCAAACATCATGATTCTCAAATGTCCATGACATATGAGGTATAGTAATAGCAGGATCACCTTGTTCATCTAAAGCCTTCCATAATGATGGAAGGTCTGGGTATTTATAGTGATCAAAAACTTTTGACTTTTTTGTTTTATACATTACAATATGATGTGATAATGAAGGGGTCCATTCGTAAGCGTAAAAAGTGGTGAATTTCCCGGGCTTATAAAAAGCATCAGTAATATTCTGGCATTTTTGCCATACGCTATCATTGAGATAAGGGGAGTCATGTTCAGAACAAGATCCAAAGTCTAATTTTACTATATCAACTGCATAATGATAGGCGTCTATTGAATTTGTATAGTTTCCGCGATGATCGCCACCGGCGTTTAATTCCTGAAATTTTTTAGTGCTTAAGGTATTTACATTATCAACTCCGTTAGATGATGAAAATCCATGGTTATCGTTACCAGTTCCAGTGTGAAAATGTGTATCTCCAAATAAATGTTTATAGTTATTGACTTTGTCGTCCACCCATGCATATTGAGTGGCAATTTTAACGATTTTACTTTCGTCGGTTGCAGAAATTTTTTGAAAACCTTTTGATTTAAACTGGATACCTTTTATTATATGAATACCAGAATCAGCTTTCGAAAAAGTACAATTGCTTGGCAGATTTGTGGTATTGCAAGTTGAGTGAAGTTGCAATGAACCTTGATAACCAGATGCTGGGTTACCAAATTTGTCAATTGCAACCAATGTTACATCAAAAAATTCGGTTGTATTAAGATCGGAAGGATAATTTATCAGAATGTTTGATGCTTCCACAGGTAGAATTTTGAAGAATAAGTTAGAATTCTGCTTGTGCCAAACATCATTTTCGGATTCTTTTATAGCACAGCGAACTTCAATCTTTCCTGAAATACTCTGCACCTTCCCTTTGTAGTTAATTGTAATCTTGTCATTCGTATGAAGGTCTTTGTCAATAAGTAAGATATCAACAACGCCTCCAATCATACCAGGATCTTTTATTTTCACATTGGCATGATTGGAGGTAAATGCGGAAGTATAACCCAGATCGCCACTTTGATTTATTTGCGGGTTACTCCAGTAAAGAAATTCTGTTTCAGCGTATGCAATTGGTATTTCAATTCGGATTCCACCACCTTTTTTTATCCCTTGTTTTCCAACTACAAATGTGTATTTTATATCTTGTAATGAACCTGCACGCATAGATAAAGGGGTCACAAATAATTCTCCTTGTTCCTGTGAATAAACCGTTCCATTCAATGAATGAAAAAGCAGGAAAAGAACGATAATTTTCTTTGACATTGTAATCAATTTTTAAAGTATATTATTCAAATTTCAACAGACTTTTATTAAAAGTATTATTTCTCAAAAAAGTTTATTTTTCTTATTTAAATAAATACTTTCAATTTTTATAAAGGGAGACTAATCTTTCCCATTGTTATATTAGGTATGCCTTTTGTATTTTTTCCTAATGTTGTCTTGCCACCACAAATACATTCATTTGCTAAAACAGCAAATAAAACAGCTTCTTTAGCATCAGGATTTATTTGTAAGCTTTCGGTTGTTTTAAAAATAATGTTGGGTAATTCCTGTTGAATGTTCTGCATTAATAAACTATTATGCATTCCACCACCACTTGTATAAACGATAAAATTATCTGTTTCAGTCAAATTTCCTTTTAGTGCTTCAACAATTGTTTCTGCACTGAACCGGTTCAATGTTGCCATAACATCGAAATGAGATAGATTTAGTGTATTAGACTTTTGTTTGGCACTTTCTAAATAATCAAGATTGAATAATTCAGGCCCTGTTGTTTTTGGAAAATCCATTTTGAAAAAATCATTATCCTTTAATGCACGTAATAAATTTTCATTGGCACTTCCTTGTTTTGCAATGAAAGCATCTTCATCAAAAAATTTTCCTTCAAAATGTTTTTGAACATATGCATCCATTAATGTATTTCCTGTTCCGGTATCAGTGCTAAAAACTTCTTCACTGTTAAGATTTCCCGGTAAGTACGTGAAATTGGCAATGCCTCCAATGTTGAGCATAATTCGATTTTCATTTTGTTTACTGAAAATTAAATAATCGCCGTACACTGCTAATGGGGCTCCTTCTCCACCTGCGGCTATATGCTTTTGACGAAAATCGCTGATGGTGATGATTCCTGTTTTAACTGCTAAGTGATCACCATCTCCAATTTGTAAAGTGGCATTGGAGAATTTTTCATTGCCATGCAAAATTTTAGGAGCATGATAAACAGTTTGGCCGTGACTTGCTAATAAGTCAACCTGTTCATTTTTAATATTCCATTTTTTTAAGCAATCATTTATAATGAATGCATGTTGTTCTGCAATCCATGCATTTAATAAAGTTACCTTTTCAAGGTCAGCATTTCTATTACTAAAAATGGATTTTACCTCTGCTTTAAAGTCGCTATTAAATGAAATGGTTTCAAAATGTAAAATGGTTAATTCTGTTTCATTGCCAAATTTTTTAATACTGCATAAAGCTGCATCTAAGCCATCAAGAGAAGTCCCGCTCATTAGACCAAGTATTAATCTTTCTTCTTTATTAGCTATTTCATAAAGCTTTGCAATATTTCTGTTCATACTCTAAAGTAAATAAAAATGCACAAAAGCGCAAATAATTGCAATAATTTGCCTGAATTATTTGGAATTCTTGTTTTTTCTTTAGACATTACACTGCTAACTGTTCCTCAACTATGCTTAAAAGAGAAAGACAAGAATATATTCTTCGTAAACTTAATCTGCATAATCGTGTGCTTTCCAAAGATTTGGAGATAGAAATTAGTGTTTCTGAAGACACGATCCGCAGAGACTTAAGTGAACTGTCTGAATTAGGTAAATTAATTAAAGTTCATGGTGGGGCATTATCAAAATCTTTTCATAGCTCTTTTTTAAGATCTGATATCTATAAACTTGAAGCAAAGAAAATCATTGCGCAAAAAGCTACACAATTAATTAAAGACGGCATGTTTGTTTTAACAAGCGGCGGAACAACAATTATTGAAATGGCGAGATTGTTACCAAATGATTTACGAGCTACTTTTTTTACACCCAGTATACCTGCTGCTTATGAATATGCCATGCATCCAAACATAGAAGTAATTTTTATTGGAGGTAAAATTTCTAAGAATTCACATATATCTATCGGCGGAGAAGCTATTAATAAAATAAATGAGATTAAGCCTGACTTATGCATTTTAGGGGTTAATGCTATTGATTTAAATAAAGGGGTATCTGATAATGACTGGGACGTTGTACAAATAAAAAAAGCAATGATTGAAGTTGCACAAAAAACAATTGTATTAACCATTTCAGATAAAATTAATACACAGCAACGAATCAAGATTTGTGCGTGTGATGAGATAGATACATTGATAACTGAATCAAATTTTGATGACGAACTGTTAAAAGATTTTCATAATCAACATATTGCAATTCTCTAATTTTTAAAAAATAAAAACTACGCTATGAAAATGAATTATCATCGGTTACATGGCAAATGGAAAAACATCTTTTTGCTGATATTGTTTAACACGATTATGATCTTGAGTTCTGCCCAGGTTCATATTATCGGAAAAGCTTCTAATAAAAGTGGTATACCCGCTGAAGCTTTATCGGTTACGATAAAAGGTACTAAATATGGGAGTACCACAGATAATACCGGTACTTATAAAATTACTGCACCACTAAAACCCGGTAAATACAGTTTAGTTTTTTCCGGGGTTGGATATCAATCGCAGGAAGCAGCATTAATAGTGGGTTCAGGAAATGATTATACAATTGATATACAACTAACAGAATTCGTTTCAAAATTAGATGAAGTAGTTGTAACAGGAAACTCTGCTGGAACTACCCGTAAACAATTAGGAAGTTATGTAAGTACAGTAAAAGCAGATGAATTAACCAAAGGTTCCACTGGAAATGTTTTGGCTGCTTTACAGGGAAAAACTGCCGGTGCTCAAATATCGCAAAACTCGGGCGATCCTGCAGGTGGTATATCTGTAAAACTAAGAGGTGTCAGTACTATTAATGGATCTACTGAACCTTTATATATTATTGATGGAGTAATTGTAGATAATTCTACTACTTCTGTTACCAATACACAAGCAGGATATTCTACTGCTGGCGCTATTGGTCAAAACAGATTGGTAGATATTAACCCGGAAGATATAGAAAGAATTGAAGTACTAAATGGGGCTGCTGCTGCTGCAATTTATGGTTCAAGGGCTAATGCTGGTGTTATTCAAATTTTTACTAAAAAGGGTAGCAGCGGTGCACCGAAAATTAGCTTTTCTTCAACAGTATCATTCAATGAGCTTAGAAAAAAACTACAAGTAAATGAAGCCCCCATTAAATTTGGTGGCGATCCTGAGTTACAAACTCAAACTTTAATTACAGCTTATGGTACCCCTCCAGCACTTTTGACTAATACAACTGCAGTGCAACGTTACGATTATCAGGATTATATTTTCAGGCAAGCCATGGGTACCGATAACAATATTTCTATTAGTGGCGGAAAGGATAAAACCAAATATTATGCTTCGGCATCTTATTTAAGCAATCAGGGTATTATTAGAAACACTGATTTCAGCAGATTTAGTTTTCGGTTGAATTTAGAACAAGAATTGGCAAAATGGGCAACTGTAAATGTGAATATGAATTACATCAATAGTACTGCAGATGAGAAACCCGATGGTAATTCATTTTACTCGCCCACCAATTCAGTAACCATTATTGGTAATTATTATAATATTCAACAAAGGGATGCGTTAGGTAATATTCAGGCAATTGGTGAAAGAGGTCGTGTTAACCCTGTTTCTGTTATTGAAGACATCAAGCAAAAACAACAAACCAATAGAATTATAACCGGGGCAGGGTTAAAAATTAACCCTATTCATAATCTTACTTTTGATTTTCATACAGGTATTGATAATTATAGTCAAGGAGGTACAACTTTCATCCCTCCTTATGCATATGCTGTTAGTACGGCTTTCTATGGGGCAGGTGTACCTGGTGCTGTATTAAACCAGTCATTGAATGGATATGCAAGTGTGGCTACAAATAATTATTTCCAAATTAACCATGATATTAATGGTACCTATAATTGGAATATAAACAATAAATGGACTTCGGTAACGCAAGTGGGTTATTCATTGCAATACCAGAAAGACAATTATCTTTTAACGCAAGGACAAGGATTAGCTCCATTCATTCAAACTGTAAATGGCGCAAGTACTTTACTGCCGAGTGCAGATATCAGAACGGAGCAATCTATATGGGGAGAGTTTTTACAACAAAATTTTAAGTATAGAAATCAATTCTTTGTAACCGGAGCTATTCGTTTTGACGGATCTTCTGTATTCGGTCCTTCGCAACGTAATCAAGTTTATAGAAAATTAAGCGGCAGCTATATAATTTCAGGAACAGACTATTGGTCCAAATTGGGTGTATCGAAATGGTGGAATCTTTTCAAAGTAAGAGCTGCTTATGGGGAATCAGGTAACTTAACAGGTATTGGACCATACTCAAGATTTAACAACTATGCTTCAAATCCCTATTTAGGCGTGGGCATTTTCCAAACAAGCACACAATTGGCGAACACCAATGTTAAACCTGAAAGACAGAATGAAGTAGAAATTGGAACTGATATGGCCTTTGCGAATAACAGGATCAATTTCACTTTCAACTACTATCAAAAAAAGGTGAACGATCTACTGATTTCCAGAGCAATTGCTCCAACCAATGGATTTACTAATTTATTAGACAATGTTGGTTCTCTTCAGAATGTAGGGTATGAAGTAGTGTTGAATCTGGTTCCTATTAAAACCAAAGCGTTTAACTGGGATTTCACTCTTATTTATAACCACAATGAAAACAAGGCATTGAATATTGGACAATCTATAATTTTAATCTCAACAGACAATGGGGGAGCACCCGTAGCAATTTTACAAAATCAACCTATTGGGGTTTTTTATGGAACTTTCTTTGCGAGAAATCCTGACGGTTCTTTGTTAAAAACTTCAGGTGGCTTGGTAAATGGTGAGGCGGGTATACAAAACTCACCTCTTTCTTATACCGCACAAAGAAATTCTTCTACCGGTTTACCAACAGGTACAGCATTACAGAAAATCATTGGTGATCCAAATCCAAAATATACGGCGACTTTTACTAATGACTTTAGTTATAAAAAATTCAATTTGCATATCCAATTAGATGCTGTTCAGGGAGTGAATGTGTTTAATGCTGACTTTAGAACAAGACAAGGTGTTGATAATGGTACGGTAGCTCAACAAGAAGATTTGGGTCAATTGCCACGTGGATATATTAATTCTGCCTATCAAATTCAAGAATGGAGAGTGGATAATGGTTCTTTCGTTAAATTAAGAGAAGTGGCATTAAGTTTTGATTTGGGTAAAAACAAATATATGAGTGATCTATCAGTTAATATCGGAGGTAGAAATCTTATTTCTTGGGATAATTACAGAGGTTATGATCCGGAAGTTAATGCACAAGGTCAGAGTACTGTTATGCGTGGAATTGATTTTGGATCTACTCCTGCTCCAAGAACATTTACTGTTGGAATTCGTGCCAAATTTTAATTTTAAAAATATATAATTATGAAAAAATATTTCAATAAACTCATAAAAGTTTTTGGTCTATTTAGTATTGCTATACTAGGCTTTACTTCTTGCAATAAGGACTATACCAACCCGGCGGCAGCCACTCAACCTCAAGTCTTAACCTCTGTAACCGGTCTAACCAGTGTAGCATCAGGATTACAAAACTGGTACACAGTTGGAAGAGGTGGCTTAGTATATACTACAATATCTGCAAGTGGATTATTAACGAATGAATTGTATGTTGTAAATGCAGGCAATGTTGATGAAACTCAATTAGGAACTGGTGGAAACGCAGTTTTAAATACCAATAATATTGTAACTGGTATGTGGACTGTTGCCAATAAAGTAATTTATGATGCCGATAATGTATTGAATAATATAAACATTGTTCCCGATAAAGGATATGCCAGTGGTTTAATTGGATACACTTCTATTTTTAAAGCAATGGCCATTGCTGATATGGCAATGTTTTGGGATCATGTTCCGGATACTGTTGGTGTAAATGTTAGCTTTCAATCAAGTGCAGCCGGCTATGCGCTGGCTTTAGCTACGATTAATAATGGTATCAATGCCATTACAGCAAACCCGATTAGTACTGCTTTTCTTTCAAGTATTCCTGCCGGAATTGATATAACTAATACGTTATATGCTTTGAAAGCCAGATACTCTTTACTTGCAGGAAATTATGCAGATGCTTTAACAGCTGCCAATGCTGTTAATTTAACTTCAAAATCTGTTTTTAATTACAGTTCTACTTACAGTAATCCAATTTACGCTACTGCAACTTCTACCAACAATGTATTTCAAACAACGGATTCAACATTAGGCCTTCCAGTAGGATTACAGCCAAATTTAGCAGATAAACGCATTCCTTTTTACACAACTATAAGTAGTAATCCAAGGTTTAAAATTAACGGCTTTTTTGCAGGTGTCGCTCAGGCAATTCCTATCTATTTGCCGGGTGAGATTATGCTTATCAAAGCCGAATGTTATGCTCAGACCAATGATCTCGCAAACGGGTATTTACAGTTAAACAATGTACTTACAAAAACACCTGCAGCAGATCTTTTTGGAGTAGGGGCAGCATTGCCTGCAGCAGCTGTTGTTTCACAATCAGATTTATTGAGTCAGATTTATCAGAATCGTTGTATTGAACTGTATATGTCTGGATTAAAGTTAGCTGATGAGAAAAGATTCAACAGACCAACAACTGAACGTAAGAGAAGCTATTTCCCTTATCCTTTTGTTGAGCGAAATGCAAATCCAAATACACCTGCAGATCCCGCATTCTAGTTCCCCCCCCTTTAGTGTTATATAAAGGAGCCTTTTTTTAAAGGCTCCTCTTATTGCATTTTAAAAAGTTGCTTAATGTAATAATATATTTATGTCGCCCCTATTACTATTCTCTTTTGTTATTGGATATTTTTTGATATTGCTTGGTGTTGCCTGGTTTACCGGCCGCAACAGCAGTAACGAATCTTTTTTTATTGGCAACAGAAGTAGTAATTGGATGTTGGTTGCATTTGGTATGTTGGGTACATCATTAAGCGGCATAACCTTTGTGAGTGTTCCAGGTGCTGTCGCAAAAGAATCATTTGCTTATTTTCAAATAACCATCGGCTATATTCTTGGTTATATTGTTATAGCTTTTGTTTTATTGCCTTTATATTATAAATTAAATCTCACGTCTATTTATAACTATTTACAAAACAGGTTAGGATTTTTTTCTTATAAAACGGGAGCGTCAATTTTTATTGTATCAAGAATATTAGGCGCTACAGCAAGACTTTATTTGGTAGTAAATATTTTACAAGATGCCATTCTTAAAAATTTCAATATTCCTTTTTGGCTTACTACAGCTATAATTTTATTAATGATTTTATTATATACCTATGAAGGCGGTGTAAAAACAATTGTATGGACTGATACTTTGCAAACAACATGCATGATGGCAGGATTAATTATTTGTATAGTGTATATTATGAATAATATGCACATTGGTTTTGCAGATAGTTTACAAGCCATGCATGATAAAGGTTTTTCAAAGATTTTTTTTACAGATCCAAATAGTAAATTCTTTGTTATAAAACAAATTATTGCAGGTGCTTTTATTACTATTACTATGACCGGGATGGACCAGGAAATGATGCAAAAAAATATTTCAGTAAAAACATTGAAAGACTCTCAAAAAAATGTTTTATCATTAGGATTGATTTTTACATTCGCGATACTTACATTTTTATATCTAGGCGGATTATTGTATTTATTTGCAGCAAGTCAAAACATTACAGAGGTAGGAGATAAATTATTTCCTGCTATTGCCTTGCATTATATGCCGCCGATTGTTTCCATCATTTTTATAATTGCATTGATTTCTGCATTATTCCCAAGTGCTGATGGTGCAATTACTGCCCTGACATCAACTTTTTGTATTGATATTTTAGGTTTTCAACGAAACGAAAATATATCAGATAAAAAAAGAAAACAAATCAGACATTATGTTCATTTAATTTTTGCTGCGATCTTTTTATTGTTTATTATGATATATAAATGGATAGATAATCTCAGTATGATCAATGTTATTTTAAAAGTTGCTTCTTATACATACGGACCGTTATTGGGCTTGTTTTCTTTTGGAATTCTATTAAAGAGAAAAGTAAATGATCAATTGGTGCCATTTGTTTGTTTATTGTCTCCGGTAATATGTTTTGCATTTGATTTTTACCATAAAGAAATCTTTGGTGCATTTGAAATAGGATTGGAGTTATTGGTATTAAATGGTGCTATTACTTTTTTAGGGTTATTGTTCATTTCGAAACCCGGAAAAACATTGACATGTTGAATTGATAAATGATAAAAAAATTATTCAAAATATTATTTGAAAATTATTCAATCTTATGAAAGAATTTATTAAAGTCACGGAGCAGACTTCTCATTACAGGCATTTAGAGAAAATGAGTATTGAAGAGATATTAATCAATATCAATCAGGAAGATACTTCAGTTCCATTGGCAGTGGAGAAAGCCATTCCGCAAATTGAAAAGTTGGTTGCAGTGATCAGTGATAAGATGTTAGCAGGTGGAAGATTATTTTATATTGGTGCCGGCACAAGCGGTCGCCTGGGAATCCTTGATGCAAGCGAATGCCCTCCCACTTACGGTGTTCCTTACGGATTAGTGATCGGCATTATTGCAGGAGGTGAAAAAGCCATTACTCAGGCAGTTGAATTTGCGGAAGACAGTAAAGAAAGAGGTTGGGCAGATCTGCAAAAACATTTTGTGAGTGATAAAGATGTAGTGATTGGATTAGCAGCCAGCGGTACAACACCCTATGTAATCGGGGCATTAGAACAATGC
>Ga0316224_1004312_pt1 | contig 10875 bp, 9 predicted proteins | sample TBH18013metaG_FD_206254 | JGI IMG/M metagenome (GOLD analysis project Ga0316224, IMG submission 206254) | Freshwater microbial communities from Trout Bog Lake, Wisconsin, USA - TBH18013 | ecosystem: Environmental > Aquatic > Freshwater > Lake > Hypolimnion/Profundal zone | place: USA: Wisconsin...
AGTTGCAAGATCCGCTTCAGCAACACTTCCCCTTGTACATTCGTTAATAAATGCCTCAATTGTAGGATTATTTTTTTTAATAAGAGATGCAAGCGGATGCTCTGCAGCAATGGCTAAATAAGTCACACCTAGAAGAGTGTCTGGCCGCGTGGTATAAATTTTAACGGAATCAGGATGATCTTTGATGCTAAATTCAATTTCACAGCCATAGCTTTTGCCAATCCAATTTCTTTGCATGGTCTTAACTTGTTCCGGCCATCCATCAAGGCTATCTAAATCATTTAAAAGCTCGTCTGCATATTCAGTAATTTTCATGAAATATTGAGGGATTTCTTTTTTTTCAACAACAGCGCCAGATCGCCATCCCTTGCCGTCAATTACTTGTTCGTTAGCAAGAACAGTTTGATCTACAGGATCCCAATTTACAGTAGAAATTTTTTTGTAAATTAATTTCTTTTTAAAAAGTTCAGTAAATAACCATTGCTCCCATTTGTAATATTCCGGGCGGCATGTTGCAATTTCTCTTTTCCAGTCAATAGCAAGACCTAATTGCTTTAATTGATGCTTCATATAATCAATATTGCTATATGTCCAAGCTGCAGGAGCTGATTTATTTTGTAGCGCTGCATTTTCTGCAGGTAAACCAAAAGCATCCCAACCCATGGGCTGTAATACATTAAAACCAAGCATACGATGAAAGCGGCTTAATACATCTCCGATCGTATAATTTCTAACATGTCCCATATGAAGCTTTCCGCTTGGATAAGGAAACATGGATAAGCAATAATATTTTGGTTTATTAGAATCCTCGGCAACAGAGAATGTATTCTCGTTGTCCCAATAGGATTGAACCTTTTTTTCAATCTCTTTAAAAGGATAGGCGGGTTGCATAGGCTAATTAGTTAATTTGATCAAAAATTGTTTTTTGAATATCTTTAACATCTCCGAGGCCATTGATTTTTATATAACGAAGCCCTTTATTTTCAGAAGCTGCCCATTTTGAATAATAATCAATAAGTGGTTTTGTTTGGCTGTGATAAACATCAAGACGTTTTAGAATCGTCTCTTTTTTGTCATCATCTCTTTGAACAAGAGGCTCACCTGAAATATCATCTTTATCTTGAATTTTAGGTGGATTGTTTTGAATATGATAAATTCGTCCAGATGCAAGATGGGTTCTTCGACCACTTAATCTTTCGACAATGACATTATCCGGTACATCAATTTCAATAACGATGTCTATTGAAATGAAGGCTTGTTTCATCGCTTCAGCTTGTGGAATAGTCCTAGGAAAACCATCTAACAAGAAGCCTTGTTTGCAATCTTCATTTTGAATGCGCTCTTTAACTAATTCAATAATGAGCTGGTCTGGCACAAGTGCGCCACTATCCATAAATTGCTTGGCTTCAAGACCTAATTTTGTATTTGCTTTAATAGCGGCACGAAGCATGTCACCAGTAGATATTTGTGGGATATTAAATTTGTCTTTAAGTATCTGGGCTTGAGTTCCTTTACCCGCGCCTGGCGCTCCTAGTAGAATAATTCTCATGTATCTCTCCTTAAGTATTAATTATATCAGCCGATGTTCATTTCAAATGGCTATTAGTCTGTATAAATTAATCTAGATAATTTGAAATTTTTACGAAATCTGATACTGATAAATTTTCGGCTCTTAACTGGGGATTTATACCAATTTTTTGAAAGTCATTTTCGCTTATAGATGATTTTAGTGTATTACGAATTGTTTTTCGTCTTTGTGAAAAAGCGTCTTTAACAATCTTTCCAAACTGTTCTATATTATTTGCAATAAATGGATAATGTTCGTAAGGAATAAGCCTTACAAAAGATGACTCAACCTTAGGTTGAGGCTCAAATGATTCTTTGGGTACATGCACTAAATGTTCCATTGCAAAATAGTATTGCAGCATTACTGATAACCTTCCATATTCCGGAGACGAGGGGCGCGCGATCATACGATCTACAACCTCTTTTTGCAACATAAAATGAAGGTCTTTTATTTTTGAAATATTCTCAATGCATTTAAATAAAATAGGAGTTGAAATGTTGTAAGGTAAATTACCTACAATTCTAATTTTCTTGTCAAATTGATTGAAGTTAAAATTTAAAACATCCTCATTGAATATAGTGATATTTTTTTTTGAATATTCATTTTCCATCCAACTTACAATGTCTCGATCAAGTTCTATTGCCAAAAGATGATTAATATTTTCCAGAAGAGGTTTTGTTAAGGCGCCAAGGCCAGGCCCAATTTCAATAATTAAGTCATCTATATGTGGGTTGATTGATTGAATAATTGCATAGATAATAGAAGCATCTTTTAGGAAGTTTTGTCCAAATTTTTTCTTAGCAATATGTTTCATGAGCGCGATTTGTGAGCCAGATCGATTGCTAGTTCAATTGCGCTATAAAAACTATTGGAATTTATGTCTCCAGTGCCAGCTAAATCAATAGCTGTTCCATGATCTACTGAAGTTCTTATAATCGGTAGCCCTAAAGTTACATTAACACCCATACCAAAGTTGGCATGCTTAAAAACTGCTAGACCTTGGTCATGATACATTGCAAGGAAGCAATCAGCTTTTTGAGTATACTTTTCAGTGAAAAGGGTATCTGCTGGTAACGGCCCTTCAATAGCCATACCTTCTAATCTCAATTTTTTGATGACGGGCTGAAGAATAGCAATCTCTTCTTTGCCTAAGACTCCATTTTCACCTGCATGCGGATTAAGTCCGGCAACAAAGATTTTTGGATAATTTATTTTGAAATTATGAATAAGATCATGCTGGATAGTTCTAAGCGTGTTTTCAATTTTTTTTTGAGTAATTGAAGCGCTAACTTGGGAGAGTGGAATATGTGTTGTGACGAGAGCCACTCGCATTGATTTTGAGCATAGCATCATCACTTCATTTTTAGCATGCGTATATTTAGCTATATATTCAGTATGACCAGTAAAAATTTGACTTTCATTTATGATACCTTTGTGGATAGGCGCTGTAACTAATGCATCGTATGATTTATTCAAGCAGCCATCTAAAGCAAGATTTAACATCTTAAGTATATAACTATTATTTTTTGGGTTAAGAACGCCTATTTGAATAGGTTCGCAGGCAGGAATATGGAAAATAGATAAAGAATCATTACCTTTATGTTCTAAAGATTTATTTTCATAAAAAGTAACAGTTCTTTTAAGCTTTAAAGCTCTATCAGATAGCGCTTTTTTATCACCAAGAATTGTAATAAAGGCTGGAAATTTTTTAGCGGCAAGAAGAATGCATAGGTCAGGTCCAATGCCTGCAGGTTCGCCAGAGCTTATGACGATATGTGGCTTAAAATCATTCAAAGGAATAAATTAAAAGTTATCTTCTAATCGAAGTTCTACGAAAGAGCGATCACGTAATTCTTGAAGCCAATCTTGATAGGCCTCTTCAGATTTACTTATTTTTATTTGTTGTCTTGCTTGAATGCGAGCTGATTCCTTTGACATGTCTTGCGATCTTCTTTCAAGTACTTGAATAAGATGCCAACCAAAAGGGGTTTTAATAGGATCGCTAATTTGATTGATAGTGAGTTGCTTCATTGTTTTTTCGAATTCTGGGACAGTGTCACCAGGATTTACCCATCCTAGATCGCCCCCATTATTAGCCGAAGTATCTTCTGAATACTGTTTTGCCATATCTTCAAATTTTGTACCATTCTCTAATCGCTCTTTAATTGAAATGAGTTTTTGGCGTCCTTCATTTTCTGATGTAATTTCTGAAAGTTTTATTAAGATATGTCTTACATGAGTTTGTTCAACTACAACTTGGGTGCTAGGCCCTTTTTTATTAATAAGTTTCAAAACATGGAAACCATTTGGACTTCTTAAGATTGGAGTAAGTTTCCCCACTTCTATTTTTTTAAGAGCATCAACAAACAATGTTGGTAAATCTGAGGCCTTTTTCCATCCTAAATTTCCGCCCTCAAGTGCATTTGGGGTCTCAGAAAATGCTGCTGAGACTTGAGTAAAATTTTTACCAGTATTAATTTGTTTTACAACTTCTTCAGCCTTATTTTTTAGCTTTTCAAGTTTGTCTGGTGAGGCATCTTCTGGAACACGAATGAGAATATGAGCTATTTCAAATTCATCCTGCACTTCTTTTGATTGGGCATTTAAAAAGTTATCAATTTCCCCATCAGTAATTACAATTTTACTATCAACTTCACGTTCTTTTAATTGGGCTATAGTAATTTCATTTCTTATTTCTTCTCTAAATTGATAAAAGTTAGTGCCATCTTTTTCTAATGTTTTTTTAAAGTCAGTTACATTCAGTTTATTTTTTTCAGCGATACGTTCTATAGTTTTGTCAACTTGAGCATCGCTAATCTTTAATCCAGTTTGCTGCGCTATTTGGATTTGTAGGCTATTTGAAATTAATCTTTCTATGACTTGTTTTCTTAAAATATTTTCAGAAGGGATGTCAATCTTCTGGCTTTTTAGATTAATAATGACTGAATTAATTTTGTCTTGTAATTCTTTCTCTGTAATAACATCTTGATCGACTATAGCAATAATCCTATCTAACTTTTTGATAGATGATTTTTCTTGTTGTCCATAACTATAGTTAAAATTAAGAAGGACTAAAAAGATGGCAATGAAATAAAATATTTTTTTTGGCATGAAATAATTAATCCATATTGGATTGGCGGTATTGGTCAGGAATTTGATTGACTGTTCTCACGCCAGGGATATTTCGATTGAGAATTACCCCGAGCTTATTAGGATCAGAGCCTACAGCGCCTAGTCCATTAAGTTCTAGTTGAAACATAATAGAAGAAACTGGGGCTGTCGCATTAATTGTTGCCAATCGATCAACAATTGTTCTCGCGACCCAGCACCCACCATTATATTCCACACCAGCGAGTAATTCAGCCGTTCGTGAATTTAGTAAATCGTAGTCAATTCTGCCTACAGCTGAATATCGATGGCCTAGCGGCCACTGACCTGCAACACCAAAGTCCTTAATTGATTGTGTCGTATCTAAAGTATTGTTGATGTAACGATACGATATATTAAATATTTTATTAGGCTCTGGGTTATATCTCGAACTTATTGTATCTCTCAAAAGTTTATTTGTTGATGGTGCATAATCCCACATAGCATCTACATTCCAATTATTATTAAGTCTAGAAGTGAGACCTAGAAAAATATCCGATGATTTTTGGCTAAGATTAGAAGCTTGCAGATAGGGCGATCCTAGAGGAGATAATTGATTACTTTGATTAACTTTGGACTGCGTTAAATAAAAACGTTCAGCAATTGTTGCTTTAATTAATTCTTTTCCATTATTTGAGAGTAATTTTGATGTAAGACCAGCAGATATTTGATTTGCATCATTAACTCTATCGTAACCATTAAACTGATTTTCACTAAATACTGTATTCATATTTAGATCTGTTAAGCCTGTGTCAAATAATGGCAACATACTCTGATCTCTATATGGAATATAGACATAATATAATCTTGGCTCCAAGGTATTGGTATAGCTGTTATTAAACAAATTTAAAGGCCGGTCAAAATACACTCCGCTATCAAGAGAGAAAATGGGAGTAATAATTTGTTTGCTAGATACTGAGGCGTTATCAAGTTGATAATCTCTAATATTCATAGAAAACTTAGGTTTAATAAAACCGTATGTTTCTTGCAAAGGTATTGAAATGCTAGGTGCTAAAATTGATCTCCCACCTTCAGCATATAAATGTGATTGATTATTTGCATCCAAATAATTTTTAAAGCTTTCGTCTCTTGAGAAGTATGTGTATTGAGATTTTAAATCTATTAAATAAAGGTCGTTTTCTAATTTAGCTGATAAATTAACTTGAGGAAGTCTTTGATATGGTGAGTCAGAATATACAGTTGATAAGGTTTGATATTTTTCAGCTAGCGCACTCACATTCCATGTAAATTTTGAACTATTATCGAGCAGAGACATTTGAGGGCTTATATAATTTACATTGACTCTTTGAGGAAGATTCACAGGGTTCGTGATTTGAACTAGTGATGCGTAGTCAGACATATATTGTTTATCGCCAACCCTCTGAATATTATATGAAGCACTTAATCCGTTACCAAAATTCTGTTGATGTTCTAAGTCAATATAAAATCTATTATCTTTTCCGTTAGCATTATCATGCGGTGCAATTTCAACATAATCTTTACCAGAAAAATTTGAGCTTAAATAACGATATTCCCCTTCAAATTGCGCACCTCTTTTTGCAGAGTAGTTTGAAGTAAGTGTTGCATCTTGGTTAGGGGAAATATTGAAATAATAAGGAATTGAACCCATAAATCCGCTCGTAGATGTTGAGCCAAAGTTAGGGGATAAGAAGCCCGATTTGCGTAATGCACTATCTAAAGGCATGCTAAAGTAAGGTGAATAGAAGATGGGAACGTTTTTAAATTCAACCACAGCGTTTTTGCCTTCAGCCTTGTTGATATTTTGCTCAATATTTAAGGTGCTCGCATTTATATACCAATCATTATTGCCAACTTCACAAGTTGTAATCTTAGTTGTTTCGAGTTTTTTTCTGTTCTCACCTTCAAAGAAGATTGTTTTTGCTTCGCCTCTATAAGTGTAAAGTCTTTGAGTTACTGGATGGCCAAATTGCATAACAGTGCGCTCAGTTTTGCCGCTTTTATCTTTAAATTCAAAAGTAGCATCGTTAATTTGACCTGTCTCATTATCTAATTTTAAATTAAGTTTAGACCCTGTTATTTTTGATTGGGGAGTATCAATTTTTGTATTGCTTAGAGTAGAAATCTTTCCGGAAATTTCATCGTACTCAATTAATTCACTAGAAATCGTTTTGTCGCCTTTTTTAATAAAGGCATTTCCGCGCGCCTTCATTTTTCTATCAAGGAGTGTCTCAAGGCTATCCCCCTCGATTTCAATTTGCCCTTGAGAAAATTCTGGAGATTGTTTTTCGCTTACAGAATCTTCAGCAGATGAAAGCTGAGGAAGCAGCAAAAGCATTAGCCATAACAGTGGGATTGTTTTTCTAAACATGGAATTTTGCTGAAGGAGCAAGTAGGGGTGCTATAGTTTTAATGTTGAATATTTCATAAACGTTAAAATCTCATATTTTAGCTATTTTATCAACTTAAATTTATTAATAATCAGTTAGTTATATAATTTACTTCATTAAGCTAACTGCCTTAAATCTAAAATTTTTTTTAAAAATTACTAGGTATTTTTTATAGTGACTCGCGAACTTCAAATAACTGAATGGTTAAATAATACACTTAAAAATCAAGAGTATACGATAAAACCTGCTTCATCAGACGCTAGTTTTCGGCGTTATTTCCGCATTGTATCGAATAATCAATCTTATATTTTGATGGACGCCCCTCCTGAAAAAGAAAATTCAAAACCCTTTATTGATATAGCAAATGTTCTTTTTAAAGCAGGATTAAATGTCCCTAGAATTCATGAGGTAGATCTTAGAAAAGGCTTATTATTATTGTCAGATTTAGGTAATAAAACTTATCTTGATGAGCTTAATCATCAAAATGCATCATTGCTCTATAGAGATGCCTATTTGGCGCTTATTAAAATTCAAAAAAATGCTGACACTCAATCGCTTAAGCTCTATGACGATTCATTATTAATGCAAGAACTTAGATTATTTCCTGATTGGTATCTGAAATTCCATAAATCTTATGAAATGAATGATTTGGAAAAAAATGTCCTTGGTTCAACCTTTGATTTGCTGATTAAAAATATTAAATCTCATGCCCAAGTTTTTGTGCATAGAGATTTTCACTCTAGAAATTTGATGTTTTGTGATGGTGATCAAGGTCAAAATCCTGGTATTTTAGACTTTCAAGATGCGGTCAAAGGATCTATTGTTTACGACCTTGTATCCTTATTTAAAGATGCTTACATTGTTTGGAATGAGGAAGAGATCATGGATTGGCTTATTCGATATTGGGAGCAAGCCAAACAAAACAACTTTAAAGTTCAAGATGATTTTGCTGAGTTCTATCGCGATTTTGAATGGATGGGCGTCCAAAGACATTTAAAAGTTTTAGGTATTTTTGCTCGCTTAAATTACAGAGACCATAAAGCAAATTATTTAAATGACTTGCCAGCTGTTGAAAATTACTTGAGAAGGGCTTGCGAGCGCTACAAGGATTTGCATCCCTTATTAAAATTGATAAATAAATTAGGTTCGACATAAACTTATGAAGGCCATGATTCTAGCAGCTGGAAAGGGAGAAAGGATGCGCCCCCTTACAGATCAAATTCCAAAACCACTTCTAGAGGTTGCAGGAAAGCCATTGATTGTTTGGCATTTAGAAAAATTAGCTCAAGCTAATTTTAAGGAAGTGATTATTAATCACGCTTATTTAGGCGAGATGATTGAGACTTTTATTGGCGATGGTTCAAAATGGAATCTTAAAATTACTTATTCCAGAGAAGGATCACCATTAGAGACAGCAGGCGGTATAAAAAAAGCACTACCTCTTATTGGCGACCAGCCATTTTTGGTTGTGAATGCAGATATATACACTGATTTTAATTATGCCACTATAAAAAATAGGAACTTAAATAACTTTAAAGGTCACTTAGTAATGGTCAAAAATCCAAAGCAACATCCTGATGGTGATTTTGTTTTAAAAAATAATCAAATTGAGCTGGAGGGGCAAGAAAGGCTGACTTTTTCAGGGATCGCTATTTATCAGCCGAAAATTTTTGAAGATATCAATATAGAGCTCGTTGCAAAATTAGCACCTATACTTAAAAAATTAATTGGTGCGAAATGTATTAGCGGAGAAGCATATCAAGGGCTTTGGTTTGATATAGGAACGCCAGAGAGATTAAATGAAGTTAATCTTTTTCTAAAAGAAGAATTGAAAAGTTAACCAAAAATGAATCATAAAAATTATCAAGAATTTAAAAAAAGAAGAAGCGCGTTAATCGAAAAGATTGGCGATGGTGTAGCAGTTATTTTCAATGCTCACGAAGCAATTAGAAATCGAGATAGTCACTATCCTTATCGCTCAGATAGTTATTTTCACTATTTTTCAGGGTTTACTGAGCCTCAATCAGTATTGCTTCTTCTAGGTGGAAAGTCTCCAAAGACGATACTATTTTGTCGCAATAAAAATTTAGAAATGGAAATATGGAATGGTTTTATATATGGTCCTAAGGAAGCAAAAGAAGTTTTCTTGTTTGACGAGGCTTACGATATAAATTTGTTGGATGATACTGCTTTGAAAGAAATTTCAGGGCACGAGAAAATATATTACCGAATAGGGCAAGACGCACTTAATGATCAAAAAATTAATGATTGGATTAAATCATTACGAGATAAGGCTAGAGCTGGAGTCCAAGCTCCCCAGGCGATAGAAGACATCAGTCATATAGCTGATGAAATGAGACTTATAAAAAGTGATTTTGAAATTGATATAATGAAGCGGTCAGCAAAAATTGCATCTCTTGCTCATAATCGCGCAATGAAATTTGTAAAGCCTCAGATGTATGAATATGAACTTGAGGCTGAAATTTTGCATGAATTTATGAGTCATGGAATTCGCTCGCCAGCTTATCAGTCTATTGTTGCTGCCGGAAAGAATGCATGCACATTACATTACGTTGATAATAATTCTAAAATTCAAGATGGCGATCTAATTCTTATAGATGCTGGATGTGAATTAGAGAGTTATGCATCTGATATATCAAGAACAAAAAGATTTTTACCAATTGGTATTAGAGGCTCAAAGTGCAGCGCTAAGTAAAATCTCATCTAATCATCATTGGAATGAGCCGCATGAAGCAGCATTATCAGTGTTGATTGAAGGATTCAAAGACTTTGGTTTATGCCAAGGAAGCCATCAAGAAATTTATGAAACGGGTGCTTATAAAGAATTTTATATGCATAGAACTGGCCATTGGTTAGGTCTTGATGTTCATGATGCAGGGGACTATAAAACGTTCGCGAAAGAATGGAAGCAATTTCAGCCAGGTATGACTTTAACGGTGGAGCCGGGATGCTACATTAGACCATCCGCGAATATTCCAAAAGAATTTTGGAATATTGGAATAAGAATTGAAGATGATGTATTAGTCACTCAAAATGGATATGAAGTGCTTACAAAAGACAGCCCAAAAACTATAGAGTCGATTGAAGCTCTGATGGCGAAATGAAAAATCCAAGGTATGTCATAGTAGGAGCCGGCCCAGTTGGACTAGTGTTTTCACTATTGCTTGCACAGCAAAATCAAGATTCACATCTTTTGGAATCAAGAAGAAAAAATGATTCACATTCGGATAAGCGTGCATTAGCTCTTTCTTATGGCACAAAACTCATTCTTGAAAATCTTGGTATTTGGGAGTCCTTAGAAAACAAAGTTAGTGAAATAAAAGATATTCATACAAGTCAAAAGAATAGTTTTGGACGTACTTTACTATCAGCTAGTCAATATAATTTGCCAGCTCTAGGCTATGTTATCTCTTATGGTAATTTATCAAAGGCGCTCGAAGAAGCAGTTAATCAATCTTCAAATATAAAAATCACTTATGAATTTGAAGTGTCAGCAATTAAAAATGAAAAAGACACATCAGTTTTATATGGAAGCAATGAAGACTTTCTCATTGAGGCGTCACTTTTAGTATTAGCTGATGGTGGAAAAAATACTACAGGGTTAATCAAAGGCCTCAAGAAAAAAGAAACCAGTTACAACCATACGGCACTTGTAACTAAAGTCACTTCTGAGATCCCCCCTAACAAAATTGCCTACGAAAGATTTACTTCCATGGGACCTATTGCACTTTTACCCAATGGACCCAAAGAATTTTCTCTGGTTTGGACTGG
>Ga0316224_1004318_pt1 | contig 10859 bp, 10 predicted proteins | sample TBH18013metaG_FD_206254 | JGI IMG/M metagenome (GOLD analysis project Ga0316224, IMG submission 206254) | Freshwater microbial communities from Trout Bog Lake, Wisconsin, USA - TBH18013 | ecosystem: Environmental > Aquatic > Freshwater > Lake > Hypolimnion/Profundal zone | place: USA: Wisconsin...
AAGGGTGTTAGTCCAAATTGTTTTGCTGTGACTGTGGGGTCTGGGGGAGCGGCATCTGGGACACTTACACTACCTCCAGCTCCAAATGGTTGGATGTGTATTGCTAATGATGTTACCAATGGTTCAGGTATATTTTTGCAACAAACAGCTAGTAGCACCACATCAGTCACAATGACTGGTTATGGAATTACCACTGGACTTGCAACAAATATGTCTGCTGGTGATGTCATTGTTATGACTTGCACTGCATATTGATTATGAGTGCTCCTGCCCTAACATCTGACCAAAATATCCTGCCAGTTCAGGCATATTTTAATTTAGATGGTAGTTTTAACACTTTTATAGGGCAAGGACAGCCTTTTTATGCCACTTTGAACCCAGTTCAGAGTGGTCTAACAATCACAAATAGCACAATAAATAGCTCCTCCATTGGACTAGTTACACCATCTTCAGGTGCTTTTACCAATATCAGCACCACAACAGGCTCAATTAGCACAACTCCAAGCAATCCCACAGACATGGTTAATAAAAACTATGTGGATATGTTTGTCCAAGGCTATGCAATTAAGGCTGAATGTGCAGTTGCAACTACAGTAAATATTACATTATCTGGATTGCAAACCATAGATGGCTATACCACTTTGGCTAATGATAGGGTTTTGGTCAAAAATCAGAGCACATCATCACAAAATGGCATTTATGTAGCATCTTCAGGTGCTTGGGCTAGATCAAGTGACTGTAATACTTGGAATAGTTTAATTTCAGCCTTTACATTTATTCAAAATGGTTCAACACAGCAGAATTCTGGATGGGTTTGTACCATTGCTAGTGGTGGAACATTAGGAGTAACTCCTGTGACTTGGAGTCAATTAGCAAGTGCAGCAAGTTATTTTGCAGGCACAGGCTTAACCCTTAGCTCATACACTTTTAGCATAACTCCAGTTGGCACAGCAGGCACTTATGGCTCTGCCTCAACTGTTCCAGTATTTGTTACAAATGCATCTGGTCAGGTTTCATCTGTAACCAATACCACAATTAGTATTGCACCTAGCCAAATTAATGCAACCATCCCTAATTCTGGACTCACAAACTCCACAATTTCAGGCATTTCACTTGGCTCTAATTTAGCTAATCTGACTGCTGGAACTAACATTACTTTTAGTTCTGGCACTACATATAATGGATCAAGTGCAATAACAATAAATGCCTCTAGCACAATGGTTTATCCAGGTGCAGGCATATCTAATTCAACAGGAAGTGCTTGGGGTACAAGTTACTCAACAACAGGCTCTGGGACAGTTGTAGCATTGGCTACATCACCTACTTTTGTTACTCCAATATTGGGAACTCCTCAGTCTGGGAATTTCTCAACAGGGACATTCATTTGGCCGACTTTTAACCAAAACACCACAGGCAATGCCAATACAGCCACAACAGCTAGTAACTTAGCTGGAACAACTCAATATTCCCTACCTTACCAGTCTGGGTCAGCCACTACAGCCTATTTAAGTCCTGGCACTTCTGGCTCATTATTGATGACTTTGGGGGCAGTTTCTGCTCCAATTTGGGTTGCAACTTCTAGCCTAACAGTTGGAACTGCAACAAATATTGCTAGTGGAACAGCAGGAGCAATTCCTTACCAAACTGGCTCAGGAGCTACTAGCTTTTTAAGCCTTGGAACTTCAGGATATGTTTTAACTGCTGGGGCATCTGCTCCTCAATACACAGCTCAGTCTAGTCTGGCAGTAGGAACTGCTACTAATTTGGCTGGAGGAGTAGCAAGCAATATTGTTTACCAAAGTGGGGCAGGAGCAACTGCTTTCTTGGCAAATGGCACAACTGGGCAAGTTTTAACCAGTAATGGAGCATCTGCACCTAGCTGGACAACTCCAACTGCTTATGCCACTGTGACTGATGACACAACCACAGCAGGAACAAGATACTTGCTTTTTGCTAACCAAACCAGTGGAAATTTGACAACTGAATACACCAGTTCAACCAAATTGACCTATTACCCTAGCACTGGATGTATCACAAATGGACTTAATGGAGGTGCTTTCTAATGGAAATCACATGGAAAATACTAGAAATTTCTGCTGAAAATGGGCTAATTACCCATGCCAAATACTTTGTAACTGCTACTGAAGATAATAAAAAGGTAGAAACTGAGGGTAATTGGTGGTTTGAAAGTCCTGAGATTAAAGTGCCTTTTGAGCAAGTCACAGAACAAATGGTGGCTAGTTGGATTGAGGCTGAAACCATGAAGGATGGGATAAATATTATTACCTCTAGACTGCAAGAACAGTTAAAATCATTGGAAAAGCAAGCTGTAATTCCTCCTTGGATGCCTCAAGTTTTTACACCTAATATTTAAAAATGGCTCAGACTAATTACACACCAATTTATCTTTACAGTAGTGGCACTACTGGCAACTCACCTAGTGCTGGTAACTTGGGTGCTGGTGAATTAGCCATCAACTATACTGATGGAAAGCTATTTTATAAAGATAATGCTAATGCAGTTCAGGTTATTGGATGGAAGACAACTCCCACAACTGCTGGGGGAACAGGCTTAACTAGCTACACAGCAGGGGACTTGCCTTATTATGCCTCTGGCTCTGCACTTTCAAAATTAGGTATTGGCACAAGTGGCTATGTTTTGCAGTCAAATGGCTCTGCTCCTACTTGGGTAGCACAATCTACTTTGTCTGTTGGAACTGCAACAAATGCAACAAATACAGCAATTACAGATAACACAAGTTCAAGTTCTACTTGGTATCCAACAATTGTTTCTGCAACAACAGGTAATTTACCTCAAACAACTTCAAGCACTAAACTTAGTTTTGTGCCAAGTACAGGATTATTAAATTCTGGCAAATTCACCTCTATAAGTACTTTTGGATTTAAAAATAGAATTATTAATGGTGCAATGGAAATTGACCAAAGAAATAATGGTGCTAGTGTTACTCCAAACTTTAGTTACACAGTTGATAGATGGTATGTGGCTAATACACAAACAGGTAAATTAACAGCACAACAAAATGCTGGTTCAGTTACACCTCCTACAGGATTTATAAATTATTTAGGATTAACTTCTACATCAGCATATTCTGTTGGTTCAGGAGATACTTTTTATTTAGTTCAAAAAATAGAAGGATTAAATGTTGCTGATTTAGCATTTGGTAGTTCAGGTGCATCTAATGTAAATTTATCCTTTATGGTTTACAGTTCTTTGACTGGAACATTTGGAGGAGCATTACAAAATAGTGCATCAAATAGAAGTTATCCATTTTCTTATACTGTAAGTTCAGCTAACACTTGGACTAACATAACAATATCAATTCCTGGTGATACAAGTGGAACTTGGCTTACTACAAGTGGTATTGGTATTCAGGTTATATTTGGATTAGGTTCAGGATCAACATTTAGTGGAACTGCTGGATCATGGGCATCAGGTAACTATAATCAGCCATCTAGCACAGTTTCTGTTGTAGGTACAAATGGAGCAACTTTTTATATTACTGGTGTTCAATTTGAAACTGGAAATATTCAAACTACTTTTGATGTAAGAGATTATGGTAGAGAATCATATTTGTGTTATAGATATTGTGAAACAGCAACAACTCCAACAAATTATTCTGTTTTAGTTAATGCTTCATTTGTAAATTATGTAAGTAGAACAATTGGTTTCCAAGCAATAAAAAGAGCATCACCAACTGTTACTGTTACTGTTACAAATTATGATAATGCCTCATCTGGTAATGGAACAATTGAATTTGTTTCAACTCAAGGATTCAATCATGGTCAGGGAATAAGTTTGACTGGATTTCCTTACAATGCAATTTCAATTGCTTATCTAGCAACTGCGGAGCTATAAATGTATCAACTCCTACCAAATAAAACATTGTCAAATAATACTTCAGTTCCATCAAATTTAATTTTGAGAACAACAGATAATTCTTATATTCCAATAGATGAAAATAATATTGATTATCAGGCTTATCAAAAATGGGTATCTGAGGGCAACACACCAACACCAGCAGGATCATAAAAAATGACAAATCCAGTAGTTAATTTATCAGCTTTTGCAGGAGCAGGGGCACAATTTTTTGATAACAATGGTGTTCCCTTGGCTGGTGGATTACTTTACACCTACGCTGCAGGGACTACTACTTCACAAGCAACATATACAACTCCAGTAGGCAATATAGCTAATTCAAATCCAATAGTTTTAGATGCCTCTGGTAGAACACCACAAGAAATTTGGTTGCTCAATGGCTATACATACAAATTTGTATTGCAAACATCTGGAGCTGTACAAATAGGAAGTTATGACAATATTCCTGGTCAATCATCCAATGTTTCAATCATTAATGATGCAAGTAGTATTGCTTATGAGCAAGGTTCTATAACAACTGCTGGTAATTTTATTGTTGGTAAGACATACCAAATTACTACATTAGGCACAACTAATTTCACAACTATTGGGGCATCAAGCAATACAGTTGGAACTTATTTCACTGCAACTGGTGTTGGAAGTGGAACTGGAACTGCTGAATTTTCTAGAAGTGTTCAAGCAAAATTGCAAGAAACTGTGAGTGTTGAAGATTTTGGTGCTGTTTGTGATGGGACAACTGATGACTCAGCCGCGTTACAGCTTGCCCTTAATTATTCTGCCTCCACTGGAATAGCCCTTACTTGGGCTGGTAACATGGCTATTAGAAGCAGTGTTACAACAAGTGGTGCACTTAATATTGTAGGTAAAGGTGTTAATAACACAATATTAACTTGTTTTAATAGTTCTGGATTAAGTGTGACTGGAACTACTGGTAATGGCACACTAATGCAATTAACCATTCAAGATGGCAATGACCAGTCTGCTTGGGTTGCAACTCCATTAGTTCAAATAGCAAGTGCATTTGAATATCTTGTTGAACAAGTATTTTTTTATGGTCAAAACAAAAGAAGATATGGTTTTAGGATTGGAATTGGTGGTGTAGCTTATGGCTCATCATTTATATGTAACCATTTTGGATATTGTCAAATTGGTGCACAAATAAACGATATTGGTGACGGTACTCATCTTTTCTTTGCTAACAATACTTGTGACCATAATAAAGTAGCTGGTGCTGTTATTTGCAATCCTATTGGTGGTGAAATAGTATCTAACAGTTTTGAAAACAATGAAGGCTATTATGGTCTTTGTATTCTTTCAGGTGCGAATGGCTCAAGTATTCCATCGTCTAATGTAAGCATTAGAGGTAATTACATTTTTAATAACGGGGCAAATTATTCTACATCTACATCTACCTGTGGTGTGATGATGGGTGGTAATGTAATTGGTTCTGACTTCATTACTGCTGGTACTTATACTTTAACCAGCAGTCAAGCTGTTCAAGAAGTAATTTTAGAAAACAATTACATTGTTTCTAATTATTATTACAATAGTTTTCAAATAAATGCTTTTAGAACAAATTACATTAAAGGTAATCTTTGTTATGCTGGTCAATCAGGATCAAGTGAGGGTGCATTAACTGGTTTACCTGGTTCTACTGTAATTGATGGAAATACAAATCAAAACACAGGAAATCCAATTTCTGTTACAACTCCATCAGGATATTCTTATTTAGTACCTTTAACAGTTTCAAATAGTGTTAACAGTATTTCACTTAATACTGGTTCAACTATTAGTATAGGTTCTGTTGCTGAACTTACTCAAAGTGAATTATTGCTAGGGAATACATCTAGTGGAACAAATACTAGATCACAAGTTGCTAGTGTTTATGTTACTGGTAATGGTGGAACATATACAACCATATTTGATACAACAACATATTTTAGTGCTTTAGGAACAGATGCTGGAATTGCTCAATTATTAATTTCAGTAGATCAGACTAACCAAGCAAACAAGAGTGTTCACATGATTATGGTGAATTCTGCTTTGAATGGAAATCCAGCAACTTATCAATCACTATACACTAGCCCATCAGGTGCTGTAGATAGTACTGCTTTTCAGATGACTGGTGGAGGACAGCTCCAACTTTATAGAAGTAATGGATGGCAGGCAGTGATTACAGTGACAGCGGCTGGGTTTGCTTTTGCATAAGGAACAAAATGACTACTCCAAATGACATTATCAGTAGAGCATTAAAAGACATTGGAGCATTGGAGGCTGGTGAAGTAGCAACCCCAGAGGCATCTCAGGATGCTTTTGACATGCTACAGGATATGCTTGACCAATGGTCTAATGAAGACATGATGGTGTTCTATAAAAATGAAATCATATTTCCTGTTGTTTCTGGACAGACTCAGTACACCATCGGTCCAGGGGGTCAGATTGGTGCTATCTTTACTGGAAGCATTACTGGTAATGTTCTCACTATTACTTCTATCCAGTCTGGGGGCATTTCTCTTGGTCAAACTCTTAGTGGAACTAATATTACATCAGGCACAACAATTGTTCAAATGCTCACAGGAGCAGGAAACAATGTGAATGAGGCTGGTACTTATTTATTGAATAAGACTTATACAACTGCTGTAACAAGTGAAACAATAAATTCATATTATCAAAGACCTTTAAGGCTTAATTCTTGTTTTGTTAGGATTAATACATATTCCAATGGTCAGCCAATTACAAATGGGGGATTAGATTACCCAGTTTCTGTGCTGAATATTGAGCAGTATGAGATGATTGGGTTGAAGACTCTGAATGGACCGTGGCCGAAGGCAATTTACTATGAACCCACAGAGACTTTGGGAAATATCTATGTGTGGCCGAACCCCAGCCAAGGGGAAATGCACATCTTTGTAGATCAGCTATTTCAAAGATTTACAACCCAGTTTGATAATATCAACTTGCCTCAAGGCTACAACATGGCTTTGAGATGGTGTTTGGCTGAAAGATTAATGCCTATGTATGGAAAGGCAAGTCAGACTCAGATTGCAATGATTATGAAGTACGCTGCCCAGAGCAAGTCCACAATCAAGAGGACAAACATGAACCCAGCAATTGTTTCTACTTATGCAGACTCACTTTTGGTTGGAAGACAAAAGGATGCAGGCTGGATACTTTCTGGGGGGTTCTTTAGATAATGGCTGATTTTGGCTTTGTCGGCCCCTCCTATGAAGCGGCCTCCATCTACCAGGAGGCTCAAGAGTGCATCAATTTCTATCCAGAGATTGACCCTTTAAAACCTCCTGGCAGTAGAGGTGTAGTAGCTTTGTATCCAACTCCAGGACTTACAAGCATATTGCAACTTGATAATGCTCCAGTTAGAGGCATGAGGACTCTTTCTGGTGGTAATGTATTAATTGCAGTTGTAGGCTCAAGTGTTTATTCAATAAATAAAAGCTATGTGGCTACAAAGGTGGGGACACTCACTACCAGCACCGGCCCAGTGTCCATCACAGACAATATTCTGCAATCAACCACAACCTCAGAATGTGACTTTGTAGGTTCTATTTCTGGAACAACTTTAACAGTAACTTCTATAAATACTGGAACATTAAAAGTAGGTCAAACAATCCAAGTAATAACTGGAAGTGGGATTATTGCAGGCACTACAATTACTGGTGGTTCTTTATTAAGTTGGACTGTTTCAACTAGCCAGACTGTGCCTAGTTCCACTATTTTGGCTACTGGATATACCAGTTTTGTGGGTTTAACTGCTTACATGGTTGATGGTTCAAATAGATATGTTTTTAATGTTCCATCAAGCACTTTTCAACAGTTGCCTAGCTCAGATGGACCTTGGACAGGTGCAAATGTCTGTGATGTTGTGGATAACTACATCATCTATAACCAGCCTGGCACTCAGAACTGGGCCGCCACAGATCTCTATTCATGCCTCAGCACCAATGCCTACTATGGCACAAAAGATGGTTCTCCTGACCCATTAGTTTCTTTGATTGTGGATCATAGGCAAGTTTTCTTGCTTGGTGAATTTACATCTGAAATGTGGACTGATGTGGGGAATATTATTACTGGGATTATTAGCTTTCCATTCCAGAGAGTGCCTGGGACTTCACTCCAGCATGGGGTGGCGGCTCCCTTTTCTGTAGCCAGATTTGGTGAGCAATTTGCCTTTGTTAGCCAAGACTACAGAGGTCAAAACATTATTGGAGTCATGCAAGGCTATTCATTTAAGAGAATTTCTACTCATGCTGTAGAGCAGACTCTAATGAACCAATACATAGCTGATGCTATTGCCTACACTTATCAGTTAGATGGTCATGAATTTTATGTAGTCACATTTCCAACAATCAATATTACCTGGGCATTTGATTTGGCATCTGAAATGTGGCATAAATGGCTATCTTGGGATGGTATGCAATTTAATAGACATAGATCAAACTGTGGTGCTTTATTTAATAATGTTTATTTGGTTGGAGATTATCAAAATGGTCAAATCTACCAATTAGACAATTCTGTATATACAGAGGCAGGGAATACCATTAGAAGACTTAGAAGATGTCCACATTTGGTTACTGATTTGCAGAGGCAATATTTTGCAGAATTGCAGATTCAATTTCAGCCTGGTGTAGGCTTAGAAACTGGTCAAGGGCAGAATCCACAGGCTATGCTTAGATGGTCAAATGATGGTGGCTCTACCTATTCTAATGAGCATTGGTGTACTATTGGAGCTGTTGGAAAGTACAAAAACAGGGCTATTTGGAGAAGATTAGGTCAAGCTAGGGATAGAATTTTTGAGGTTAGCATTACTGACCCAGTGAAGGCTGTGATTGTTTCTGCAAATCTTAAAGCTGAGGGGGGTGAAAATTGAGTAATGGGAATTCAACTGGAAACATCAACTGGCCGAGAGTGCCCTTTGTTGACCCCACATCTGGATTCCCAGCTTTGCCTTGGCTTTTATGGCTACAAAGTCCTAACTTCATATCCATGACCACAGGCACTCAAACCATTAATGGCAATCAAACTGTTACTGGAAATGAATTTATTTCTGGCACACTAACTGCTTTAGGTGGTATTTCAGGGGGTACATTTTGAGTTTAGCTGATATTATTAAAGAGCATGAAGGGTTAATGACTTTTGACCCTCAGATTGTTCACCATTTTTCTGATGGTTTATATGCCAAACAGTTTGTTTTGCCCAAAGACCATTTTATTGTTCAACATGCTCACAAATATAGCCATTTAAGCCTTTTGGCTCAAGGAAAGGTAATAGTAAGGACTGATAGCACAGAAGAAATATATAGTGCTCCTTACTGTTTTGAAATAAAATCAGGGATAAACCATTCTATTCAGTCCTTGGAGGATTGTGTATGGTTTTGTATTCATGCAACAGATGAAAAAGACCCATCCAAAGTGGATGAAGTCTTAATTCAAAGGAGTTAAAAATGCCTATAGGACTTGGTGCTGGTATAGCAATTGCAGGGGGTCTTGGACTTATTGGGGCTGGGATGCAGTCCAGTGCGGCCACTAGCGCGGCTAATACCCAGGCTAATGCGGCACTGGCAGGGCAACAACAGTTGCAACAAAACTACCAGAATTTAGCTCCTCAATTTCAACCTTATTTACAAACTGGTGCACAAGGACTTTCTCAGCTTCAGTCTCAATTGCCAAGTTTGACACAACCTTTTGGAACTCAGCAACTCCAAAGCAATCTTGCTCCTAATTACCAGTTCATGCTTAATCAAGGATTGGGTGCTCAAAATCAAGCTCTAAATGCTGGTGGTGGTGGTTCAAACATAAATACAGCAGGAACTAAGTTTGCAGAAGATTATGCATCTAATGCTTATCAACAGGCTTTTAGTAACTATCAAGCACAGCAAACTAATATTTATAACAAACTAGCAGGCATTGCAGGCATAGGTCAACAAAGCCTGGCTAACCTTTCTAATCTTTCTACTGGAAATGCTACAAACATATCTAACTTAGGTGTGGGTGCAGCTAATGCACAGGCAGCAGGAACAGTGGGCAGTGCTAGTGCTTTGGCTGGAGGTCTTGGTAGTGTAGGTTCTAATTTGACTTTGGCATCATTGTTAAATCCAGCTAACCAAGCTGGAGCTAGTTCTGTAACTCCTGCAAATATGGCAGGATTCCAAACTCCTTATCAAGCCCCAAGTTATCAAGTAACAGCACCATCACCATATAACCCAACTTATTAAGGATAAATATGGGTATTCAATCTTTTCCAATAGCAACACCAACTCCTGTTCAAACAACTCCTGTACAGGGTAATTCAATTGCACAGATGGTTAATGCTGCCAATGGCATCCAATACTATCAACAAAATCAACAATTAAATCCATTACAGCTCAAACAAGCTCAAATGGCTATTGAGCAAGCACAGCAATTAAATCCATTAGCTGTTAAAGAAGCTGAAGCAAGATTAGAAACTTCTCAAACTGGAGCACAACAATCAAAACAAAATTATCTTGTTTCTGGTGAAGATTATGCAAGAAAAATGATTAATGCTTTACCTCCAATTGATGATTATGTAGATAAAAATGGTGAAGTAAATCAAAAAGCCTTAACTAGGTCTTTAGATATTGTCAGAAAAGGTACTGAAGCTGTAGGTCTGCCAAAACATCCATCTAACTTGCTTGGTCAATTAGAAGATGCAGTGGCTACAAAAGATTACAACAGATATGAGGAATTAAGAAACAGAGTTGCTAAAAGTTCAGCATCAACATCTGAGCAGTTTGCAGCTAAATTTCCTGCTGTTCAATTTCAAGGTTTGGGTAATGTTAATCAAGCAATTACTACAGGTAATCCTAATATTGCTGAAACTGCACCAGGTACTAAAATTGGAGCTGGTTTACCAATTGGTCCAAGTCCAATGCAACCAGGTGTGACAACTGTAAATGGTATTATTGGACAGTATGATTCAACTGGTAA
>Ga0316224_1004324_pt1 | contig 10852 bp, 9 predicted proteins | sample TBH18013metaG_FD_206254 | JGI IMG/M metagenome (GOLD analysis project Ga0316224, IMG submission 206254) | Freshwater microbial communities from Trout Bog Lake, Wisconsin, USA - TBH18013 | ecosystem: Environmental > Aquatic > Freshwater > Lake > Hypolimnion/Profundal zone | place: USA: Wisconsin...
GGCGAGACGGCAAGGGCGAAGCCCGCCGCGCCTCGTGGCGCGAAAGCCAAGCGCGAGCGCCCGGCGATTGAGGGACAACAACACGTCATGACCGAGGCCGAACTGATCGACATCGCCCGTCAGACCATCATGGTCATGATCAAGGTGGCGTCGCCGACCTTGCTGACCGGCCTCAGCGTCGGCCTGCTCGTGTCGATTTTCCAGACCCTCACCCAGATTCAGGAACAGACCCTGACCTTCGTGCCCAAGATGCTGCTGGGCTTCGCATCCATGATCCTGTTCATGCCGTTCATGCTGAACACCCTGACCGATTTCTGGAGGGTGATCATGGACAGGATCATCGCGGGCGGCGGCTAGGGCGTGTTGTCAGTTACCGCAACCCCCGTCGGCTTCGCCGACAGTCCATTGAATCGCCCGTCTGCGTCACGTCGCGGCCATGGGCTAACTGGGGGCACGCCCTAAGGTGCTGACCGCGGCGCTTCAGCTCGAAGTCTTCCGCTTCTTCGTGGTGCTGACCCGCATCGGCGCCGCCATGATGATGCTGCCGGGAATCGGCGGCAATCTGGTCAGCCTGCGCATCCGCCTGTGGCTGGCCGTATCCATATCCTTCCTGATGCTGCCGGTATTGGGCAGCCTGTTTCCCACCGCGCCCGCCTCCCTGGGCGGCATGCTGCTGACCGTGTTCGGCGAGGTCGTGGTCGGATTGTATATGGGGACCGTGGTCTCGTTCCTGATGTCGGTGCTCAGCTTGGCCGGCTCGATCATCGGCTTTCAGGTCGGCCTGACCAACGCCTTTTCCTTCGACCCCATCGCCCAGCAGCAAAGCCAGTTGCTGACCGGCTTTCTCAGCAATGTGGGCATGCTGGCCATCTTCGCCACCAACATGCACCACCTGATGTTCCAGGCCATCGTCGATTCCTACACCTTGTTCCCGCCCGGCCAGGCCCTGCCCTGGGGCGACTTCACCGAGACCCTGTCGCATCTGGTGACCGAGACCTTCCGGGTCGGATTCCAGTTCGCGGCACCGCTGGTGGTGCTGGGGCTGCTGTTCTACACTGGCCTGGGATTGCTGTCGCGGCTGGTGCCGCAGTTGCAGATCTTCTTCCTCGCCCAACCGGTTCAAATTTTGGTGGGGACCTGGATGTTCATGATGACCCTGCCCATGATCGTTTCCCTGTTCCTCCGCTTCATCGAGAACGGCCTCACCCCCTATTTGATCCCCCGGTGACGCCATGGCCGAAGACGACAGCGAAAAAACAGAAGACCCAACCGGCAAAAAGCTCTCCAACGCCCGCGACGAAGGCCAGTTCATCCAATCCCAGGAAATCAAGATCTGGGCGGGACTGATGGCCGCCCTGGTGATGATCAGCATGTTGTCGCCCATGATGGGGCGCAATGTGGTGCAGATGATCCTGCCCTATATCGAGCATCCCCATACCATCGACATGAGCCGCGAGGCGCTGGGCAAGACCCTGTCCAATCAGGTGCTGTCCCTGATCTGGACGTTGCTGGTGCCGCTGGCGGTGATGATGGTGTTCGGCATCGTCGCCAACATCTCCCAGGTCGGCCTGGTGTTCAACTCCAAGAACTTCAAGTTCAACATCGCCAAGCTCAGCCCGCTGGCCGGGATCAAGCGCATGTTCTCGGCCAACAACCTGGTCAATTTCATCAAGTCGCTGTTCAAGATCGGGGTCATCGGCTTCGTCATATTCCTGGTCATCAAATCCAAGGTGAAGGACATCCTCGGCCTGTCGGCGGTGGATATGTTCGCCATGCTGCATTATCTGCGCAGCCAGATCATCCGCCTGATCATCGTCGTCTTGCTGATGGTCACCGTTCTGGCGGCGGCCGACTGGCTCTATCAGCGCTGGACGTTCATGCAGCAGATGAAGATGACCCGCCAGGAGGTGAAAGACGAGCACAAGCAGCAGGAAGGCGACCCCATCATCAAGAGCCGCCTGCGCTCGCTGCGCATGCAGCGCGCCCGCCGCCGCATGATGGCGGCGGTGCCCAAGGCGGATGTGGTGGTCACCAACCCGACCCACTTCGCGGTGGCGCTGAAATACGACATGGAGGCTATGGCGGCCCCCATCCTGGTGGCCAAGGGCGCCGATCTGGTCGCGCTGCACATCCGTGAACTGGCCGAGAAGAACGACGTTCCCGTGGTCGAGAACCCGCCTTTGGCCCGCGCCCTGTTCGCCACCGTCGAGTTGGACCAGGAGGTGCCGCCCGAGCATTACAAGACGGTGGCCGAGGTTATCAGCTATGTCATGAAGTTGAAGGGCCGCCTTGCGCGCTGACCCCCCCCCTCGCCTGCCGCTCTGGATCATGGCTGCCGCCCTGGCCGCCCTGGCGGTGCTGCTGGCGGCCGGCGGCCGACCGCTGTGGCTGCCGACGCTGGCGGCGCTGGCGGTGGCCGTCGCCGCCGGTTTCGCGGTGGCGCGGCAGCGGTGCCGGGGATCGGGCGCCGCCATGGCCCGCGCCCTGGCCGGAATGCTGGAATCGGACAGCCGCGCCATCCTGGTGGTCAATCGCGCCGGGGTGGAACTGTTCCGCAATCCGGCCGGGCGGCGGCTTCTGGCCGAGGGGAGCGATCCGCTGGCCCTGCTGAAACGCCGGGCCGCCGAGGACGACCGCGCCCTGGCCGAACTGGAACGCATCGACGCCGCCGCCGCCGTGGGCGCGCCGCGCCGCACCGAAGTGGCCCTGGCCACGGCGGCCGGTGGCGGCCGCGAATGGTTCGCCCTGGAAGTGAGATCGGCCGGTCCCGGTGGCGCGATGGCCTGGCTGGCCGAGGATATCAGCCCCCGCCTCGCCATCGAGGAGACCCTGCGGCGCGAGAACGAGCTGCTCTCCGACTTCGTGGATTTCCTGCCGGTGGGCTGTTACTCCGCCGATGCCGAGGGCACGGTGCGCTATGTCAATCAAAGGCTGGCGGAATGGCTGGGCAAGAGCGGCGACGAGATCGTCGGCCACAATCTGGCCGAGGTGTTCGGCAGCGTCCCCAATCCCGAGGAGGAACGGGCCGAACTGCGCCTGCGTGGCCGCAGCGGCGATATCTTCCAGGGCCTCATCGCCCATTCGGTCTATGACGAGGGCGGCGAGATGTTCACCCGCTCGGTGGTGGTGCGCGATCTGGTGCCGGAACAGCAGTGGGAGCGGGCGCTGCGCGCCGCCGAACGGCGGTTCCGCTGGCTGTTCGACGATGCCCCGGTCGGCATCGCCCTGGTGGACCTGGACGGCACCATCGGCGGCTGCAATCTGGCCCTGCAGGCCATGCTGGGCATCGACCGCGACGACATGATCGGCCGCCCCGTCACCCATATCATCGCCGATGACAGCCGCGCCCTGGCGGCCGAGCAACTGGGCAAGGTCCTCGCCGGGTCGCTGCCGGGAACCCATCAGGAGGTCCGCCTCAAGGGCCGCCGTGACCTCATCGCCCAATTGTTCGTCAGCCCATCCCACGAGGATGGCGACATTTCCGGTCTGGTCATCCACTTCATCGACGCCACCGAGCAGCGCAACCTGGAAATCCAGTTCGCCCAGAGCCAGAAGATGCAGGCCATGGGTCAGTTGGCCGGCGGCGTCGCCCACGATTTCAACAACCTGCTGACCGCCATGATCGGCTTTTGCGACCTGCTGCTGCAACGGCACGGCGCCGGCGATCCCAGCTTCGCCGATATCATGCAGGTCAAGCAGAACGCCAACCGGGCGGCCTCGCTGGTGCGCCAATTGCTGGCCTTTTCCCGCCGCCAGGCCCTACAGCCCCGCCTGCTCAACGTCACCGACGCCCTGGCCGACCTGTCCAACCTGCTGCGCCGCCTGCTGGGCGAGACCATCGAACTGCGCATGATCCACGGCCGCGCCCTGGGGCTGGTGCGGGTCGATCCCGGCCAGTTCGATCAGGTGATCATCAATCTGGCCGTCAACGCCCGCGACGCCATGCCCGGCGGCGGCGCCCTGACCATCCGCACCAATGCGGTCACGGTGGACCAGCCGGTGCAGCGCGGCCCCGAACTGATGCCGGCCGGCGAATATGTGCTGATCGAGGTGTCCGACACCGGCACCGGCATCGGCAAGGAGAATCTGAGCCGCATCTTCGAGCCGTTCTTTTCCACCAAGGAAGTGGGGGCCGGCACCGGCCTGGGCCTGTCCACCGTCTATGGCATCGTGCGCCAGACCGACGGCTTCATCGTGGTGGAAAGCGAGCCGGGCCAGGGCGCCACCTTCTCCATCCACCTGCCGCGCGTCGACGCCAAACCCGCCGACGAGCCCAAGCGGCCCCTGCCCCAGAGCGATGCCGCCGACGGCGACCTGACCGGCAGCGGCACCATCCTGCTGGTGGAAGACGAGGACGCGGTGCGGCTGTTCGGCGCCCGGGCGCTACGCAACAAGGGCTATACCGTGATCGAGGCCCGCTCGGGCGAGCAGGCGATGGAGGTGCTGCACACCGAGGCCGCCATCCATGTGCTGATCTCCGACGTGGTGATGCCCGGCATGGACGGCGTCACCCTGGCCCGCTTCGTCCGCATGGAGCGCCCCACCATCAAGGTCATCCTGATCTCCGGCTATTCCGAGGATGTGGCCCGCAACGGCATCGATCCCGACGAAGGCATCCACTTCCTGCCCAAGCCGTTCTCGCTCAAGCAACTGGCCGGCGCCGTCAAGCAGGTGATGGCCGCGGACTCCTCCGCCGGATAGGGCCATCCCCGGAATAAGGCCGTGACCTTGTTCTTCGCCATCGTCTCGCCACAACCTCCCGCTAAACCCTGGCTCGCGAACATGCTATGAGACCGAGGTTATGGACATTCATCATCCCGAACTGACCGCCGCCGCCATCGTCGCCATGTCCGCCGTGCTGTGCGGCGGGCTGATGGCCCGGTTCCGCCAGCCGGCCATCGTCGGCTATATCCTGGCCGGGGTGGTGCTGGGGCCATCGGGTCTGGCCCTGGTCAGCAACCGCGACGCCATCGCGACCCTGGCCGAGTTCGGGGTGCTGATGCTGCTGTTCGTGGTCGGCATGCGGCTGGATCTGCGGCGCTTCATGGCGGTATGGAAAACCGCCCTGTTCGCCACCACCCTCCAGATCGCCGGCAGTGTCGGAGCGGCGCTGCTGTTGCGCCATCTGCTGGGCTGGAGTCTGGGGCTGGCCATGGTGCTGGGCTGCGCCGTGGCCATTTCCTCCACCGCGGTGGTGATCAAGATCCTGGAAAGCTCGGAGGAACTGGACACCCCGGTGGGACGGACCACCGTCGCCATCCTGATCGCCCAGGACATGGCGGTGGTGCCGATGATGCTGATGCTGGAAGCCATGGAAACCCGCACCATCGAGCCGCTGGACGCCGGCCGGGTGGTGGTGTCCATGCTGATCCTGGTCCTGCTGTTCTGGGGGTTATCGCGGCGCAAGCTGGTGCTGCCGCTGACCTCGCGGCTGATCCACGATGTGGATCTGTCCACCCTGGCGGCGCTGACCTGGTGCTTCGGCGCCGCGGCGCTGTCGGGGGTGCTGGACATGTCGCCGGCCTATGGCGCCTTTCTCGGCGGCGTGATCCTGGGCAACACCGCCGAAAGCGACGTCTTGCTGAAACGGGCGCAGCCGGTCAAAAGCGTGCTGCTGATGGTGTTCTTTCTGTCCATCGGATTGCTGCTGGACCTCAAATTCATCTGGCACCATCTCGGCACCGTCCTGCTGCTGCTGGCCATGGTCACCCTGTTCAAGACCGCCCTCAACGTCCTGGCGCTGCGCCTGCTGCGCCAGGACTGGCCCAGCGCCTTCCTGGCCGGCGTTGCCCTGGCCCAGATCGGCGAGTTCTCCTTCCTGCTGGCCGAAACCGGCCTGGCCAGCCACCTGATCTCGGCCCAGGAGACCAAACTGGTGGTGGCGGTCACCGTGCTGTCGCTGGTGCTGTCGCCGTTCTGGCTGTTCACCATGCGCCGCATGCACCGGGTGGCCCAGACCCATGTGGACTCGTTCCGCGAGCTGATGACCCGGCTCTATGGCGAGGATGCCCAGGCCATGGCCCGCATCGCCCGCCGGACCCGGCGGCTGACCGGCCGCATCACCGGAGGGCTGACATAATGCCAGACCTGAGCCTGGAGACCGAATTGGGCGGCATGGTCGCCGGGATCGACGAGGTCGGGCGCGGGCCGCTGGCCGGGCCGGTGGTCGCCGCCGCCGTGATCCTGGACCCCGCCCGACTGCCGCGCCGGCTGCTGGATCGCCTGGACGATTCCAAGGCGCTGTCCAAGCGCCTGCGCGAAGAACTGGCGGCACTGATTCCCGTTGCCGCCACCATCGGCTTCGGCGAGGCGACGGTGGCGGAAATCGACCGCATCAACATCCTTCAGGCCACCCTGCTGGCCATGCGCCGGGCCTATGATGCGCTGGGACGGACCGCCGACCACGCCCTGGTGGACGGCAACCGGCCGCCGAACCTGCCCTGCCCGCTGCGCTGCGTGGTCAAGGGCGACGGCATCTCGCTGTCCATCGCCGCCGCCTCGGTGGTGGCCAAGGTCCGCCGCGACGCCATCATGGCCGGACTGGCCACCGCCTGGCCCGGTTATGGCTGGGAGCGCAATGCCGGTTACGGCACGGCGGAGCATCTCGACGCCCTCAAACGGCTGGGACCCACCCCCCATCACCGCCGCTCGTTCGCCCCGGTGGCGCAATATATGCCGCCCGAGAAGGGGGATTGCCCCAACCCATGGGAATGAATCGTGCGATTCCAATAGGTTCTTGACGGACTCTCATGTTTGACTCAAATTGAGTCCCATGACGCTGCCATTGAACACCATCCTCACGGGCGACTGCATCGCAATGATGGACTCGCTCCCCGCCAAGTCGGTGGACCTTGTGTTCGCCGACCCGCCCTATAATCTTCAACTGGGCGGCGATTTGCTGCGCCCCAACAACTCCAAGGTGGACGGAGTGGACGAGGAGTGGGATCGCTTCAGCGATTTCGCCGCCTATGACCAGTTCACCCGGGCCTGGCTGGCCTCGGCGCGGCGCATCCTCAAGGATGACGGCGGGCTGTGGGTGATCGGCAGCTACCACAACATCTTCCGGGTCGGGGCCATCCTCCAGGATCTGGGGTTCTGGATGCTGAACGACATCGTCTGGCGCAAATCCAATCCCATGCCCAATTTCCGCGGCACCCGCTTCACCAATGCCCACGAGACCCTGATCTGGTGCGCCAAGTCGGCGGAGGCGCGCTATACCTTCAACTACGATTCCATGAAGTCGCTCAACGACGACCTCCAGATGCGCAGCGACTGGACCCTGCCACTGTGCACCGGCGGCGAGCGGCTGAAAAGCTCGGGCCGCAAGACCCACCCGACCCAAAAGCCGGAATCGCTGCTCTACCGGGTGGTGATGGCGTCAACCAAACCGGGCGACGTCGTCCTCGACCCCTTTTTCGGCACCGGCACCACCGGCGCCGTCGCCAAGAAGCTGGGGCGCAATTTCATCGGCTGCGAGCGCGATCCCGAATACATCGCCGCCGCCAAGGAGCGCATCGCCAAGGTGATCCCGGTGGCGGACCCCGCCGTCCTGATGTCCATTTCCAAACGGTCCGAGCCGCGCATTCCGTTCGGCTCGGTGCTGGAGCGCGGCCTGCTGACCCCCGGCGACCTGCTGTTCGGCGGCAGCCGCCACGACAAGGTGGCCAAGGTGCGGGCCGACGGCACCCTGATCACCGACATCCATCGCGGCTCGATCCACAAGGTGGGGGCTTTGGTTCAGGGCGCTCCGGCCTGCAACGGCTGGACCTTCTGGCACTTCCAGTCCGGCCACGACGACTTTCTGCCCATCGACGTGCTGCGCCAGAAAATCCGGGCGGAGCTGCATTGATACCGACGAGCCACTGACGTGACTCGTCTTGTTGTCCCTCAGACGCCGGGCGCTCGCGCTTGGCTTTCGCGCCACGTGGCGCGGCGGGCTTCGCCCTTGCCTTCTCGCCATCGAACTGGAAAAGATCAGTTCGAGGGCTCGGCGGTATGATCCGGGCGGCGGTCCTGGTGGTGGCGGCCGTGTTGCTGTCGGCCCCCGCCCGGGCCGCCGGCGCCTGCCTGTCCCAGCCGGACGGGTTGCACTGCACCGACATGGGCGAGACCCTCATCCTGCAAGGCCTCGCCAGCCCGTCCAAGACCCCGGCGGCGATCCTGCAAAGCGACGGCCAAGGCAATACCTACGGCATGATCGGCGGCGAGAAGCTGATGATCATCCGCGCCCAGGGCATGTCGGTGGCCAAGCTGGGCAACCGCCGCCTGACCTGCGTCGAGGCCGGCCCCGGTGTCACCATCTGCCGTTGAGGTTCTACCCTCGCTTGCGTCCCCGGGGCGGGAAGCGGCGCTTGGAGGCCGGCGGCTTGGGCAACTGGCTGCGGGCGGCGCGGAAGCGGTCCAGCATGCACTGGAAGGTGGCGCCCAGGGCAGTCTCGATCTCGGGACGATCTTCCAGGCGGCTGAGCAGCAGGGCGGCGGCCTCCAAGGTGGACAGGCTGTCGCCGCGCGGTTCGGTGCGGACCCGGCCATAACGCGACTTCTGTTTGGGGCCGAGGATCACCCGTTTGCATTTGAGCACCCAGGGATTGCGCCACCACAGCGCCTTGGCCTGACTCCAGGTGCCGTCCAGCACGATGACGCCCTCGATGAAAGCCAGCGCCTTGGCCTGATCGGCGCAGGCGGCGCCCTTGGCGTCCAGCGCCACCACCTCCTGCCCGGGGGCCAGGGCGGCGGCATTGGCCGAGCCGAGATACAGCACCGCCCAGCGTTGCGGATCGGCCGGCCGCCCCAGCGCCTTGGCCAGGCTGGACCAGGACAGGCCGACCGTGAGGACCGCCTGGGTCAGGTGCAGCGCCGTCAGCCGGGCGGTGCCCAGGGTCTTGTCCTGCTCCTGCGGGTGCTGAAGGATCAACAGGGCGATGCGGTTCTCCACCGGCACCACCTGATCGCAGACGCACAGCAGCGCCGGCTTGCGGCAGGACGGGCATTCGGGGATCGCTTCGGGTTCGGCGGCGGGGGATGTTTCGGACATGGCCCCTTCTATCCCGGATTTCCCACCCTGTCACGGGGACGGTAGAACCGGCCGGAAATGCCGACCCGGTCGAGGACGTATTCGCGCCGGAGCATGTCGAGCTCGGCATCCTGGAAATCGATGAAGCGGGCCGGTTCCTTCTGAACCCCGGGATTGTTGTCGGGTTCGCTTTGCGGGTCGGTGATCTGCACCAGGGCGATCTCGTGACGGCGCAGCATGCCGGTCAGGCTATCGGCGGGCAGGCGGCCGGCGATCATCGCCTGGACCGCGTTGCTGGTGTCGTAGAACGGGGGCTTGCCCGCCCGCAGGCACAACAGATGCGACTGGCACAGCACTTTGCCCGGAATGGCCGCCAGATAGGCGATGTCGTCATGGAACAACTGCTCGCGGCGGTCCATCTCCCCCAGGATATCGACGCCGAAGCGGCCCAGGCAGAAGGGGGCGTAGAACAGGACGCCGGCATTGATGGCCAGGGCCAGGGCCATGCGCGCCCGCGGCGCCCCGATCCTATGGACCGACAAGCCGGCACCGATGGCCAGAGCGATGAAGACGTCGAAGAACACGTTGATATCGGTGGCGGCACCGCCGGCAAAGAAGATTCCCAGGACGAGGGCGGCCCCGAGATAGGCCAGGATCAGTCCGGCCGGCCGTTGGCGACGCACCGCCAGCAGCACCAGGCCGACCACCGCCAGCGGAGCCTGGAACTGGCCCAGCACCTCGGTGGTGATCAGGAAGGCCCGGGCCAGATCCCAACTGCGCGAGGCCAGCAACTGGGTGAAAAAGATCTTGCCGATCCAGAGCCACAGGCCGACGGCGCTGGCCACGGCCAGTCCCAGGCCGGTGGCGAAGAACACCGCGCGGTGCCGTCCCGGCCCACGGATCAGGATATCGGCCGCCACCAGCAGGGGGACGCAGATCAGGTTGTGCTTGGTCAGCACGCTGATGGAAAACAACAGCGCCGTCAGCATCACCCGGCCGGTTCGATCACCACCGCCGAGATGGAGCGCCAGCCCGGCCATGCCGAATGCCTGGCCCAGCAATTGCGGATTGTCCTTGCCGACGAAGTCGGTGAGGAAGGCGGCGAAGAACAGGGCGCAGGTGGTGGCGGCGAACAGGCCATCCCGGCGTGAGGCCCCGGCCGAGCGCACGATACTGCCCACCGACAGGCAGATGGACAGCACCGCCACCAGGGAGAGCAGGCGGCCGGCGATGACCGGATCGCCCACCAGCCGCGCCACCGCCCCCACCATGTAGAACGAGAGCGGCGGATAGTTGTTGAAGAAGAAGGGCGAGCCGACATCGTAGAGCGGCAGGCCGGCCATGGCCCGGACCTGGTAATAGGCGTTCCAGCCCTCGGTATTGTCGATCTCGAAGTCCCAGGCGATGCGCAAGGCCGGATAGGCCAGCAGAACCAGGGCCAGCCCCAACAGACAGAACACCGCCAACCCATAGGCCCGTTGCCCCCCATCCGGCGGCGGCGAAGACAACGGGGATGGTCCCTCCTGGATGGCGTCTTGGGTCATCGGGCGCGGTATTCCTCGGGCATCGTGGGGGCGGCAGGGTATCACACCGCGCCCGCCGCACAAGGCCGTGCCTCCCCGGCACATTGGCCGACAGGACTTGCGCGCCGGGCGATAAATCGTAAAGATCGAAGATGTGATCGGCTCCATCCGGAGAAACGAGAACGGAGCATGACAAAAGGTAACTGCCCAGGTCCCCCCCGTCAAGAAAGGGCTTGACAGGTGATTCTGGGGTAGATTCTAAACTGTCCATGACGCAAGCTGTGGACACGTTGATCTCTGATACCCCTACGGATGG
>Ga0316224_1004326_pt1 | contig 10850 bp, 10 predicted proteins | sample TBH18013metaG_FD_206254 | JGI IMG/M metagenome (GOLD analysis project Ga0316224, IMG submission 206254) | Freshwater microbial communities from Trout Bog Lake, Wisconsin, USA - TBH18013 | ecosystem: Environmental > Aquatic > Freshwater > Lake > Hypolimnion/Profundal zone | place: USA: Wisconsin...
ATCCACTGAATCAGTGGTTTGACCATCCAAAAACAGGTCCAACTCAAGACCATCCATATCGATACTACCACGCAAATCGTCCTCTTCCGGTCCTGCTTCCTCCCATTCCATATGGTTGAATGGGGTGTAAAAATCCCAATGAATCAAAGAGCTTAGGTCGTGGCTATTTCTTGCCCATGAAAACTTGAATCCATTGCGGGGGAAAATTGCATAAATCTTTCGCCATTTTCCGCTGGACAGGACACCACTATAAGTTCTGGCTTGTTCAGGATCAGAAGTGCAGGAGACGCTGTTATCCAAACGAGCATGCACATCATTTTCATGCATCCAATCCAGCACAAAAGAATGATCGCATTCAGCATAGGTGATGGTTTTCACCCCATTGATCCGTCTGACCCCGAATGGTCGATTGATTTCAGGAAATGCCAAATAAGCCGGTCCATTGTCATCATCACCAATTCCCCGAAATAGCAGGTTCTGATTGACCTTTTTTACGACAGCCAAAAAATCCGAACATTCGGTTTGAATTTTTTGCCACAGCGTCTTGAATTTCATATTGGGGAGGAGTTTGATCGTTCCCGGATGAAGCTTTGATTTTGGATGCCGAACATCATCGTTAAGGACAATGGGGTGGATGGGCATTTTAACTGAACCATTAAAATCAATGGCGTCATCGATCCATTTATAACGGTAACAGGTCGGCATATCCGGCAACAGGATGATTGCTTCCTGCCTGTTAAAATAATTTTTCTGGGTCGCCTTCAAAATCCTATCAAGGACCGGACGTTTCATCTGCTTGGATGGAGGGGTTTTTAACCCCTGATACCCATTCTCAAATTCCACACCCAGTTCAATGACCTCGGCAAGAGGATGGTTTTCCATCCTTTGCTTTACCCATGTTCGTTGCTCTTCGACGGAAGGACCAACTGGACCCTTGGTTGAACGAATATCTCGATAATACGGATAGAACGGTCGCAAAAATTCATCAGACATCGCTGCAAAACCCTTCTGCAGAAATTATTTTCGGCAGAATTAAAGGGGTTGTAGAAGTTTTTTTCAACCAAAATCGCCGTTTCCCTAGGAATGCTTACGCGGAATCAATTCTGTGATTATGGATTGATGGATAGCGATGACACCAACCCACACGACGAAAGGGGGAACCCACAAATCGGAATCAGACATCGCATTGGAGATTAAAGCCAATGACTACTAATGCTAACAATCAAGTTGTAACCACCCAAACCACCCAAACCACCAACACCCAAACCACCCTTGAAGCCAAAATCATTCAAGGTGGTCTCCTCCTTGGCGAACTTGCCGCCGAAATTAAAACTGCCCTTAAATCCACTGAAGGCAAAGCTATGGAATGCACCAAGCATGCCTACAAGGTAGGTATTGAGCATTTGAATGACACCGCTGGCGTGCAAGCCCAGCTTGATGCCTGCCATATCAAATTAAAGGATGGCTACATTGCAGAAACTCACTTCTTTGCAATCGTCAAACTGTTTTCCAAACACGCAGGCGTCACCATCAATAGCGGTGAGATTTCTCGCATCGCCACATCATGCAAGAAAGCTTATAGCGATGGTGTGGGCGTCAATGACATCGAAAGCTATATCAATGTTCTCGGTGGGGTTCGTAAATTCTACGAATCTATTGCTAAAAAAAGCAATCCACCCAAGACCCCCTGCAAAGATTCTACCCCCGTAGATCCCAATCTTGTCCTGAAAGTTTTTTCAGGTTCACAATTCCTGGGAATCTTGAATCTCGATGCCAAAGCGATTGCCAAACTTATTGCCACCCACGGGTTAAAGCCCACATCTCCCACTAATCCCGGCAATGATAATAACACCCCGCCTTCAAACGATGGCGGTGGTGCCCCCATTGATTCTGAAACTGATGCTCAAGATGTCGTCGATACCGTAGCGGCAGACATTGAAATTCAAACAGCACCCACCATCGATCAAGTGTTGATCCCCAATGCCATTCAGTTGGGGGATTGCATCGAATTTATGAAAACGCTTCCCGACCAAAGCGTTGATGCCATCATCAGTTCGCCTCCTTATGCTAATCAGCGTAAAAAACTGTATGGCGGCATCGATGAATCCGCTTATCCCGCTTGGACGGTGGCTTGGCTGGAACAGGCAAAACGCATTCTGAAGCCCAATGGCAATGTCGCCATCAATATTCGCCCCCACCACAAACATGGTCAAATTTCTGATTACACATTGAAAACCCGCCTTGCTATTCGTGAAAATGGATGGCGGGAAGTGGATGAAATCATCTGGGATAAAGTCAGTGGTGTCTCGCTTGGTTCGCCCAGGTTGCCACGTCGCTGTTGGGAATCCATTCATTGGTTCAGCCTGAGCACACATCCCTATAACGACCCCAAGGCTAATGGTAATCCTTCAAATGCCATTGGATTTACCGCCACCAAGGGTGTCGGCACCTATATCGGTGGAATCAGCGAACGCAAAGATGGCATTGCCCGTTGCACCGATATTGTTCGTGTCCCCACTTCGGCTTGCGACAAATCCAAATTCAATACTCATCCAGCCCAATACCCTGAAGCCTTGGCTGCTTGGTTGATCCGCTTGTTGGTTCCCGAAGGTGGGGTGGTCTTCGATCCCTTTATGGGCGGTGGCACCACAGCAGTCGCTGCTGTTCGTAATGGTCGCCAATTCATCGGTTCAGAATTGAAACAAGAATACATCGACATCGCCAATCAGCGTTTGGCGACAGTGTCCCCACCGTCAACCAACGACAACACCGAAATTCAACAAACCCAAACCAAGGAGATTCAACATGGTTAATTCAGTTCAACATACTCGTATTGCCGCCAGTGCCAGTGCCCCTTTGTCATCGTCTGTTCGTAGCCCCATCAATTATCTTGGCGGGAAATGCCGGGTTGCAGACAAGCTTTGGACCCTGCGTCCTGATGATAATTCATTCAACACCATCATCGACCCGTTCGGTGGTGGGGCATCTACACCTTTGACATTTATGCGAATGGGGCATGGTTCTAAGAAGAAATTCCTAATTCGGGACATATTCGTACCGACCATCAACTTCTGGAATGTGCTGCAGCAATCCCCTTGGGAACTGGCATATGCAGTTGATGATTTGCTCAACGCTTATCCCAATGGACACGATCTTGAAGTCGCCTGTTTGGCAGCAATCAATTATTGGCTTGATTCCGGGAATCATTCGGTCGATGCCGCTGCTGCATATTACATCCGCACCCAAATATCGGTTCCTACAAAGCAATTCATCCTTGATGTGCCGAATTATCAGCCCAGAAAGGCTGATAAATGGCTGCCAGATGCTAAATTCAAGATTGGTCGCTTGATTCGTTGGTCCGAACTGATTGCTGGTTGGGAATTCAAAGTCCAGGACTTCAAAGCGACTATGGCTGAAGCCATTGCCCTTGGTGATGCCGCATTCAGCTTTATTGATCCCCCCTATGAAGGGACAACCAAACGCAATACACCGGAATTGATGTATGGGGTCCAGTTTGGCAAAGCTGAACATGATCTATTGGCGGAATTGGTGACCAAGGTGGCTGATGCCGGTGGGCAAGCAATGGTCACCATCAATTTCTCGAATTTGAATCTTCAGCGATACGCGTGTCATCACCAGCTCATTCGGCAGCAGGTCTGTGCACAATATCAAGCCGGAACCAAGGTAAAAAAGGTCGTCGATGAATTGGTGATTAGAACCTATGACTCCCCATTCTCCAAGCAGGCAATTGCCAATAACAATTGGAAACCAGCTCCGTCAGCCAATGACAATCAACCCAACGAATCAACCCCAACCAAGGAGGTCAACCATGTCTAATGAATTGCAACGCCACCGCATCGAAGCTGGTTCCAAGGCACCGATTTGTCACCCGAGTCCACTTCAATATCTCGGTGGCAAAAGCCGCGTATGCGAAAAACTTTGGACAGTGCGACCAGATGATTCCACGTTCAGCACCTTCATCGATCCATTTGGTGGTGGGGCATCTACACCTTTGACCTTTGTGCGGTCAGGCGATTGTTCCAACAAAAAATTTATGATCAGAGATAGTTTTGCACCCACCATTTTATTCTGGGAAGTTTTGCAGCAATCCCCACGGGAATTGGCATATGCAGCAGATGATTTGTTTAATAATTATCCTAATGGTGTCGACCTTGAACCCGCTTGTTGTGCAGCAATTATCGACTGGCAAGATTCCGGGAATCATTCGGTTCAAGCGGCTGCTGCATATTATATTCACACCCATATCTGCCACCCGCATAATCAATTCAACCTGACCAAATCGTATTTTCCCCATGCAATGGGCAATTGTTGGCTGGAGTCAGCACGGTTCATCACCGGCAGATTGATTCAATGGTCGGAAATGATTCAAGGTTGGGACTTCAAGGTGCAGGATTATAAGGACACCATGGCTGAAGCCATTGCCCTTGGTGATTCCGCATTCTGCTTTATCGATCCACCATATGAGGAAACCGGCAAATCAGATTCGCCAGACATTCTTTATGGTGCTGCATTCGGTAAAGAAGCCCATGATCATCTGGCTGATCTTGTGTCCAAGGCGACCGCCAATGGGGTCAAAGCAATGATCACCATCAATTCATCTGATGCCAACAAGCTGCGATACGCCAATTATCATCAGTTTGTTCGAGATCAGGGGTATGCCAGCACCAAAAAAGGAACCACCGCCAAGAAGGTCAGCACCGAAATGGTGATCCTGACCTATGAACCACCATTCTTTAAACAGGTGATTGCCAATACCAATTGGAAATTGGCTCCCCCTACCAATGACAATCAACCTCTTGAGATCAGCCAAGGGGATTGTGCCTGATGAATGCGATCCTACAGAATCGGTGGTCCTGATCTTTGAACCACCGTTCTTTAAGGCTGGTCTGGTTGAAGCTGAATGGGCATTGGCAGATGAAATTCCCAACGGGGTTAGGCGTTGGTGCTCACCCCATACTATGGTATAGGGTAAATTAGGTTTATAAACGCTGTATCAGCTGGGGTGTTTGGATGAATTGGTTTGCGTCAAAGTGGCATGCAAATTGCCACCCCCAACAGGCACCTGTGATAGAATGAGGGACCTAATCCTAATTGATGATGAAGTGGATGCCCTTCTCCAACTAATCATCAAAAGAATTCCCACCATCAAAGATCCTGATATCCTTAAGGAATTGGTGTTTGATGCCATTGAGTTAATGCTGCGTCGATCTGATGACCACGCGTTGAAGCTGGAATTAGAACAGTGCATCCAGAATATGTTCAAAAACCTGAATCTTGGACCGCCTTCGAAGGTGCGAGAAAATAGGGAGCGTCGCTTGACCCGAGACTGCCTTGAACTGATCCACTCAGCCAAGGAGAAGCGTTTGCCACGGGATATTCAATATCCCTAGTTGGGGCGATGATTCCCGGAACCGTGAACCGTCGGTTGAACAGCGTCATCGTTGGAAAATGGGACCACCAATGGCTTGATTTAGCATCGAATCAACCCCATACTTTCGGATGGAATTTCACGTGAGATACTTGAGGACCATATGATTCACAACAATGATTTTGATCGTGAAGCACGTTTAAGATTTTTGCAAATTGATGATCAGACCTGCATGCTTCTAAGGGAGTTTTGGAAAGTCGTCCAACCATCCCTTCCCGCGATCCTTGATGGTTTTTATAAGCACCTGACTTCTGAACCCAAATTGGCGAGCATCGTTGGCAATCAGGTTCCTCGGCTAAAGAGTGCCCAGCAATCCCACTGGGGGCGGCTGTTTGATGGTAAGTTTGATGACGCCTACATGCAGGGTGTTCGCTCAATTGGATTGGCACACAACAAAATTGGGCTTGAGCCTCGTTGGTATATTGGTGGTTACAAGCTTGTCCTGAGCGAATTAAGTGCTATTGCAGTGACCACATATCGCTGGTCACCCAAGAAGCTTGCCGCCGTCCAAAAGGCAATTTACTCCGCAGTTATGCTGGACATGGACATAGCGTTATCCGCATACCAAGAAGCCGTATTGGCTGAACGTCAAAAAGTTCAAGATTTGAAGAACGAAGCCATTGCCGTTTTTGATGTCGATATCAAGCGTACAATCAACAGCTTTGGGTCATCGGCAACTGGTTTGCAAAAAACGGCACAATCGCTTTCGACAACAACAGAGGAAGTGACGCGTCGAACGACAACAGTGGCAGCTGCGTCAGAAGAGTCGTCCGTCAATGTCCAGACGGTAGCAAGTGCAACCGAGGAACTTGCAAACTCGATGAATGAGATCAGTCGTCAAGTTTCCGAATCAACGAAAATTACGAACCACGCAGTTGAGCAAGCAAATAACACCAATCTACTGGTTCAAAGCCTGTCGGAAGCCGCTCAAAAGGTTGGTGAAGTGGTGAATTTGATCAACGACATTGCGGCACAAACCAATCTTTTGGCATTGAATGCAACCATTGAAGCTGCCCGTGCTGGAGATGCTGGCAAAGGGTTTGCTGTTGTCGCCAATGAGGTCAAAAGCTTAGCAAATCAGACATCCAAGGCAACTGAAGAAATTGCACATCAGGTTGCGGCGATTCAAAACGCTACTCAGGAATCAGTTTCAGCGATCCGGGATATTGCCGAAACGATTACCAAGGTAAATCAAATTACGTCATCGATTGCGGCGACCGTCGATGAAGGTAGCTCTGCAACTCGTGAAATTGCCAGAAATGTTTCTGATGCATCGACCGGGACACAGGAGGTTTCTAGCAACATCGATGGTGTCAATCAGTCTGTTGACCAGATTAACACGGCGTCATCAGATGTTCTAACGGCAGCAAAATCGTTGGTTTCCCAATCGGATGTGTTGAGGGATCAAGTGCTGGCATTTTTTGGAAAACTCTCAAAATTGTGATTTTGGGTTTCCATATCCTGCTTTAAGCTATTCGTGATCAAGAACTAACCCCCGCCCATCACCTATGGAGCTACCTGGCTTTATGTTCAGAGGGACATTCGACATTATAATTTTGGTAATAGGGCTTTTTCCTGATGAATGGATTCTCAGTGTAGAGCAAGATGGATGGGCAATGTTTGGGGCGGACCGCGTGAATATATGGATTATGAATCAATTTTCTCAATTGATCTTCCCCCAGAAATTTATGATTGACCTAGAGCGGTTGTAATATGGAAACGTTTGCAGAGATATTTCCGTGGGATGACAACTTTAATACGGGCATCCACGTAATTGACGAACAGCATCACATCCTTGTTCGTTTGTTGAATAAACTTGCCACCCATTTTGCAAGCCACAGCTCTCTTGAGGTGTTGGATGAGATATTCCAAGAGCTTGCTGATTACGCCACCCACCATTTCCAAACGGAGGAGGCGGTGTGGCGTAAAAGCCTTGGTGATTCCGATTTAGAAATCGAGCATAAAAAATTTCACGACAGCTTTTTGGTTGATTTGCTGCGGATAAAAAGTGATGACACAGATGATCCAATTGACAAAATAATTGGTGATGTTCTCAAGTTTCTTACGCACTGGTTAGCATTACACATTCTTGAGAATGATCGCTATATGGCACTGGTGGTTTTGAACCTTCATAGGGGCTTGTCATTAGAAGAAGCAAATACGCAGGCAAAGGTCCAGATGTCGGGTGCAACGCGACTTCTAATTGATGCCATTCTTAAAATGTATGACACCCTTTCAACGAAGACAATACAGCTAACCAACGAAATCGCGGCTCGTAAGCGAGCTGAGAATGAACTGATTCTTGCCCACAAGGTTTTTGCTACCACTCTTGATGCAATCTGCGTTACGGATTTTGAGCGTAACATTGTCGAGGTAAATCAAGCGTTTGAGAAGGAGCATGGCGTATCGTCCAGACGAGTTATTGGAAAAAGAATCGAAGAATTCAAATCTGGTCTTGTTGATAACAAATTAACATCAAAAATTTGGAGGCATGTTAATCGACACGGTTCGTGGAGTGGCGAAATTAGGAATAAGACAGCAAAAAGTGAGTTGGAGATCAACTGGTTAACAGTCTCATCCATTGGCGGTGATTCCGGGAAGGTGACAAACTATGTGTTCGTTTTCTCCAATGTGAGCCAATTAATTAAACGTAAAAGTCGTTTGGAATACTCAGCACACTATGACGATCTAACAGGACTCCCCAATCGAACCTTGCTTCGTGCCAGAATGGATTTGGCAATTGCCCAAGCAAAGCGAACTGGAGAATCGTTTGCCGCTTGTTTCCTCGATCTTGATGCCTTCAAGATAATCAATGACCAACACGGTCACGAGGCAGGTGACATTGTCCTCCGCCAAGTTTCCAAACGACTTAAAAGCGTGATGCGAGATATCGATACCGTAGCGAGGTTGGGTGGCGACGAGTTTGTTATATTGATTGCCAATGTTAAAACGCCTGAAGAGTGCTTGGTCGTTCTCGAAAGAATATTAAAAAGGGTTCAAAGCCCCATTAACATAGGTGTCGAGAGCGTTTTAGTAAATGCGAGCATTGGCGTTGCCATGTATCCCTCGTGTGCTACAGACGCTGAATTGCTTTTAAAGATGGCGGATTCAGCTATGTATGCCACAAAAAAGAATGGGGTGAATGGCTTTGAATTTTCCTGCCAGGTGCCAGACACCTATGATCGGTGTGCTTCAAAAGATTGCCGATTCAAGGGCAGTTGATTGCTGGGTGGTTCCGGGAAACTTGATCGACCACAATCACAGGATTTGCAATGTCATTTTTTGGATCAAAATCCCAACCAGTCAAGGTTGGTGATCAATACATCAAGTCAGGATACCCCCACGATGTTTGGGAAGTTTCCAGAGTATGGGAAGCGAGCGATGGTGTTCTGCATGCCCGCCTAGTGAACATCAAAAACCCCTCAGAATCCAAAGCTATATCAATCAGTGTGCTTGAGGACATTAATTTTTTCATCGCGATTTGATCGTCAGTGTAACCGACATTTAGAAATTTTATGCCCAGCAGGTTTTTTTAAAAATCATAAAACTCACATTGTTAATTTTCAGAACCGAATGATTCCCGGAATCATGTGCGATGGTTATCTACATAATTTTCCGATTTCCTGCCATTAATAAGCACAAAACGCTCGCGATTAAGCGTTGCCATATTCTCGGTCATCTTTAAGAGTTCAGACTTGAGGTTTCCAAGCACCACACCAAATTCGCTTAAAATTTCAGAACATTCAGGAGCTTCGGTCAACCTAAAAAGATATTCAATAAACTTGCGACACGCCAAAAGCTGGCAATTCAATGTTGTCACCATTCCGTCATTAGAAGCAGCAATCATCCTGCCGAGAGGATTGGAAAGTGTTTTATTGGCATCCCTAAGAACACTATAACACTCTGAGGTTACTTTCTGGATGTGGCTTTTCTCAGATTGATCCATCATCTCATGCAGCCCCCATCCAATCACCCACAGGCAACTGGCTGTAGAATATAAAAGAACCAGCTTCTTTTGTATTGGCGATTATGCCATGTGCAAGGATCACTTGGTGGCAGATAGTTTCCTGAAACTTGCACGTACTTAATAGAACGCATATGACAGATATTGTAACGTAATCAGATGCATCCCCCACCCGAACAGGCAGTATTCAGGTGGGGGCATTCAATTAGGCGACTTCAGCAACCTTAACCGCCTTAGCGGGAGCCTTAGCTTTTTCAGCGGGAGCTTGCAGGGGTTGGAGGGTCGCTTCAATTTGCTTCTTGATGGGGTCGAAAACCGTTTCCACAACGGAGGTCGTCAGTTCAACGATCTGCTTGCTATCATCAAAAACAGAAGTGGTGACTTCCTCGATCAGCTTGTCGTGCAAAGCCTTAAACTCGACAGGAGACTTGACCGCAGCAATTTCCTTGGCAAACGACTGGATCTTCTCGGCATTCTTTGTCGCCAAAGTTTGGTAGGCTTTAGCCAGTTCTTGGGCACCGTTGAAAGCGGCTTTGCTGCTTTCCTGCAAAGCTTCAGCATTAGCTTTGGTTGCTGCAGTAATGTTTTGAATGATTTCAGCACTCATCGATAGTTTCTCCGATATGATGTTTATATGATTTGCGGACTGGAGTGTCTCAGAAAGCACCTGTTGGAATCAATAGTATTTTTCGCACCGCAGCAAACTTGTGGAGAATCTGATGATTATATGATTTTATAGTTTATAAACGATTGTGTAGAGGGTGTTGTTCACAAGCCCTAATGCACTTCTTGTTTTTGATCTATCGGCACTTGTGCAGTCAGGATGAGGTGGGGGGCTACATCCTGACTGCATTCAGTTAAGGGATAACCACAGAGGGGTGTGGTTATCAGGGCTCTTCATAATCACAAAATTAATTTGCTGGTTCAATATGGACAACATACCTATGGACTAATTAAATACCCACCATAAGGATGTGATGCAGCCTGTGAATGTCTAATGCAATGGTGTTCGGTTTCTGCCCTGACAAAGCCCTTGCTCCTTAAGCTGGGGCAAGGATGCCAGCCAACAACCCCACCGCCATAGACAGCCCTTAAATCGCCTGACGTGGGGCGGATTATCGATGGACTTAATGATTCCGGGAATCATCATTGATGCCAAATCTGTTGGGTTGGTTGACCCCATAAAACAGGGGGGACGAAACATCTTATATAAGGAGTTCTGTCCCCCCTCTTTTTCAGAACTAGTCACCTGTAATTCCAGCATATTTTTAAGAATAATTGCCCCATAAATTTGACTTCGACCACCAGACCACGGTATTATACATAATATTCCAGTGAATTAACGATCAGGGATAAATAAGTATGAAGACCACGGCTTGCCGCCAATATGGTCTGGGGATTTGAACGAAACACATGCATTAAATTACAAGTTTCCTG
>Ga0316224_1004327_pt1 | contig 10850 bp, 7 predicted proteins | sample TBH18013metaG_FD_206254 | JGI IMG/M metagenome (GOLD analysis project Ga0316224, IMG submission 206254) | Freshwater microbial communities from Trout Bog Lake, Wisconsin, USA - TBH18013 | ecosystem: Environmental > Aquatic > Freshwater > Lake > Hypolimnion/Profundal zone | place: USA: Wisconsin...
CCCCCCTGTCTCGCTGCGCGAGCCTTCCCCCCTGTTGCACAGGGGGGATACTGCTTCGGTCTGCGCGGCCGACTCAACGACTCAACGACTCGGCGACTTAACGTCTTTCCCCCGCAGTTTCCTCCGCCTCAATCACCCGAAGCTCTTCACTAGACTTCCGATGATCAGCCCCCAGCCGTCCACCAGGACGAAGAGCAGGATCTTGAAGGGGAGCGAGATCATGACCGGCGGCAGCATCATCATACCCATGGACATCAGCACGGAGGCGACCACCATGTCCAGCACCAGAAACGGGATGTAGACCAGGAAGCCGATCTGGAACGCGGTCTTCAGCTCGCTCACCACGTAGGCCGGGATCAGGGTAAGGGTCGGTATGTCGTCGGCGTTACGGGGCCTGGGGAGCTTGGAGAGCGACAGGAACAATGCCAGGTCCTTCTCGCGCACCTGGGAGAGCATGAACTTGCGGACCGGCGCCACTCCCCGCTTGAGTGCCTCCTCCTGGCTGATGGTCTGGGCCTTGTAGGGCTGCAGCGCCTGGGTGTTGACCTGCTGCCAGACCGGAGCCATGATGAAGAAGGTGAGAAAGAGCGACAGCCCCACCACGATCTGGTTGGAAGGGGCCTGCTGGGTCCCCATCGCGCTCCTCAGAAAGGAAAGCACCACGACGATCCGGGTGAAGGAGGTCGTCATCATCAGCAGGCTCGGAGCCAGCGAGATGACCGTCATCAGGAAGAAGATCTGCAGTACGACCGCCACATCGGCGGGTTTGGAGACCTTCCCCATGCCGACGCTCACCGTGGGGAGCGCCAGCGGTTCGGCATGGGCGACGGCGGCGAGAAGGAGGGAGGCGACTGCCAGCAGCAGGACTCCCAGGATCTTGCTCCGTTTCACGCGAAACCGCCGCTTTTCTTCTGCAGGCAAAGGGGCGCCGCCTCCGCGGGGGTGGTCATGCTCTTCAGCTTCTTCATGATGCCGACCGGAATCAGGGTCGCGTAGCCGCGCTCGTCCACGATCTCGATCTCCTCGAGCATCTCCACCTGCTTGATGAAATTGACACCCTCACCGGAGTCGCTCAAAAGGAGGTACTCGCCGCCCACCTCCACCAGCAGGAGCGACTTTTTGGGAGCCAGGTGCCTGGTCTCCACGACGCGGATGTAGCGGAAGGGATTGCCGTTGGGCACCTTCATGAAGCGCCCGGCCAGGTAGTAGAGGATCAGGATGATCCCGATCACGAGGACCAGGGAGCCGACCATCTGCGCCAGGCTCCCCGCCAGTTCCGGGCCTCCCGAGGCGCCGGCGCTGGCCGGCAGCAGCAGGGAGCCGCCAATGAGCATTGCTGTCTTTTTCATAGCACCTTATCCACCCTCTCGTTCGGGCTCACGATGTCCAGGAGCCTGATCCCGAACTTGTCGTTGACCACCACCGCCTCGCCGCGCGCCACCAGCTTCGAGTTGACGAACACGTCCAGCGGCTCGCCGGCGAGCTTGGTGAGCTCCACCACCGACCCCTGGTTCAGTTGCAGCACATCGCGCACCAGGAGTTTCGTCCTCCCCAGCTCGACCGTCAGCTGTAGCGGGATGTCCATGATGAAATCGAGGTTCTTCATCTGGGGAATTTCTTTCGGGTCCTCTAAAGCTAGCCTTTCACTCAATCTTCACCCCCTCCACGCAGGGGACGGCTGATCTGCACCGCCTTGTTGCCCCCGCTAACACCTGCTATGCCCATAAACTTGTTGGTCCCGCCGACCTTGACTACCAGCTCGTTCTTGCCGCTCGACTCCAGCATGACGGTGTCTCCCGGGGTAAGCTCCAGAAGCTCCGCCAGCGTGATGGTCGCCCCGCCCATCTCGACCGAGAGGTCCAGCGGGGCGTCGAGCAGTTCCTCCGACAGCCGGTAGGACCAGAGCGGGTCCACGGCCATCATGTCCATCTGCACCCCGCGCTTCAGCTTGTCGCGGATCGGCTCGATGGTCATGAAGGGGATGGCGAGGATCATGTTGCCGACGGTCTCCTCGATCTGTATCTTGAGCGCCATGGTGACCACCTGGTATTCCGGCGGTACGATGTTCACCAGGCGCGGGTTCATCTCCATGCGCAGCAGGTTCATGTTGACCGGGCAAAGCGGCGCCCAGGCCTTCTCCAGGTCCGCCAGCACGTCCTTGACGATCTTCTCCACCAGCCTTAACTCGATGGAGGTGAAGAGCCGGTTCATCCCTTGCCCCGCCGCAACGCCGGAGCCCCCCAGGATGCTGTCCACGATGGTGAAAACGAGGGTCGAGTCGAAGGCGATCAGCGCGGCACCCTTCAAAGGCTCCATCTTGTAGATGGCGAGGCAGACCGGGGAGGGGAGCGTGCTCAGGAAATCGCCGAACTTGAAGGGGCGCGCATCCTCTTTCTTGATCTCGACCATGCGCCCCAGCCGGTTCGATAGCGTCACCCGGTTGAAGCGGATGAAACCGTCGTACACGATGTCCAGGTTCGGGATGACCCGGTGCGCCTCGATGTCGAGCAGGTCGAACTGCTCGGCCTGGGGGCCGCCCAGGGCCAGCTCGGCCTCCGGGTTCAGGGTCCCCTCGAAAACGGCGGCGACCAGCGCGTCGATCTCTTCCTTGCTGAGTAGTTTCTCCATCGAGGCCACCTTTACTGCACCACGAAATCGGTGAAATAGACCTTGGTTACCTTGCCGGGTGGGACGATCTTGTTGACCGCGCCGAGGATCTGCTCCCTAAGCGTGTTTTTCCCCTGCAGGTCCTGGATCTCCTGCATGGTCTTGGTGGTAAGCAGGATCAGGATGGCGTCCCGAAGCGGCGCGACCTTCGAGTCCAGGTCGCCCTTCACCTCGGAGTTGGCCATCTCGAACTCGCACTTGAGCTTCAGATAGCGGATCTCCTGGCCGTCGTAAATGTTGACGATGAACGGCTCCAACGGGTAGATGGTGCCGCCACCGCCGGCCTTCGCCTCGCCGTGGCCGCCCTCGCCGTGCCCACCCTCCGCCTTGGCCTCGCCGTGTCCCTCGGCCTTGGCCTCGACCTTCGCATCGCCGTGCGCCGATTTCTTATCCGACTTGCTCCCCCCGAGGAAGAACATCCCTCCCCCGACCAGGACAAGGAGCGCCACCGCGGCACCGATCATCATGATGAGCTTCTTCTTGTCCTTGGGTGGTGGGGCATCCTGGGTCTTTGCCTGTTCGGCCATACCGGGTTCTCCTTTAGGCGGCTAGCGCAGTGTATTCGGAATCAATACCCTTGCAACCGGGGTGCCAGAAATGAAGTTGGCCCGGGGAAGCCGGCTAACAGAGGGGATTTTCTTTCAGAAGGGTCTGGCAAACCGTGCCTATCTAGCTGGTTGCGGCCAGGCGCTCAACAGAGCTGGCGGCTGGCGAATAGGGGGTGAAATTGGCGTCGGGTCAACATTTTGACTGCGGGGAGGGGAGGAGCGGCAGGGTGCTTGGCAGCACTGTCAATTTTATGTTCCGGCGCCCCAACACTCCAGGGGCGCTGCCGTTAAATCATGATTTCCCCAGGTAGGCTGTGGCTCCGTCCCCCCAATGGAGTAGGGGGGACGCTGAACGTAAGTGAATCAGGGGGGTGTTTCCTCTGGCAGGAAGACCCCCCTGTCTCGCTGCGCGACCCTTCCCCCCTACTTCGCAGGGGGGACACAGCTTGGGGCATCCGAAAAGTGCGGCGCACCGGGAGGTTCAGGGGGCCAGCAGGAAGCTCGCGGCCACGCTCGCTGCGGGGAAGAAAGCCCCGGACAGGTCGACCGGTTCCAGTAGTGCGTGGAAGTCGCCCGCTGCGGGCGCCGTGCCGGAAATCTGGCAGGAGACGCTGGCGAACTCACCGACCGTAAAGCCGCCCTGGGTCGTCGAGTACAGTATGAAGCTCAACACGTGCCCGACGGGGTCGTAACTCACCGAGCCCGGCACCAGCGCGGCGGAGGCCGGGGCGAGCACCCCGCTTGGCAGTACCGTGCCGGCCGGCACGCTGGCGTCCGGATTGGTGGCGACTGCCACCCCCGCGGGGAGGGTGATGGTCGCCTTGATCCCCGACATCGGCAGACTCACCCCAGCGACGGCCACCCGCAGGGTCGCCGAACTGCCGGTCGGGGTCTGAGGTGTCTGAGGGGTCTGCGGCGCATTCCCGGAGGTGCCGCCCCCCCCGCCGCCGCAGCCGGCTAGGCAGCTCAGTACCATCAGGACTAAAAACCACTGGGCTCTTGATTTCATCGTTTGCCTCCTCACCACTGCACCGCCCCCGGGCTCCCCTTCAGCACCAGGTAGCGCAGGATGCTAATCACGTCCCCCAGGTCGATGGTGCCGTTGCCGCCGGGCATGCCGCTGCCGTCCAGTGGCGCCACGTCCGCCAGCGGTTCCACCGGATAGGACGGCGTCAGATAAAGCTGGTAGACCAGCAGGGCGTCCGCCAGGTCGATGACGCCGTCCCGGTTGGCGTCGCCGGGCCGGTAGCCTCCCCCTCCTGCGAGGGTGCGCACCGGGAGCACGTTGCCGAAAAGAGTCTTTTCCAGCTTGGCCTGGAAGCCGTTCAGTCCGAAGAGCACCGACCAGGCGCTGTCGGGCTGCTGCAGGTAGCTCGACGAGGACCAGTAGGAGCGGTCCGGGTCGAGGTCGAACCCGGGCGGTGCCGTGCTGAGCCAGCTGTAGGTGTCGCTTCCCGCGTTGCTCAGGCTGGAGAGCTCATTCAGGTTGGGCAGGCGCCAGTCGCTTTGCCCCAGGTACTTGTTGTCGTTCAGGCATCTGACGAACTGCAGGGCGCCCCCCCACTGCAGGCTGCCGCCGCTGCACCCCATAAAGCTCAGGGTGCGACCGGACTTGACCCACTGCAGGCCGGTCAGGTTGTCGTCCACCGTGGCAGCCGCCGCCGTGAACCTCGAGGCGCTGGACCAGGGGACCCCCCGCTGCAGCTCGCCGTCCTGGCCGGTGCCGGCGCAGCTCCCGAAACTGCTGCTGGAGACGTCGTAGCACTGGGTCGCCCCGGTCTGCGGCAGCTGCACCAGGCCCGCCGTCTGGGCAGTGCGCACCGGCCAGACGTGGTCGGCGCTGCCGTAATAATATCCCTGGATCGAGCCGTCCGCCAAGTTCATCACCAGGGGGGTGTCGGACAGGTTGCCGGGGCTTGCGGTGGAGCTCTTGTAGCGGCCGAGCTGCACGTTGTCGAAGCGGTTGTTGGCAAGCCAGGTGGCGACGGTCCCCTGCCCCGCGTCGCACAGCGACCAGAGCTCCTTGATGTTGGGCAGCCGCCAATCGCTGTGTCCCAGGTAGCTCCCGGCGTTCAGGCACTTTACGTAGGAAAGTGCCTGTGGCCAGGTCATGGTGGTGGCCGGGGCGCAGGAAGCGGGCCCCGGAGCGTTGGCGTCCTGGCTCCAGGAAAGTCCGGTCAGCGTGTCGGTGATCGTGGCGTCGCCGTTAACCTTGAAGCGGGCGGCGGGCCAGGGTACTCCGGCCTGGGTGTCGCCGTCCTGGCCGGTGCCGGCGCAGCTGCCGAGCTGGTTCCCGGACAGGTCGAAACAGGCCGTCTGGCCGGTCCTGGGCAGGGGGGCCGCCGGCGCTCCCAGGCAGGAGCCCGGGGCTGCCAGGGCCGCCGCGCCGATCCAAAGTAGGGAGCTGCGGCAGAGCCGGCGCAGGGCGCGGCTCAGGTCTTCATTTCTCATGGTACACCTCATAAAAAGCCGGCTCTCCGGGGGGCGCGTCAAGGGAGATACGCGGGAATTCCCATGACCTTTTGCAGGATGAACAGCGCGTCGTTGACGCCGATGGCGCCGTCCTTGCTGGGGAGCTTGGTCACCGGATCGACCGGCCAGACGTCGCCGCACTTGGTCGGGTCCTGCGGGATCAGGCCGATGGCCATCTGCATGGCAAGGCCCACGTCGGCCATGCTGACCTGGCCGTCGCGGTCTATGTCGCCGTCCGGAACCGCGCAGGGCGCTACCGCCACCCGGACATATACGGTCTGGGCCAGCCTGTTGGGCGGCACGGCGCCGTCGGAAGCGCTGACGGTGATGCTGTTCAGTCCTGGCTGCAGGGCGCCCGCAGGGTCGCCGGCGACGTCGAAGCTCCAGCGGTTCCCGGACACCGTGGCAGCGTTGTGGCTCGCGGGGTTGATCCCCCGGGCGATGGCGACGCTCACCGCCGCGGGGCCGGACGCCGAGAGGCTCCCCGGAGAGACGCTGCCGGTGAGGACCGGGCTCGCCGCGGCGAGGCTGGTCGGCGACAGCGGTGCATCAACCCCGAGCATCAGCAGGGTGTAAACCGTCGTGACCTCGGACTCGGCGTTACCCGCGCTGTCCAGCGCGAAATATTTCAGCGTCGTCGAGGCGGTGACCGGGATGGGGGCCGCGTAGAGCAGCGCCTCCGGGGTCGGGTGGGTGTTACCCTGCAGGTCCTGGTAGGAGACCGCCTGGCCGCCCAGCGTGTAGTACAGCTTGGCGGTGCTCTTCGAGTTGGCGAGGGTCACCGAGAGGGGCGCGTTGTACACCCCGGCCGGGGGCGAGACCGTGCTCGCCGGCAAGGTGGTGTCGACGCTCCACTGGACGACCGTCGCCGAGCTCTGCCAGTTGCCGGCGGAGTCCTTGCCGATCACCTGCACCTTGTGGGTCCCGTCGGAAAGGGGGATCGGGACGCCGAGCAGGATCGGGGTGGCGACCGCCGTCTCCGGGGCGCTGCTCGCCGCGGTCAGCTTGGCCGCCGAGTCCAGCAGGTACTTGTAGCTCACCACGTCCCGCCCCCCGACCTGCAGGGTCGCCGTGCTGAGCCTGGTGAGGGTGGGCGGAACGCCGGAGACCAGGGCCGCCGGGAGGGTCTTGTCGATCAGGTAGATCTCGGTGCGGATCGGCTCCCGGTTTCCGGTGCTGCGCTCCAGGCCGAAGTACTTGAGCGTGGTCGCGGCGGCGCTGATCGCTATCGGCACCGAGTTGTCCGATTTGTAGATGGTCGACAGGTCGCTGGGGTCCACCCCGTCGGTGCGGTAGTGGATCTCGGCTCCGGCGGGCAGCGACGCCAGGGCGATGCTGAGCGGCGCGTTGTAGAGCCCTCCCGGGTAGTTTGCGGTCGTCGCGGGGGCCGCCGAACTGGCCGCGCTGACGGCAACCGCGCCGACGATGTTCTTACCCGCCGTGTCGGTGGCGAGGTCCGGGGGGTTCGGGGTGAAGCTCTCCGCGGGCGTCGTCGTGGAGGTGTAGGCGATCTTCAGGAAGGGGCCGCCCGGCAGGAAGCCCGGTCCGGAGACCAGCACGACCCGCGCGGTCCCCGGGACCACGTTGTTGGCGGGGGGAAGGCTCACGTCGAACTTGCTCCCCGCCGCGTTGGCGAGGGCGGTCAGCGCGGCGGGATCCACCTCGCCCAGGGGTGCGCTGGGGTCGGGGTTGAGCGGCAGGGTCGCGCTCCCCGGCAGCACCACGCTGAAGGAGAGTCCGGCGATCGGCGTGGCGGGCCCGGTGCAGCTCAGCACCAGGAACCTGGTCTTGCCCCGGAAGCGCGCCTCTATGCTGTGCCCCTTGGTCACGTCGGTGAAGACGTAAGCCGTGACCGCGCTCACCGAGACCCCGTCCACCAGCACGTCGGCCACCTCGTACTCCGGGTCGGGGACGATCTTGATGATCCGGGTGCCGTGGTAGCCCACCGTCACCTGGGGCGGCAGGAAACTGCCGTCCGGGGACTGCAGGGTGCCGTGCGGGCCGGCGCTCAGGTTGATGGCGTAGCTCTTTGCGACGAAGCTCAGGTCCAGGGTGTGGGTGGTCTGCACGTTAGTGAAAGTGTAGCTCGTGACCGGCCCCAGCGAGGCGCCGTCCGCCTTGACGTCCTGGATGTCGTAGCCGTCGTTGGCCGCGAAGCTGAAGGCCTTGTTCTGCCCGTTGGCGGCCGGGACCGTGCCGGTCAGCGGGTTGGGGGCGGGGGTTATCGAGCCGTTGGGCACGGAGGCCCCGGCGACCGCCGGCACCCCGCCGAAGGAGACGGAGACGTCGAACTGGTTGGTGAAGATCGCCTTGATGGTATGGTTGTCGGCGATGGAGCCGAAGCTGTAGAAGGTCGTGGCGCTCCCCAGCGCGGCGTTGTCGACGTAGACGTTGACCAGGCGGTACCCGGGCTTGGGGGTGATGGTGTAGCTCAGCGAGCTGTTGAAGCTGCAGCTGCCGGAGTTGCCGGAAAGGACGCAGGCGCCGACCGGGGTAACGTTGCCCGCCACCAGGGTCCCGCCGGTGCCGGCGCTGTCGGCGACGCCGTTGGTCTCGGCGCTGGCGCTGACGGAGTAGCTGTTCACCGTGAAGTCGGCCTCCAGGGTGTGGTTGGCGGTCACCTTCGGGAAGCTGTAGAGCGTGGTGAGCGGCACCGCGGCGCCGTCCACCAAAAGCCCCCCCAGGTGGTAGCCGACGCTCGGCTGGATGGAGAAGGGCTGGGTGGCGCCCTGCGGCACGAGCACCTGGCCGGTCCCCGGCAGGAGCCCCCCGCCGACGGAGGCGCTCGCCGTGATGGTGAGCTGGGCGTTGCTGAAATAGGCCTGCAGGGAGCGGGGCATGTCGCTCGCCATGATCGGCGCGAAGCTGTAGCTTGGCAGCGGCCCGAGCGAGACCCCGTCGACCACCACCTCCTGGGTGTAGTAGTTCGGGTCCGGGAACATGTAGAAGGGAGGAGTGGCGCCGACGGACACCGGAAACAGGCCGGAGATGTTCGGACCGGTGCTGCTCCCCGCCCGGACCTTCCCGAAGGAGCCGGGCTGGATCAGCAGGTAGAGCCCGCCGTTACCAGACAGCGGCAGGGTGAAGACCGGGGTCGCCGAGTCGTCGGACAAGATGGTGAGGGTGGCCTGCTTGGGAAGCGCCGAGGGGAGCACCGGCTGGAAGCCGAGGTCCACGGTGCAGGAGCCGCCCGGAGCGATGACCGGGGCCACCCCGCAGGAGGAGACCGCCAGGGTGAAATCGCCGGCGTCCGGGCCGCTCAGGGCGAGCGAACTGACGTTGAGGTTGCTGGTCTGGCCGGTGTTGGTGATCTTCAGCGTGATGGCGAAGGAGGTCATCCCGGTGTCCACGAAGCCGAAGTCGATGACCTCCGTGGAGGCCGGCGCGCCGGAGTCCTTGCGGATCGCCGAGACCGCGATGTAGTTGTCCAGCCGGTTCGAGTTGAGGATGATGCCGTTGGTGCTCACCACCCAGTAGGAGCGGTTTATGTAGGAGACCCCCGCCAGGTCGCTCCCTGTCACCCGCGGCTTGTCGGTCCAGGTCTGGCCGTCGGAGGAGGCGAGGATGGCGCCGCCGTTGCCGACCGCCAGGAAGGTGCTGAAGCTGGAGTCGAAGTCGCAGGAGACCGCGCTGAAGTTGGCCGTCTTGTAGGCCGCCGGCAGGGCCTTGGCCGCGCTCCACTTGACCGCGTCGGCCGAATAGAAGATGGTCCCCAGGGCGCCCACCGCGAGGTAGGTGGTGGCGCCGCTCGGCTTGAAGGCGACCGTGATCCCGCTTAGGTCCTTGGTGATGCCGGTGCGCGCGGTCCAGGTGACGGCGTCGGGCGAGCTGAGCACGGTGCCGCCCTGTCCGACTGCGACCAGCAGGTTGTCGCCGAGCGCCAGCGCCTTCAGGTTTTTGGCCGTCGGCACCGGGAAGAGCGAGGCCCAGGCGGCGCCGTCGGGCGAGGTGACGACCGCGCCGGCGTCCCCCACGGCGACGAACTGGCTGTAGGCGGGGCGGCTGTCGAACAGCACCGCGTTGAAGTTGCTGGTTCCGGAGAAGTGGGAGAACCATTTCAGCCCGTCGAAGGAGCTCAGGAGCACGCCGCCGTTACCGACCGCGACGAACACGTTGTTGCCGTACACGACGCAGTTCAGGTCCTGTATGGTGGGCGACCCCTGGTTTACCCAGGTGATGCCATCCGCCGAGTAGAACAGCGCGCCGGCGCTGCCGACCGCGATGTAGGCGCCGTTGCCGAAGGCGATCGACTTGAGACCCGCCGCGGGGCCGACCTGCTTCCTGCTCCAGGACGCAGGGTCGCTTCCGTTCAGCAGCGCCCCCGCCGCGCCCACCACCGCGAAGACATTGCCGCTGTAGCAGACGCCGTACAGGGCGTTGCTGATCCCGAAGGGTGCCGGCCCGATGTTGAGGGGGTCGACCGCGCTCCAGGGGGCGACCCCGTCCCAGGTGAGCAGCGTGCCGCTCGCGCCGGCCGCCACGAAGCTCCCCGCGCCGAAGCCGACGCCGAACAGGGCGTTAGTCGTGGAGGAGGCCCGCGGGGTCCAGTTGACGCCGTCCGGGGAGCTGAGGATGGTCCCCGCCGCGCCCACCGCCACGAAGAGGCTCCGGTTCGAGGCCACGGCGTTCAGCCCGTTGGCAGTGCCCGAGGAGACCGACTGCCACACCCCCTGGTTCAGCAGGGCGAGGACCGTGCCGTTGGCCCCGACCGCCACGAAGGTGTAGTTGCTGTACACGATGCCGTTCAGGTTTTGGGAGGAAAGCCCCGCAGGGTTGGAATTGTTGGTCCAGGTGACGCCGTCGCTCGAGGAGATGAGCGTGCCGCCGTCGCCGACCGCGTAGAACTGGTTGTTGCCATAGGTGATGGCGTTCAGGTTGGGACGGGTCGTGGTGCCGCTGGGGAGCTTGAAGTTGGCGCTGATGTCGCTCCAGATGCTGCCGTCGCTGGAGCTCAGGATGGTCCCCGCCGCGCCCACCGCGATGAACTTCTTGCGGCCGTAGCTGACGGCCTTCAGGTCGTTCGTGTTGCCGGTCGGCTTGTGGGCGTTCCAGAGTGTGCCGTCCGGTGAGGTTACGATGGTCCCGAGGTCGCCGACCGCGACGAAACTGCTGGCGCCAAAGACGACCGACCGGATCGCGTTTCCCTGCGGCAGCGGGTTCTTC
>Ga0316224_1004330_pt1 | contig 10845 bp, 8 predicted proteins | sample TBH18013metaG_FD_206254 | JGI IMG/M metagenome (GOLD analysis project Ga0316224, IMG submission 206254) | Freshwater microbial communities from Trout Bog Lake, Wisconsin, USA - TBH18013 | ecosystem: Environmental > Aquatic > Freshwater > Lake > Hypolimnion/Profundal zone | place: USA: Wisconsin...
AAAAAGGAGGAACCTTTTTGTTCATAGGAAAAGATTAATCTCAAGTCTTTATAAAACAACAAGATATAAATTTACATTATTATAATGTAATCTGATACACAAGAACCTCCGAAATTCTCATAGCGAGTATAACTGTCGTTCAATCCTTATAATACCGCACTAATGTCTAACTGGTAATAATTGAGAATTCTGAATAACAGGTCGAAACTGAGGCATAGATACCTGCCATTTTCCACTTGACTCAGCACGGTATGGCTCAGGCCGGTACCCTCTGCAACGGTAGCGAGTTTTTCAGATCTGAGATGGCGCGTATTGCGAAGTTTTTCCCCGATTTGTTCTAAAAAGCCTTTCAAGGCGGGATTGTTTGCCATAAGTATAGTTTAGGGAATTTAAAACAAAAAAACTTTATAATAAGGTTTAACAAAGAAAAAGAAAAGATTTATTAAGGAAATGTAATTTGCAAAAATGCGTAAATTTTCATTACTAACCAAGTGGTAAGACAGTAGTAGAAGGGGGGTATTTTTCACGTAGAAAAACGTTTCATTGAGAATAAAATTATATTTAATGTTATAAATTTCAATTGATTATAGTTAATACTGCATATTTGAACCAAACGAGTACTAAAATATTATTTTTAAATATTCATTTGGATGGCATTTTTAATTCATCATAGGGGTTATTAGAATGTTTATAAACGCACAAAAACCTCTGATTTTCAGAGGTTTTAAACAAGGCGATTTACCCAAAAATTTGGAATTCCTATATCAATAATGAATTCAATTTCAGTTCATACTCTTAAATTCGGGTTCCGTTTTGTTTTGCTTCTTATAAAGCGGCACATAGCCACCGAAGTAAAACCCGAAACCGTGCTGGTGGTCGCTGAAAAGGGCCAGCATGTCTTCACTGCCAAAGAAAAAGCCCGGAACCCTTACCGCAACACCCATTTTCACATCGCCCGCAAGTGAACTATAGGTAATGGGCAACCCAAAACTGAGTAGATGGGAATCGTAGCGGGGCGTTAGGGTAACCTGGTTATATACCGAATTGCCAAAATTCTGGCGGTTTGCAAGATTTCCTATGAAGGTAAGGTTGGCATAAAACCGCTGGTAGGCCTGGTAGTCTGCCCCAAGCGCCAGGGCTGTCGGCATATATACCCTGGTTGATGCGGTTGAAGTATCGGCCCTGTAACCTTGCTGGGTCATATATTGTTTGAACTGGGAATAATTCTGCAGGTTATTGGCAAGCCCCTTTCCGGTAAGGTATCCTGAACCCGAGGCATTGATAATATAATTGGAACCGGATTTATAATTGATGCTGCCAATATCGGTAACCGAAGCCGATAAGCTTAGCTTATACCCGTTTCCCTTATCTTTCCTGTTCATGGTTTTATCGTTTTTGTTAGGGCAATACTGGTAAATAACGCCAATATCTCCACCCACGCCACTGCCCGTTTTTGTGCCCAGGAACTTATCAAGCAGTTGCCCGCTCGAAAAGCCATTGGTCACAGCGCTATTGGCGCTGAGTATATTGCTGGCAAATTCAATATCAGAGTTGGCCGCGTAGAAAGAATCATTTCCCTTGGTCACAGTGGCGTTGATATTATTTCCTTTTAATCCCAGGTAGGCTATGCCCCCCATATACCGCAGGGTGGCTCCAACTTTTAGAATACTGTTGTCATTATCAACCAGTACCCTGGCATAAGATAGGCCCATCTCACTCCACAGCTGGGCTGTCCAGTTAAAATTTTTGGTAGTATAATTGTAACTGCCGGAAGAAACGTAATTCGGATCGCTCATGGTATTGTAAAGCGACTGGTTGAAATTGTTGAACTGGTTGATAACCCTGATTCCAGTAGTAAGCGCCACGCTTTGCTTGTCGTCTATGCTCACCACAATTCCTGGCCCCCTTACCTGCCCCGAGGGAACGAGCATATTAAAATTGTTATTCCCGGAATTGCTAAAAATGCTTGTAGGGTGGTTGCTGTTGAGTGAGTTAGAAATATCCCCTAATTTGCTGAAGGTACCCAGGCTGTTGTCAAGGCTGAGGTTTATGGAAAAGATATTGATGGATATTTTTTCATGGCTTGCGGCTATGTTTGCCGGGTTCATATACAGGCTGTTCATTACATTCCAGTCGTCGGTTTCGAGGCCTACATACTGCTGGCTCATTGCCTTATTGACAGTGGAGATCATCAGAATAAAACAGAGGCAAAGCTTGATCAATTTCATATTTTCCAGGTTTAAATAAAAAACTAAAAATCAATTTTTCGAAAACAGGTAAGCGGGCATGTAAAATTAGATCCTTATTATTACTTGTTTTTAACCATTTTGCCTGCCTCCAGGCAGGCTTGGCGCTTAAATAGCAGGTTTATTTTGTCATCGTTCCTAAGTTGAAAAATCAATTTTTAACCGGCATCTTCCATAAGTTTGCCTTGGCAATACAAAAGTACAAAAATTTTAATTATACTTAACAAAGGGTAAATTAGTGACTTTGTTTGGTAAACAGTAAGATTACCATTGTTGTGCAGTCTGCCCTTGCTGAAGCCAGGATGCAATTGATCGGAAACCGGATAAAGTATGCTAAAATAAAAATGCAGGGAGATAAGGTGTTGAAATCAGCGATTATGTATAAATGGCATGTCTAATACATAAAGGTATAATGAAGATTGTATGTTATTCCGAATTTGGCAGTCCTTTTTAGATTACGCAAATTTATTCAGCTTTATCAATTCTATTTCAATTTCAAATAGTTCTTGATTGGGGCTTATCCATCAAATTATCACATTTATAGTCATTCCCCTAATAAAGTACAAATGGATTTTTTGTTAGAATGGCTTTCTCAATATTTCCGGTAGTAGTTACAATGAGTTTTTTTCTAATTCTTGTTCAGCCTACATAATGAATTTGTGATTTTCAAAAGTGGTTCCTCCATTAAGCAAAGCCAGCTTCGAGCAAACCTATTGTTGATTACTACTAATTATCGCCATTTTTGGTGATAATGCCATAATTAATATTAGCAAGATACTTGTAAACCAATAGAGAAAAAATAATAAGAAAGAGCCAACCATGGGAATCGAACCCACGACCTACAATTTACGAAACTGTTGCTCTACCAGCTGAGCTAGGTTGGCTTTTTAATTCGGCAATTTGGCAATTCGATTATGTGGTAATAATCGCCGGAAGCAAAGGTATCAAAAAGCTTTAATTTCAGAACTCCTGACCTGTCGCAGTCTATAATGCGGTAGTTTTAAAGATCATCTTCATCTTGGTATTAGGGAAAAAAGTATCTGTACTGGTTAATAGTTGTGCAAGTTTCTGAGCGGCTTTATTAAAACGTGGGGCAGACAGTGAGTGGAGTGTTATGGTTAAAGTATTGTTTTCTGTATCTGGGAGTATGTCGGCATTGTTATCTATTATTTGTTTAACGACCATTCTTTTTTCGGCTTCACTAACACCATATTCTGATAGTAAATTAGCTATTGCCGTTTCTGCCCTGTAACAGATCATTTTTATAATATTCATCAACATTTTGCTTTCGGGTTTTAACTGATTATATCGCTGCTGGCCGGGCATGTCTTTTAGCGTTATTTTTCGAGTTACCCCTTCCCGTTCGTTGAATAGGTCTTTGTGCTTGGATCTGGATGCGTTTATCTTTTCAATAAGATCACATTCTTTTATTCGTGTTTTGGGTAATTGATCAACTGGTGTTGCCATTGCTGTTTCTACAATTTCGAGCAACTTAGCCTCCAGCCTTACCGTTTTTTCTTTTTGTTTTTTAAGCTGGTGGTTTAGTTTACGGTATTGGGGATTGATCACTTCTTTTTTTTCATCAATGGCCTGCACCCCGTATTCTATCATTTTATCAAAGTCATAATCAGCTATCATGTACCGGAAAAAATTCTCCTGGCACCATCTGCCAAACATGCGCCCGGCAGCCTGTTCTGTGGTAATTTGTTGATTATTGGTTATTATGGCCGTCTGGTGCCCGCTTTCCGTAAGCCTGCGTATTTCACGGAACGGAACCCCGCCAAGCGTCACTTTTTTCTCGCAGAGATTCATTGTAATTTTCTGCTCCAATACAGTAACTTCGATATTCTCAAAGCAATTTACTTCCCAATTATCTTTAACGTTTTTGCGATAAGTAAGCATGGCTATCCGGTACTTATCCCATAGTCTTTCGAAAAAGGGAATGTCATAAGCCTCCCGGTCAAAAATCAGTGTGCATAGGGGTGGTAAAGCTGCGGGCTCCTTACTTTCTGCCACAGCCCCTGTTGGCTGTTCTGTGCCAGGGGCAATTGATTGGGCTGGCTGTTCAGGCTGTGATTCATTAGATACAGGCTCCTGACTGGGCGTGGGCAATAAAATAGTTTGTTGCAATTGGGGGATAATCTGTCCTTCTATAGCAGTCTGTAGCTTCTCGGTCAGCTCGCCGGTAACCATCAAAACCGGCAATCCCTGAAGATCATTGACCCAATATTCAGTAGTGGCATTAAGGCATAATTTCTGGCGGGATACAAATTTGGCAGGAAGGTTCGCAAGTTCACCAAAATAAACCCGGACATGCCCGTCTATGTATAAAAACAGTTCTTCTGTTCTGTCCTCTGTTTCATTGGGTGCGTACCAATGGTCTACAAGTTTGCGGTTCAATTCCTGTGCATGGTTTTGACCGGAAAGCAATTTTATTTTCTCGCGCAGGCACCTAACTTCCGGCGTGCGGTCTAACCCAATCAGCCGGCCTATTTCCCCGGGTTTGCATTGTTTGAGCTGTTCGGGGTTTTTGATGCGGGCAAGCGCCATGAAGGCCAGGGTAAGCAGTACAGATTCTAAACCATAATAATGAGTGGCCGGTATTTGATATAATTCTTTCGTTTTAAGTAACCCCTGAGACAAAAGTGCGGGGAGCAAAAACAATACCCCACCATTACAGACCCCATCGTGGGATTCAAATTCGGGCTTTGCATTGCCGCCTGCGCCTACTGCCGCCAATACCCTGTCTCCGGTACGAGTCGTAGCTATACCCATTGCGGCAGAGGCATCGGCAACATTGCGTTCATTTAGTGTGCTTGGAGCAGCTATAGCTTCATTACCTGACTTTTTTTTAAATACCCTTGCTTTATCGCATAGCGAATCGCTGACTCTGCAAGGCCTTCTTCCCTGGCTATACTCAGGTTACTCTGCCCTTTATCCAATTTACTCTGAATCCTTACCAAAACATCGCCTATTATTTTATGCGATTTACCTCCCTCTCGGGCATCTTTCCCAAAAAAACCACTACCGCCCTCCGATACATACTTTTTATACCACTTAGCCACACTTTCAGGGCTAACATCAAAACAGCGGCAAACTTCCGCCTTGCTGCATAATTTCATATCTATATAGCTACTCGTAATATATCTGAAGGAGTGGTAATCACTCTTCTTATGAGCATAAACAGGCACCCCATTTATTATATACTGAACAATACCCTTCTTTTCATAAACTCCTATAAATGCCGATATCAGGGTGGCTTCTGACGGAAACAGTGGTAAACGTAGTTGCATAAAGGCTAATTTACGACTTTTCTAATTTGCGACACAAATTGAAAAACAGATATAATTGTTCCACTGAGATCAGGAGTCCTGAATTTACACATTGCCAAATTACTACATGATATAATGCACCTCCAATCACCTCCAGACCACATGCATCACATTTATATCACTGTTACTTCATAAAAATCATTGGCCGTAAAATACTTTTGGGCAAGGGCTTTTAGTTCAGGTGCGGTTACGGTTTTGTAGATCCGGATGTTGTTGTAAAAATGGTTTTCATCAAATCCGTTGAGAATGAGGGTGCGCCAGCGCTGCAGGATGGAGAAGGGACCATCAAGGTCGCCAAGCAGGCCGCCAAGCAGGTAATTTTTTACCAGCAGCAATTCTTCATCATCGGCGGTTTCATTACACAGCAATTCCATTTCGCGATAGACCTCTTTAATGGCTTGTTCCACTACATCGCGGCCGGTCTCGGTCTGGATTACCAGGGAACCACCGTTCAGTTCGGGCGACAATGCGCTGTAAATGCCATAGGTATAGCCCTTGTCTTCCCTGATATTGCTCATAAGCCGGGAACCGAAATAACCCCCGAATAGCGTATTGAGCACCACCATTGGGGTATAGTCGGGGTGGTGCCTGTTGGGGAACAGCCTGCCTATGCGGATGGCGCCCTGCACCCCGTTCGGGTCATTGCTTATTTTGCTTACCCTTTCAACCCTGGGTGCATCAGGAAACGAATCCCTGATAACTGGAGTTTTTTCAAGGGCTATATTGCCAAAAATATCATTCAGGCACTTTACTTCGTTTTCTCCTACCCTACCGGCCATAAACATACGGGCGTTGGCCAGGTTATAGCGGGTTTTGTAAAACGTCATCAGATCGGCCCTGGTAATGGCTTCCATGTTGGGCTGTTTTGAGAAGCGTCCATAGGGATGAAACTCACCGTAGAGCATGGCGTCAATGCGCTGGTTGGCCACAAAATCGCACTGGCGCAGGTTTACAAGCAGTTTCTGGATGGCATTTCGCTTGTGTATTTCCACTTCCTGCTCGGGGAAGGTGGCATCGGTAATTAATTCGAGCGCCATAGGCAGCAGGGCCGGCAGGTGTTTGGTAAGCGAATAAAGTGAAATGGTAGCAAAATCGTTACCGGCATTAACCTTTAACTGGGCTCCATAAAACTCAAGCGCTTCATTAATTTGCCCGGAAGTATGCTTAGAAGTACCATTTTTAAGCAGACCGGCAGTTGCCTGGGCAACTGATGGTTTTTGCTCATACCATAGCCCTGCAGGGAAAACCCAATCAATCTGCGCTACCTCCTGCACACCGGCATCGAGCCAGTAAAGTGGTATGCCGTTATCCAGTTGCTCCTTATTAATCGGGGGTAATTTATATTCAAATTCTACCGCATCATGAATGGGTGGTGGAATAGTTCTGTTTAATGTCATATAAAATTTATTTGCTTTTACCTGAAATTTTTCTTATTTATTAAACAATGCCCTCAATTCGTCTGCATCTTCGGTTTTCATTCTACCACCGAGAATGAGGCGAAGCTGTCTGCGGCGCAAAGCGCCTTCATACATCATCTTTTCTTTATCGGTTTCGGGTACCAGTTCAGGCACTTTACGGGGCCGGCCATTGGGGTCGAGGGCTACAAAGGTCATATAGGCCTCGTTCGACAGGTATTTGTACTGGGCAGAGAGGTCTTCTCCATATATCCTCAGGTATACCTCCATTGATGTATTGAATGCCCTGGTAAGTTTGGCCTCCAGGGTAAGAAGGTTGCCCAGCTTTATGGGATTATTGAAAGAAACATTATCAACCGAAGCGGTGACCACGGGGCAATTGCAATGTTTCTGAGAGGCTATTGCGCCGGCTATATCCATCCAGTGCATCAGTTTGCCACCCATCAGGTTGCCAAGAGTATTGGTATCATTTGGCAAAACCAGTTCTGACATGATTACCACTGATTCCTGGGGCTTTTTTTGTATCATACGATTCTGTTACAGGCGGCAAGTTAGTCCAATTCACTTAAACAGCTCACTATAGGTCATAAATTGATAGTTCTGTGAGGTATCTATGGAATAATATTCAGTGTTGATGCCCAGTGGATTTAAGATCCCATAGGCATAAAAGTAACCTTTGCTGTTTTTCAGTGAATTCATCCTCTGGGAGTCTGCAGGGTTGATAAAAGAAAAAGTGAGGAGTGGTTTATCACCGTTCAGGGCTGATAACAGCAGGCTTTCTTCAGGCAGCGTCCAATCCTGGAGACATTTGTTCTGTAAAACCGGGTCGGATGCCAATACAAGCTTCGTAATACCTTTTCTTTTCATTTGGGCCATCACTTCTTCTTTAAACCTGGTACGCCAGGTAAATGCGGGAATGGCAGAACTGATATAGGCAATTCTAATGGCAAAAATGAAAATAAGCGCAATGATCTGCCTTTGTGGTTTCATGGCAGGCAAGGTGACGAAAACAAAGGGTGCTGCCATAATTATTCCAAGGCTTTCCCATTCACTCTCAATATGGTAAAGCCAGGGATTGTGGAAATGTTCAGGCGTATCTTTATAGGTAAGGCCCATAAGAATTATGTATCCCAATGTGCTTAGGACTGTCCAGGCAAGCAGTTTTTTTTCACCTGTTTTGAAAAGACTAAATAAACCTACGGCCAGTAAAAGGAGTGCAAGCCAGTAATTGGTAAAGCAACGGATAAGGAAATTGCGGACGACAATTGTGAAGAAAGATAAAAAAACATCTTTAATAGAAAAATGGGTAGCGCCATGCAGGTGTTGGCTATCGTAATTGCCGGTACCAGCCGAAATAAACTTGGCTATCAGGATAAGTCCCAGGATACCCGATAATACTATTGAAAGGGTTTTTGAAAAAGGCCAATGTTCTTTTTCAAGCAAAAAATAAACCCAGAGGAAAACAGTAGGAATAATGACTATAAAATGAGTGAAAACTGTAATAATACCCAGCAAAGCAAAAATGGGCAGCAGGATTGGCAAAGATAATTTTCGGGAGCCGGAGTAAAAGATAGCGCCAAAGAATAGGAACATCCAGGCCACTGCCTGGTGAATCTCATTATTTGTCCAGAACCAGGTATCGCTTGCCAGCAAAAAATAATAAAAAGCCATTAGGATGGCCAGCCGGAAATTTTTGAGAACGAACACCAGGAAGGAAGCTGCCAGCAAATAAAACAGATTGAAACTTACGGTGTAACCTATTAAAATTGGCCTTATAGGCAGGTGAAACTTCTGGCCAAGGTAAGGAACAATCTGGGTAACTACAGAACCATAACGCTGCAACTGTATACCTAAGCTTTTGTAGTTGATGATATTGAATGCAATAAAGGAGGCATCGGCAAACAGCAGACGTTCTTTATAAAAGAAAATGCCCCCGGCAAATAGCGCTCCCAGAGCGGCAAGCGCTATTAGTGATGCTGTTTTGAGGGAGTTGGGGGCTGCACTCATAAATAAAAAGGCTTAATCAAAAAATTTGAGGAAAAGAGGAACAAGGTACTAAAAATAAAAAAAGGAATAACACGTTTTAAGAAACGGAATCTTACTTGTAATCCTGAACAATTCAAAGAAACATCATTGTCATTTCATTACCCTTAATATCGCGAAAATTGAAATCTCATAAATTACTGAGCTTTTTGTTTAAAATAAAAATGAGGACAGCCATGATGATTTGAATAGTAAAATTCATTTACCTTCGCTAAAATTAATAACCATTTCTTAACATTGAAACGTATTTTTTTCAACATACTTAATTTGATTTCAGCCCCTATCAAATTTGTAATCTTTGCAGCTATATTTTTGGTTATAGAATTGCCAGGGTGTAAGAAGGCTAATTACAGCAATAAATTCACTGTTGTCCGACAAAACATAATTTAATTACCTAAATGTGAGTAAATATAAATGGGGGCAAAGCCCCCAATGTTGTTAATTTGTTCCTACCACAGATTAATTAGCAACATGAACAAAAGTAACACATTTGTCGGACAGCACATTTTTTCTCAGATTCTTTCTTTGTCTAGCAAAGACACTTTGGCGCCTATATTCAAAACCACCCGTGCCGACAAATGGTATAAGTCGATTAAAGGCTGGGATCATTACGTTACTATGATGTTTGCGGTATTGTCTGGCTGTACTTCGTTGAACGAGATAATTATGGGGCTTGGAGCTTTCGGAGGCAAACTGAACCACTTGAACATGGCAAAAGTGCCACCCCGAAGTACACTTGCGGATGCCAATAAGAATCGAAGTTCTGAAGTATTCAGCAAGATATATGAAGATTTAAGTTCACGTTACAGGCTGAATTTGTCGGACAGCACCCTGCCTCAAGGTGTTCTGGCCAAGTTGTTCATTATAGACTCCACTGTATTTGGCCTTTTCAAGGCCATCCTTAAGACTTCGGGCCGCTCTCCTGCAGACGGAAAGAAGAAAGGGGGCATCAAAAAGAACACTATGATACAGGCAACATCCCACTCACCGGTACTAATTCGGTTCAATGCCGCCGCTGACAATGACCAACAATTCCTTAAGTATGTTGAACTTCCCTCAGGCTCTTACCTGACAATGGACAAAGGGTACAATAATTACAAGCAATTTGCCCGATTTACGCAAAAGGGCGTATTTTTTATTACCCGGCAAAAGGATAATGCTATTTACACGTCCGTATCTGAAAAGATTATAGGGCCTGGTATGCCACAAGCTCTGCTCAAGGATGAAGTTATCCACCAAATATACAAGGATGACGATAACAAGGAACAGACTCTTGAACTACGCCGGATAGCATGGTGGGATGCGGTAAGGAAAGAAGCCTATGAATTCATCACTAATAATTTTGATCTTGAAGCCATCACTATTGCAGAGATATATAAGTACCGGTGGCAGATAGAGTTGTTTTTCAAGAAACTGAAGCAGAATTTCCAGTTACAGTATTTTGTGGGCGACAACCAAAACGCAATAGAGATACAAATATGGTGTGCTTTGATAGGTGTATTGTTGCTTACAGTCATTCATTCATACAATAAATCCAAAATGGCATTCAGCAATGTGGCAACCCTCATTCGTATCCATATGGCAGGGTATATCAGCCTCAAGGATTTGCTTGCGCTGCACAATCAGAAGAAAGAAAGAGGTAAAAAACCATCAGCAAATCCGGATCTTTTTACCCCATCATAATACCCCCTGCTTTTCAAAATAGCTTACATATAGTATTTATAACCTTATTTATTGTTGAAAATCAATGACTAAATAAGTTTAAAAAACAATATCTATTGATTATTGAAAATTAGTCGGACGGTAGTG
>Ga0316224_1004332_pt1 | contig 10837 bp, 10 predicted proteins | sample TBH18013metaG_FD_206254 | JGI IMG/M metagenome (GOLD analysis project Ga0316224, IMG submission 206254) | Freshwater microbial communities from Trout Bog Lake, Wisconsin, USA - TBH18013 | ecosystem: Environmental > Aquatic > Freshwater > Lake > Hypolimnion/Profundal zone | place: USA: Wisconsin...
GAAACCGCTTAGCGCCGATGATAGTGTGGCACTTTGCCATGCGAAAGTAGGGAATCGCCAAGCGCTTGAAAAAACAGCCCCCGCCATATCAACATGGCGGGGGCTTTTTTTTGGCTGAATTATTAGTATGGGTCACTTTATAAGTCCTACAATATTCCCTTATCCCTTATTTTGGCTGGACCATTCTTGCATCTCCTCATTATCTACGCGGTCATAGATTGCTTCAACCGACAGTGTTAATCCAATAGATTCAAATGTGATGGCATCGCCCAGGTAAAAAAATTCAGGCCGCCAATGCTTGCTTTTTCTAAGCACTTGTAAGCAAACGCTATCCTGCTCAACCAGTACGTACTCTTTTAAGCTTGGCAAATTAATGTATTGGATAAGCTTTACCGTGGTATCCATCTTTTTGGTCGATTTAGATAACACTTCAACGATAATTACAGGGGAATTTGCAAAATAGCTATCCCCTTCAGTCTCGGTGCAATCAACTATCACATCAGGGTAAAAATAATTTTTCCCCAATGCCACTTTTATGTCTGCACTGAAAGTTGCACAGGGCGAGCCTTTCAGATGGTTTCTGAACTCACCAGCAAGATTACCCGATAAAATATTATGGTTTCGTTTGGAACCTGCCATAGCGTAGGCCAGACCATCATAATATTCTCGCCGGACATCAGAATAGGGTTCCGACTTTAAATATTCTTCTTCAGTCATAAGCCTGGCATCTGGCTGTGGTTTTTGTGTTAATGCCATAAGGCATTGCTCCGTTAATTCCGCATTAAATATTTGGGTGGTGACAGCAAAAAAAAGCAAAGCCCCATAAGGGGCTTTGCTTTAGAAAAGCTTACTTAATAGTCGAATACTGGTATGGCTATGAAGAACCACACTCATACAACACCATTATTTAACCAAGCTTAACAGCACCCCAGCTGCAACAGCAGAGCCAATAACCCCCGCCACATTAGGGCCCATGGCATGCATCAATAAGAAGTTATGGGGATTGCTTTCCAGCCCTAGTTTATTGGCGACCCTTGCCGCCATAGGCACTGCCGACACCCCCGCAGCGCCAATCAAGGGATTGATTAAGGTGCTGCTAAAGCGGTTCATGATTTTGGCCATAATAACGCCAGCCGCAGTGCCGATGGCAAAGGCTATCGCGCCAAGACCTAAAATACCTAAGGTTTCCAATTGCAAAAAGGCGTGGGCATTTAATTTGGAGCCTACCGATAAACCCAAGAAAATGGTGACGATATTAATCAGTTCATTTTGCGCGGTTTGGCTTAAGCGTTCCACCACGCCGCAGGTGTTCATCAAATTGCCCAGTGCAAACATACCGATTAAAGGCGTGGCTGATGGTAGCAATAAAATTGACAGGATCAACAGCATTAACGGAAAAACAATTTTTTCCGTCTTGCTGACCACGCGCATTTGCTGCATTTCTATTTTGCGTTCAGCTTCTGTGGTCAATGCCCGCATAATCGGTGGTTGGATCAACGGCACCAAAGCCATGTAAGAGTAAGCGGCAACAGCAATTGCACCCAGCAAATCAGGGGCAAGCTTGGAAGCCACATAGATGGCTGTAGGGCCGTCCGCGCCGCCAATAATGCCAATGGCAGCGGCATCCCTAAGGGTAAAATGCATACCCGGTACAAGGTTCAGAGCCAATGCACCGAGCAAAGAGGCGAAAATGCCAAATTGTGCCGCTGCACCCAGCAACAGGGTTTTAGGGTTTGCCAGCATGGGGCCAAAGTCAGTCATTGCACCTACCCCCATAAAAATGAGCAGCGGAAATATGCCGGCCTTAATGCCAAAATACAAATAATAAAGTAAGCCGCCTTCTTCTGATATGCCCGCAACTGGAATATTGCTAAGCACTGCGCCAAAACCAATGGGCAGCAGCAGTAAAGGCTCAAAACCCTTCTTAATGGCCAGAAACAGTAGCAGGAAACCTACCAGAATCATAAAGGCTTGGCCGGGCGTAAAATTGTAAAGGCCGGTACTGTGCCAAAGTGAAATGAGATTTTCCATAAAGGGTGTCCCTTAATGCCTGTGGTTATAAAGTTATCAACGCGTTGCCACCCGCCACGGCACCGCCTTCCTTGACATGTACGGCACTGACAATGCCGGTGTATTTGGAACGTACTTCGGTTTCCATTTTCATCGCTTCCATAATAACAACAATATCACCCTCTGCCACAACACTGCCGACACTGACTAAAATTTTCAGGATATTGCCCGCCATAGGGGCGTTTACTGTGGAACCGCTGCTGGCGGTCGGAATAATATGTACCGTATCAGGCGCGGCGGGCAAAATATTCACTTCTGCGCCAGCAGGGCCAACAGCCACATTGAATAGCTTGCCGTCAACATTAACCGCATAGCTTTCAACGGGGTTATCATTCTTGGGGGCGTTGGCAGTGGCAAACGCTTCAGGATCAGGTGCCGCTTCAAATGCCGCAGGATTGCCACGATTGGCGAGGAATTTCCAGCCCACTTGTGCAAACATGCCGTTAATCAATGCGTCTTCTTCAAGATTGCCAGACAGCGTAACCCCTTCTGTTTTGGCTTTCTCCTGTACTTCAGCAATCAGCTTATCCATTTCCGCCGCCAATAAATCGGCAGGGCGGCAGGTAATGGCTTGCCCGCCAGCCAACACCCTTTCTTGCAACGAGGCATTGACTGGGGCAGGGGTTGCACCGTATTCGCCTTTTAACACCCCTGCAGTTTCTTTAGTGATGGTTTTATAGCGTTCGCCGCTCATCACATTAATCACCGCTTGGGTACCGACAATTTGCGAGGTTGGTGTCACCAAGGGGATAAAGCCCAAATCTTCACGGACGCGAGGAATTTCATGCATCACTTCGTCAAACTTATCAGAAGCGCCTTGCTCCTTAAGCTGGCTTTCCATATTGGTCAACATGCCGCCTGGCACTTGCGCGATCAAAATGCGGCTATCCACACCTTTTAGGCTACCTTCAAACTGTATATATTTTTTACGGACTTCACGGAAATATGCAGCAATTTCTTCCAGCTTCACCAAATCCAAACCCGTTGCCCGGGGCTGGTTTTCAAAACAGGCAACCAAAGATTCTGTGGCACTGTGCCCATAAGTCATGCTCATTGAGGAAATAGCGGTGTCAACATTGTCCACCCCAGCTTCGGCGGCCTTAAGCAAGGTAGGCACGCTGAGACCTGTTGTGGCATGACAATGCAAATGCACAGGAATGGCTGTGCTTGCCTTCAGGCGGCTGACCAACTCAAACGCATCGTAAGGTTTGAGTAATCCGGCCATATCCTTAATGCACAGCGAATGGGCGCCCATATCTTCAATTTGTTTGCCCAAACTGACCCACATATCAATAGTGTGTACGGGGCTGGTGGTATAGGAGATGGTGCCTTGGGCGTGCTTGCCGGTTGCCAAGGCGGCTTTGACCGCATGTTGGATATTGCGCATATCGTTCATTGCGTCAAAAATGCGGAACACGTCAATGCCATTGAGGGCACAACGCTCAATGAATTTGTCCACCACGTCATCGGCATAATGCCGATAACCTAAAATGTTTTGTCCGCGCAACAGCATTTGCTGGCGGGTGTTAGGCATTGCCGCCTTGAGCAAACGCAAGCGTTCCCAAGGGTCTTCCCCTAAATAACGGATACAGGCATCAAAAGTGGCCCCGCCCCAAGATTCAATCGACCAATAGCCGATCTGGTCGAGCTTGGCACAAATGGGGAGCATATCTTCAATGCGTAAACGGGTGGCTAAAATGGATTGGTGTGCGTCCCGCAACACCACTTCAGTAATCGCTAAAGGTTGATGGTTATCGTTAGCCATGGTTCAGGTTTCTCCTTGAAGATACTGTCTATAATCTTGATAAATTAAATTTGGCCGCAAGCAGGATAGGACAAGCGCCCGCTTACGGCTTATGCTTGCTTCTGTACTGATGTATGGCGGCGGCTATGGCCGCAATAGTGGTTTTGTCAGGCGTGCCGCCCGATAATGTCGGAATGTTCAATATGGCGTTTTCCGGCACTTCAGGAAAAAAACGGCGCACCAATATTGACATGACATTTATTGCCCACACCAGCATCAGCAGAAATAAAAAAACAATGCTCATGCCAACAAACATTAACTCAACCCCACTGCTCATTAACTCTGCCATACTCTAGAACCTTGTGCTGAAAAGTCTTGAAACTATTGAAAATCTTATAAACCCGCCTACATTATGCATAAAACCCTAAGCCTTAACAAACTAAACTGGTTGGTATGGACAGTTTTTTTTTATAAATAATGGCTTAGTGCTACAGGGAGCAGCCTTTAAGAGGGATTCGGACAGGCTTGGCACGGTATAACCGATGGATAGCGTAGTCAAAATCCTCCGGTTTGTATTAGTCTTTACTCTAAGGTTGGCCTAGGCCAGCCCTCAGTCTTTTTCCCAATTATCCCGCAAAGTGACGGTGCGGTTGAACACCCGTTTGCTGTCGGTGCTGTCTACAGTATCCAAACAGAAATAGCCGGTACGCTCAAATTGGTAACGGTGTCCGGCTTGGGCATCGGCCAAGCTGGCTTCTATACGGCATTCAGGGATAATTTCCAGCGAATCAGGGTTTAATGCGGTCAGGAAATTAGCCTCGTTGTCCGGCTGTGGCACAGAAAATAGGCGGCTATACAAACGCACTTCCGCAGGATAAGAATGTGTTTCCGAAACCCAGTGGATAACACCTTTGACTTTGCGGCCCTCAGGGTTTTTGCCTAGTGTGTCGGGATCGTAGCTACAGCGCAGCTCAGTGATCATGCCGTCAGCATTTTTAATAATATCGTTGCAGCGGATGACATAAGAACCCCGCAAGCGCACTTCGCCGCCCAACACCAAACGTTTGTATTTGGCGGGTGGATTTTCGGCAAAATCATCACGTTCAATCAGGATGGTTTTATCAAAAGGCACGAGGCGTTTGCCCAACTCTGGACGCTGGGGATGGTTGCTGATCTCCAATTGTTCAGTTTGTCCTTCAGGATAGTTTTCAATGACCACTTTTAACGGGTCAAGCACCGCCATGGCGCGAAGCGCGTTCTCGTTCAAGTCTTCACGGATGCAGTATTCCAACACGCCCATTTCAATCCATGAGTTTTGTTTGGTCAAGCCAATGCGTTCGCAAAAATCGCGTATCGCTTTGGGCGTGACACCGGCACGGCGTAAGCCTGCCAAGGTTGGCATACGCGGATCATCCCAACCGCTGACATGCTTTTCAGTGACCAATTGGTTCAACTTACGTTTGCTGACAATGGTGTATTCAAGTTGGAGCCGTGCAAACTCAATTTGTTGCGGGTGGCAAGGTGTCTGCAATTGCTCCAAAACCCAGTCGTACAAGGGGCGGTGGTCTTCAAACTCTAGCGTACACAGGGAATGGGTGATACCTTCCAATGCATCGGAAAGGCAATGGGTATAGTCATACATGGGATAAATGCACCACGTATCGCCAGTGCGGTGATGGTGGACACGGCGTATCCTATAAATCGTCGGGTCACGCATGTTGATGTTGGGTGAGGCCATATCAATCTTGGCGCGTAACACATACTGGCCATCGGCAAATTCACCTGCCCGCATCCGTTGGAACAAGTCCAAATTTTCCGCTATCGGCCGCTCCCGGTCGGGGCTAGCTATGCCCGGTTCGGTCAATGTGCCGCGATTGGCGCGTATTTGCTCCGGCGTGGAACTGTCCACATAAGCCAAGCCTTGCTGGATTAGCTGTACGGCATAGTCATAAAGTTGCTCAAAATAATCCGAGGCGTGATGCAAGCCCGACCATTTGAAGCCAAGCCATTGCACATCACGCTCAATGGACTCCATATATTCAATGCTTTCTTTTTCCGGATTAGTATCATCAAATCGCAAGTTACAAATGCCGTTATTTTCCAAGGCAATGCCAAAATTAAGGCAGATGGACTTGGCATGGCCAATATGCAGGTAGCCATTAGGTTCTGGCGGAAAACGGGTGGCGACCCGGCCGTTATGCTTGTTGCTTTTTAAATCAGCGGCAACGATTTGACGGATAAAATTGGCGGGCAATGCGGTATCGTTAATAGACATAATGTGGGTTTATTGGGCTAGAAAAAAGGGGCGGTAAAGGCGGGGCCCTAAGCGAGTGGTCTTTGTTTGCAATACTACTGGAATTGCCAAAACCAGTAAAGCTTGGTAAGGGACAACTAAGCATGATGCGTTGACGACCACATATTGGATTGTGGCTGTGCATGGTTTTGGTATCGCACCGCCAAGGTGTTGCATAACAGCAACGGAGTCACTCATTGAAGCCGATAAAAAAGTTTTCCAATCAACATGGAAATGACATAACCTGTCATGCCCGTGTGTTACGATTAAACCCGTAGACAATCACAAGGGTTCACGCATGACCGCAAAACCACGCCCCTCCGCACACGATACGGTTGCCACTCGTCTTGCCCAAATATTGATGCGCCTGAACAATGGCGACAAGCTGGATCCGCACCAGCTTGCCGAAGAGTTTGGCGTGTCCCCGCGCACCATCCAGCGCGACTTGCTAGAGCGGTTGGCGTTTTTGCCGTTCACCAAAGAGCAACAGCATTTTGTGCTGGAATCCCATTACTTCAGCAAACTCAGCGTGGGCGAAATCCAAAACTTTGCCGCCTTGTCCGGCATTAAAGCCCTGTTCCCCATCCTTGACAACCGCTTCCTGCGCGAACTGTTCGACACCCCGACTCACCAAGCCTATCTGGTCAATGGCTACCATTATGAAGACCTGTCCGACAAAACCAGCGCATTCAAGCAGCTTGAACAGGCCGTTATTAAACACCAGCTCATCCATTTTAGCTACAAAGGCAAAAATTACAGCAACATAGCCCCTTACAAGCTGGTCAACAACAGCGGCATTTGGTATCTTGCAGCCAACGATGGCGATCAGCTTAAAGCCTTCTGCTTCAGCAAGCTGGAAGCGCTGCAAGTGGATACACAGCAGTTTGTGCCCGACTCCCACACCCGCCAAAAAATTGAACAGGACGGCAGCATCTGGTTCAGCGCCCACAAACGCGAAGTGGTGCTAAAAATTGACCACAGCGCCGCCGCGTACTTTAAACGCCGCCAGCTATTGCCCAACCAGCACATTGACAAAGAGCTTGAAGACGGCGGGCTTATCGTGTCCTCACGCATTGCCCATGACGAACAAATCTTGCCGCTGATCCAATATTGGCTGCCGCATGTGCACATCATCAGCCCCACCGACCTGCATGAAGCGTTGATGGGCAAACTCAGCAACTATTTGGCACAACAGGCTGTGCTTGCCAAAAAATGATACTTATCGGGTTAAGAAACCAGTAGACCAAGCCCCAACCCAAACACCAACCATGACTATATTCACCTTTAAACTTAACTTGCCTAACTTTACGGAGCAACTGAGAATTATGAAAAACAATGCCTTAGACATGATAAACAAAGAAACCAGCCGTTTGCTGGGTGTGCAGTCAGATACCCTAAAGGAAGCAATAAACATCAATTACTTGTTTACGAAATATACCGAAGGTGCAGACATAACTGAAGAAAAATTTACTGTTCCAATGATAGAGTCATGGATTGGTATTCTTAAAAACGAAAGCCAAAAGCTGAACAAGCTGGAAATGGTGCTGGCGGTTATCGGCACCATGAAGGCGGGCAAATCCACCACAATCAACGCCATTGTCGGCATGGAAATTTTGCCTAACCGCGAAACGGCAATGACCACCTTGCCAACCCTGATCCGTAATGTACACGGGCAAACACAACCCGTCCTGACAATTAACAAAGTCCAACCTCTGCACAGTCTGTGCAAAGACATTGCCAAAAAACTGCAAGGCATGAAAGAGCCTACGCTAAACCAAATTAATCTGCATGGCATAGCAGACGGCAAAACCTTAATCCACCAGCTGATTAAAAATGGTGGCTACCCGTTTGCCACGCGCTATGAAGGTTCAGAAGCCATTTTTGAGTTTCTCAAGCAACTTAATGACGTGATGCGCTTGGCAAAAGATGAAAGCATCGCTATAGAACCGCCTTATCATGACTATGAAAATGTAGAAGACCTGCCGGTTATTGAGGTGGAATTTTGCCACCTTAGCGGCAATGAATCCCTGGCACAAGGCAGTTTGGCGATTTTAGACACGCCGGGGCCCAATGAATTTGGCCAAAGCGAGGCCTTGCGGCGGGTTTTCGAGAAGCAAATGGAAAAAGCCTCCGCTATCTTGCTGGTCACCGACTTTACCCAAATGAACACCAAAGCTGACGAAGAAGTCCGTAGTGAACTAGACAAAATAAAAAATCACTTGTCAAAAGACCGCTTGGCAGTAGTGGTCAATAAATTTGACCAAGCCACTAAAAACAGCATGTCCAAAGAAGCCGTCAAAGAGTATGTGGCGAGCAATTTGTTGGCTAAAAAAATCGAACCCAGCCGAATTTTTCCCGTTTCATCGTATCGGGCTTATTTGTCCAACAGGGCGAAAACCGCTTTACTGCATAATGGAAAACTGCCTGACCCTGAACAAGAACCTTGGGTTGCTGATTTTGCCAGCCTCGCTTTTGGGCCACTTTGGAATGAAATGCCTGATACTATTGATAATATTGACAAAGTGAACGCCAATATTGAAGCTCTTTGGAAATTGAGCCTGTTTGAAGCACCCATTGACAAGGTGATTAAAGAAGCCCATGCCACAGCGGCCACTAAAAGCTGGAAATCTGCCTTCGATAAATTGTCATATTACAATCGAGAAATGTCAAATAAGCTGAACATAAGCTCTAATTTGATGGGAGAATGCATCGAAGGTATTGAGCAAAAGCAAAAAATATTTCAACAAGATATTGAAAAATGTAGTCAAGTCAGGATAGAAGTCGAGCAACGTGTAACTAATTGCTGGCAAGATTTGGAAGGAGCACTGGACACACTCAAGGATGCTCAATTGGATGCCATCAATGAAACTATAGCTAGATATTTTAGAGATGGCAAAAAAATGCAGTCATCTGAAATTGCAAAAATAAAGCAAAGAGAAATTGAAGGGCAGGCTAAAAATAATAGAAAATTGGGACCGCAATTTTTGAGTTGGCTTTTGGAGGATGAATATGTGCAGCAACGTGACGCGCGGATTAATGAAATAGTGAATGAAAAAATTGAACAACTTTTTGATCCAAAGTCCCCCATAATAAAATTTCAGAAACGCAGTGACGCTGATAACTTAACCCGAAAGGTAACAAATGATGTTGCTAGCATTTTTAAGCAAGCAGACCAAGACTTAAACGCCAGCGCGAACCAACTTATCCAAAAAACCACTCAAAACATTTCTGAACTAATTGATTCAACGGTAGCTGATACCTTAAACAAAGCACAAAATGAGCTGGGTGGCATTGAGGTAAGTTTTTCTTTGCCAAAAATTGATTTGGCGATTGAAGAAATTGATTCGGCAGACTTATTTGATGCAGGTTATCAAGAAAAAACCGAGGATATAACCCGAACCAGAAAAGGTAAGGGCCTGGGGGCACGATTTTTAAACTGGCTAAACGATGATTGGGGAAGAGAAGAGTATGAGGTAAAAGAAACGGCATATTACGTTGACCTTAAAGCAATCGAAGAACAAGTTAACGCGTATTGTGAAAATATGGTTGGAGAGGTTAAAAACCAAACATCCAATTACTTAAAAAATAAGTTTGAACCTAAAATAGATGAGCATCTGACAGAATTGGTAAATTACTTAAAACGCTATCACAATGAACTGGGCAAAGCTATTGAGTCAAACTTATTGGAACAAAATAGTCAAGCCGAATTGTTAAATTCGATAAATGGGCTGCTAAAAACACAGCGTGTTATTTACGATGACCTTAATGCGGTCAAACATGCCCAAGAAACAAAAGGTGGACAACAATGACAACACGCCAAGTGACAACCAAGCATGAACTGGAAAAAGCCCAAAACGATAAAGTAAATGAAATAATCGTTATTGGGAAGCTAGCAAACGACTTGCATAAAACCAAAAAAATCACCCAACTGGGTGCAGGCACGTTGGCTATTTTAGCGGCCGCACTGCTAGCCACGCCATTTACTGGCGGAGGCTCGTTGGTTGCCGGGGCAATGCCTATCGCCGCCTTGACCGGCCTCGAAATTTCTTCAATCATTATTGCGGCATCGGTAGGGCTGGCCCTGATTATCGCCGTGTTTAAGGATTATGAAGAAATAAGCTTTTCCGATGGTAGGCTTGTGTTAAAAAAGAAAGGGTAAGCTTATGTGTGTGCCACCAACAAAACCCTATTTTAAGTACACTTGCCCCGCCTGTGGCTGGAGCGTAGTTATCAAACAGCGTAGTGATGCCATTATTGCGCCGCGCTCGTGCCAACAATGTGGCAACGGGTCTTTAGAAGTCACGCGCACCTCAAGCCTGATGGGCGTATTGGCGGATCTGTGGCGATTTTAATAAAGCTGTTAGGGGTAAACGATGGCATTGTCAACCATAAAGCAACAAGTGCTGGCCAACATGCATGGCTTGCCATTGGACAAACAGCAGTCGATCTTGGATTTCAGTTTGTTTTTAGTCAATGCGCCGGCTAAAAAACCAGCCCAGTCAATGGCACGGGACAGTGCCTCTTTTGCCGTGACCAACCCTTTAATTTTAGTCACCCGCAACCGCAATGACTTTATCAATTTTTCTGACCTGCAACTGGACAACTGGATTTTAGACTGATGGATAATTCACCGATTTTATTTGAAAACCTCACCCGCGCCCATCCGCAATTGACAGAAAAAGCTTTGGTTGATTTTGTCAATGGCTTGGAGGTGATGGATGACCATATTC
>Ga0316224_1004336_pt1 | contig 10823 bp, 6 predicted proteins | sample TBH18013metaG_FD_206254 | JGI IMG/M metagenome (GOLD analysis project Ga0316224, IMG submission 206254) | Freshwater microbial communities from Trout Bog Lake, Wisconsin, USA - TBH18013 | ecosystem: Environmental > Aquatic > Freshwater > Lake > Hypolimnion/Profundal zone | place: USA: Wisconsin...
CGGCAATCTTAATAAAGGCGAAAAAATAATTATCAATGCTACTGATGAAATTAAAGAAGGTGTTGCAGTCAGTTAGTCAATCAAGTTTATTTATTTTTCTATAATTAATCAAGCCCTTTTAAAAGGGCTTGATTAATTTATCACTTATTTCAAAAGCTATTTCTATTTCGCCGGAGTAATTACAATATTTCTAAACTCAATTGCACCATGATCTCCCTGAATCATAATCGGCCCGGGTTCCGCTTCATTACTATCCAATGCACCGCCGGTAACACCGGGAATTTTTTGTTTATAAATAATTGTTTTACCATTCGCAACGATGGTCACCAATCTTCCTACTAAAGTAATATCGAATGTTTGCCACTCCCCTGCCTTTTTAGCCATCATTTCCAAAGGCTCAATAAAACCGTATACACCACCTAATAAAACACTGGATGGTTCTTGACCATAACAATCTATAATTTGCACTTCATATCTTCCTCTTAAATAAACACCACTATTACTTTCTTGCGGATATTTGAATTCAATATGTAATTTAAAATCAGAAAATGTTTTTTCTGTTTTGATATTAGAACCGCTGTGCGGGCTTTTTAAAACACCGTTTTCAACAATCCATTGATTCTCTCCCATTACATTCCATCCATTTAAATTTTTACCATTGAATAATTGAATGGGGGTTCCCCAAACAGGTTCCTTATCACGCCAAAGTTTTGGAGCTCGTACACCCTCCCAAGAAAAGATGTTGCCATTGGGCATTTTCATAGTGCCTATTAATTTGCCATTTTTCAATTCTCCTTCAACATACAATTCATTATCATTATTTTCCCATTGTGGAGGAATATGAAAAGACATTTTACCATCTTTATAAAATACTTGAGAGATGGGCCTTGCACTTCCGCCATCACCAACAAAATGTCCGACCAAAGTTTTAATGCCGGAATGTTTAATCTCTAACCAGGATGCCCTTCCGGTTGAACCCATCATTACGGTGATGTCCCATTTGCCTTCAATGCTTTCATTGGATGGTTGAGACTGTGCAAAACAAACATTCAAAAATATTGATTGAACAATAAAAATAAGTGTAAGAATAAACGTACTCTTTTTCATATGCAATTTCGTTTTAAGCGTTAGTAAATAAAAGTAATCAAAACAGCTGAATGAGAAATAAATGAATTTTATTTTTCAGTTTCTTTCATAAAATCTTTCAAATAATTTCCCCAGATTTTAGGCAATGAATGTGTGCTATGTCCTCTTGTTTCTGAACTAATAGGCAATAAAATATATTTTCCTTTTTGCACTTTTAATATCGCAGTATCCAACACTTTTAATTCAGGCGGATTGATCTGATCATCAGCAGAATTGATCGCCAATAAAGGTGCTTTTATTTTTGAAAGATAAGGTGCCGGATTATATTCACGTGATGCATCAAATTGATAGATCATATCATTCACATCCTTTCCTTTCACTGCATTGACCAGATATTTATCTAAATATTGTTCTGCTGATTTTCTGGTTGGAGCTTCCTTCTGCCATTGCAAAGGTGCGCTTGACATAATCATTAAAATATCTAAAGCATGTTTTAAACCTAAACTTGGTTGTTGAACATAATTACCATTATTCCATGAAGGATCATCTTTAATTGCATCAATGATCATTTTCCGCAGTATTCTGTTTCTGCCTGCTATTTCAATAGGCAAGCTGGCCAATGGCATTAATGCATCCATAAAATCGGGATAACGATAACCGAAAACCCAGGTATGCATAGCACCCATCGATGTTCCCATAATTAATCTTGCATGCTGAACATTTAATTTTTTTGTAAGCAATAAATAATCTGCATCCACCATATCGTCATAAGTATATGCCGGAAAATGCATTCTTAATCCATCGCTTGGCTTACTTGATTTTCCATGACCAATTCCATCCGGTAAAATAATAAAGTATTTACTGGCATCTAATATTTGTCCTGTTTTAAATAATTGCCCCGCAAAATTTTCTGTTAATAAACTTTCTCCGCTGCCACCAGTTCCATGCATAATTAAAATAGCATTATCAACATTGCCTTGTTTATTCAGATGCGGTGTACCAACAAAATAATAATGCAGTTTTAACGAATCTAAAAATGAACCATCAGAAAATTTGAAATTTTTGATTACAAAAAAATCATCCTGATACGGAACAGCTTTTTGTGAAAAAGAGATGTTGACAGAAAATAGACAACCGATGAAACAATAAAATACTTTCAAAAATGGCTTTCGATTTGGATACATAGTATATTTATTTATGCAGAAATAAATTTCTTGATTGAAAATACAATTTGTTTTGAAAGAAAAAGAACTTATCCTTTTTACTGTTATTAAAAGTACAAGTCTTATATTTATTACTCAATCTTTTTCATCACATCAATGCGTAATTGAATGAACCATTTTCTTAAATACAAAGTAGTTTCTTTTCTATTTGTACTGGTAATTTCTTTTTCAGTGTATGCGCAAAAAAGCGGAACTCCATCAAACCCATTTATATTAAACCCAACACCAACAACAGTTGTATGGGGAAATTATTGGTCTGAAACAAAGCCTGCATTGCGCATTCAATCCGGTGATTACGTAAAAGTAAGAACCGTATTAACGTCTAATCCTGAAAGACTTGAAGCAGCCGGTGTTGCACCTGATCAAGTTGAAAAAGAATTAAGAGATGTTCAATCTGTAAAAGACAGGGGCCCGGGCGGACACGTATTAACCGGCCCTATTTATATTGAAGAAGCAGAACCGGGAGATGTATTAGAGGTTAAAATAAATAAAATCGATCTGGCTATTCCATACGGGTATAATGCAATTGGACAAAGCGGTTATTTATCTGATGAAATATTTGATAGAAAAATGATGATCATTAAATTAGATAAAGAAAAAATGATCGGGCATTTTGCAAATGGAATTGATATTCCTTTGCATCCTTTTTTTGGAAGCATGGGTGTAGCACCACCAAAAGAAGTTGGCAAATGGAACAGTGCACCACCATGGATTCATGGCGGAAATTTAGATAACAAAGAATTGGTAGCAGGCTCTTCTTTATTTATACCTGTACATGTTAAAGGTGCATTGTTTGAAATTGGTGACGGGCATGCAGCACAAGGAAATGGCGAAGTGGATATTACTGCAATTGAAACATCATTGATTGCCAATTTGCAATTTATTGTGCATAAAGGTAAACCCATTCATTGGCCAAGGGCTGAAACAACCACACATATTATAACAATGGGATGTGACAGGGATCTGAATGCTGCCACACATATTGCCATTCGTGAAATGATTCAATATTTAATGGAGGAGAAAAAATTATCTCAGTCAGATGCTTATATGCTTTGCAGTGTTGCAGCAGATGTAAACATCACTCAATTAGTTGATGGTAATGTGGGTGTACATGCTATGCTTCCAAAAAATATTTTTGTACAACATTGATAACATTTTATATTAAAATTTTACATTTTACTGATTTAAATTATCTGCGGAACCGTACTGCCGATAAAATATTTAAATGAATTCAAGGTAAAGCATGATCAAAGCAGCAGCTGACATTACAATTAATGTAATAAATCCAATTATATTAGAAAAGCTACCGTTAGTATAATTTCCCATCACAGCTTTATTATTAGCTATGTGAAGTATAATCGCAATTAAAACCGGCGCAGTAAGCCCATACAGAATGGCAGACCAAATGAGCGCTTTGATTGGTGATATACCGATATAATTCAATAACAAGCCTAATATTAAAGAGCATATAATGATAATATAAAAAGCTCTTGCATCCTGAAATTTTTTATCAAGTCCCTGTTCCCAACCAAATGTTTCTGTTACCATATAAGAAAGTGATCCGCTTAATACGGGAATTGCCAAAAGACCTGTACCAACCACTCCAAATGCAAATAGTAAAAAAGCAGCATTCCCTGCTAATGGCTTTAGTGCCAATGCGGCTTGATCAACAGTATCAATTTGGTGGATACCGGCATTAAATAAAACAGTACCTGTTGAAAGAATAATAAAGAACATTACAATATTAGAAAACAACATCCCGAAATCGACATCCTTTTTCATATCAGTCATTATTTTTTTATTCAGGATAATTATGTTCCCTTTATCTTTCCGATCTTCTACTGACATGGTCGCTTGCCAAAAGAAAAGATAGGGTGAGATTGTAGTACCGAGAATGCCAACAATAATGCTGATAAAATTTTTATTGAAATGAATGGATGGTATAAAAGCTCCTTTAAAAAGTGAAGCCCATTCCTGTTTATATAAAAATGGAACAATTAAATAAACAAAAAGTACAAGGCATAGATATTTTAAAACAGCTGCAATCTTTCGATAAGGCAAATAGACTAACATTAGTATTAAAATAGCAGTAAACCCAATACTGAAAAAAATAGGATGGAAATAAGGGAATAGCAGATTTCCTAAAGCTCCCATGCCTTCAATATCAGCTCCGATATTCAATACAATGGCAGGGGAACTGAATAAAAGCATTAAATAGAGAACAGGCCTTTTATAATTTTTTTTCAGAACACCAGTTAACCCATTTGCAGTAACCAATCCGATTCTTGCACACATTTCCTGAATTGCAGCCATCATAGGGAAAGTAATCAAAGCAGTCCAAAGTGTAGAAAGCCCATATTGTGCACCTGCCTGTGAATAGGTAGCAATACCGGAAGGATCATCATCACTCGCACCTGTAATCAATCCCGGGCCAAGCAATTTCCAAAAGTGCTTAATTTTAATTAAACGCTTCTTCTCATAAGTCATCTTCAATATTTTATTCATCTTAGATTAGACTTAGTGATTTATAGTTTGAATACTCTGTAATATACATATTTAATGTATGTAGTTAAATGATCCTAAAGTGAAGCAATCTTTTAACTGTATAATTAAATTAACTGATGAAAAGTTTGAATAAGAGATTCCTCCCTGCTATTAAATTTCAATTGAACCGTTTTTAATACAAAAAAAAATCGAATAATAAATGCTAAGCAGCAATAAATTTTCATGCTGTTACTACCCTGCTTTAATTAACTGTATAATAGCTTTAAAATGATTCTTACATATCCTGATAGCCTTTTCTTTCGGGTAAGTCCACTAATTAGTGGACTTACCCGAAAGAAGGTGCGAAAAAATAAATAATTATCCTCTTTAAATACGTTTCCATTTACATCGGTCTTTTATGATGATAATGATTTGTATATGTTTTCTATAGCGTTGACTGAATTATTTATGGCACATGGAAAAAATAAAAATGCAAATAATTGAAAAATCATGTGTTTACAGTCGGCCTAACTACCCAAAGTTCTGATTAAATTTTAGCTGATTTAGGAAATATTTTAAGGCTTTAAATTTATCCGAATGGCTGTTCAAGTGATTTACTCTGCTTTGTAAAAAAATGTGGCCCGTCTTCTGATATGTAAACACAATCTTCTAACCTGATTCCAAATTCACCGGGAATGGAAATGGTTGGTTCATCACTAAAACACATGCCTGGTTCTATTTTGGTTTTATTACCCTTAACAAAATTCGTCCACTCATGTCCATCTAATCCAATACCATGACCAGTTCTATGAGGTAAGCCAGGTAATTTATATCCTTTTGCAAATCCTGCAGATTCAATTACTGCTCTTGCGGCTGCATCAACATCTTCGCATGCAGTACCTATTTTAATAGCAGCAAATGCTGCATCTTGTGCTTTTTTCTCCAGGTTCCATACATCACTCTGTCTTTGAGTAGGTTTACCTACAACAATTGTTCTGGTAATATCAGAAGCATATCCCTCACAACTTGTTCCCCCATCCACCATAATAATATCTCCTTCGCGAATAGTTTGTGGTGTAATACTTCCATGAGGCAGCGCAGAATATTTTCCTACTTGAACTGATGCGCCACCTGTAAATCCCAATTTTCGAAATGCTGCAGAAATATTGTTACTAAATTCTGTTTGTGACATACCCGGATAAATTGTAGCAAAAGCAGCTTTGTATGCTTCAATAGTAACCTCATTTGCTTTTTGCATTAATGCGATCTCTGCTTTACTCTTGAACATTCTGCATGCTGCTGTAACAGATATCGCTTCAGTAATTTCAAAACCCGGTGCTACTTTTTTTATACCATCCGCGATAAAAAATCTTACCCTCTCCTCTATACCGATTCTTTTATATTTAACACCGCGATCTTTTACAATACCTACAATTAAAGCATAAGGGCTTTCATGTTCTTCCCAACATCTCACTTCATTGCCAAAATCAGGAATGATTAATTCTCTTGCTCGATCTTCTTCAAACTTCGGGCATACATAAGCAATGGCTCCTTTTGCAGGAATAACAACTCCGAACGTTCTTTCACTTTGCCCCCAATGCATTCCGGTATAATAGAAACAAGAAGTAGTGCCTTCCATAAAAATGGCATCTATTTTTTCTTGATCCATTAATTGTTGTGCTTTTGCAATTCGTTTTTTTCTTTCTTCAACAGAAATAGGAATTATACCATCAGTCATGGGTTGCAAATCACGAATTATTTTTGGAATTGAATCACCCCTCACTTCTTCGTGGTTTGAATTACCAAAGCCCTTAATACCAGTAATTAAAGAACCGACTGAAAATGCTGAGACGCTAATAAATTTTCTTCTGTTATAAGACATACATTTTGATTTATTACTATTAGAGATATTGATAACAATTAAAATAAGATTTAATGATGAGCAGATGAAAGATCAAATGGGATCAATATTTTAATACTGACATTTCTACCCATATTATATACTCCCACTCTGTCTGTTGTATAATTAACCGGATAATATTTAAACCGACTCATATAATCCATATAACCTAAATTGAAAAGATTATTACAAATCAAGTAAACCTGACAAACAGTTTTTCCATTCGATAATATGTTGCCACCTGCGCCAATATTAAATAGCGTATATCCTTTTGTAGCGGTATTACTGGCAGCATATTCAAAAGGAGTTAATGCTGTATTCAATCCATTATAAATTGCATACTGTCTGTAAATATCATTTTGTTGAAAGCAACTCAATACACCAATTTTTAAATAAGCATCCTGAATAAGTTTTCCGATTTTTTTAATTGGAAATTTTAATTCTGCAGTAATTCTTGCAGGAGGAACAAATGGCAAATATTTTGAAGAGTCTTGAACTTTTGTCAATCCACCATATACCATACTCAATGAAGCATTCAATTCAATCCAAGGAGTTGAGGTTGGATGAGCATTGATTGCGAATTCACCCCCATACAATTGTGCAGGCCCTTGTGTGTATTTATATACAGGAGCTTGGCCTAATCCTGCTGCATTCAATGAATTATTAATCGAATCGCCTCCAAAAACACTTTCCAATCCTTTTGCATAAATAAACTTATCGATACTGTTATTGAATAAAGACAACTCCATGCCAATTTCTTTTGAATCAATTCCGAAAGCAACATCTTCTTCTATGCTTGTTTCGGGTTTTAATGTATTATCTCCAATTTCATAAACAACTGTTCCGTCATGTACGCCATTAGCTGCACATTCTGCTACATTCGGAGCTCTCCATCCTCTGGCAATATTAACTTTGATATAAGCAGAATTAGAAAAGTGATACGTTCCTCCAAGACTGAATGACATACCATTGAATTGAGTTGTAAAACCAGGAAATTCATGAAAAGAATTTACAGCACCGGGAGCAACCGGAGACTGATTGGTTGAATCTACCCAATGATCAACGCCACTAAATGATCTTGTATCATATCGAATACCTCCACTTAAATTAAGATTACCAAGTTTTTGATTGGCGATAACAAATGAACCTAATTCAAAAAAATGATAATTAGGTATTAACATTAGTGTTCCAAGGCTCTGCGAAGTTTGATACACACCATTCGTTCCTGCTGAAAAATCAAATCCACCTTTTTGCATTGATACATAGCGAATATCATAAGTAGCTCCATTGGAATAATAATAAATATCGGATGTATTAGGAATGGTTGGATCATTATTTTCTTGCCGCTGATTTTTTTGCCAGGAAAAAATTGCTTTGACAGAACCATAGCCCACTTTTAAATTATTATCCCAAACTATTTTTGTATGCTGTATTCTTTGATTGATAACAAATGGCGTATAAGAAGTTTGTTCTTGATAAGTTGGAATTACATAAGTAGGTGCACCGCCATTTAAATTAGGATACGCAACTTGTCTTTCCATAATACCGGTAGCTGAATCTCTTGTACCATCTACAATTCCTGTATGCATATCAAAATAACTTAAATGCAATTGAGTATATCCCCATTTTTTATGAATACCAATTGTTCCATCTGCATTAAAATTACTGAACTGAGAATTGAGAACATAACCATCAAAAGGGTCTCTGTATGCATGCGCAATTGTATTATCAACTCTGGCACTCCATGCGAAGCCCTTTTCATTACCTGCTATATGGAACATGTTATTTAAAAGGCCATTATTATTTTGGTAATTAAAAAGGAGCTCAGCTTTTGTTTGTCCTTCAGGAAGCGGTTGCTCAGGAATAAGATTTACAACACCTGCAATGGCGTCTGAACCATAAACCAATGAAGCAGGCCCTTTCAATATTTCATATTTATGAACTGCATCAGCATCAGCCTCAATTCCAAATTCATCAAACCATGCCTGATTAATTTGTTCTACACCATCATTAATTGTTAATACACGATTATAACCCAATCCTCTTATCACCGGCTTTGAAATGCTTTGTCCGTCTGTCATTGCAGAAACACCCGGTACTTTAGAAATAGCATCTATTACATTGGTGGATGAATTCTCTAACAATACTGCATTTGATACAGAAGTAATAGCATAAGGAGTTTTTTGTTTATCGGTTGCAGATGCGACACCGGTTACAATCACTTCTTTTAATTCATTGGTATGCATCTCTAAACTGAAATTTTTCTCAGTTTTATTTTCAATGAAAATATTCTCAATTTTAGTTGCATAAGAAACGGCACTTACTTCAATTAGAAAATAGCCTGATGGTATATGATCTATCTCATAATATCCTTTTGCATTAGTAATACCCGTTTTTTTTATATCGGGAATATAAACAGATACACCCTGTAAAGGATCTCCTGTTGAGACATCTTTTATAAAGCCCAAAATTTTATTTTGAGAAAAACTAAGAAAGGGAAATAAAAATAAAATTGATACAATTGCCGGCTTCAAAATATTTTTCTTCATAAAAATCAAGAATAGAAATTATTTTATTAAAGTATAATTTATACTCACTTATTTATAGCTACAGATAATAATCTGTTCAATTTTCAGATTTCTCTTTACTTAATCCAATGACCGGCAATTGCTTTTCGTGAATTAATTTGTTGAACGAATTCAAATCTTCACTCATAATCTTTTTTAACTTGTTTAATTGAATATTTGCCTGTGCGGATAAATCTGCAAATGCTTCTATCACTTGTTTGGATGGCGGGTTATAACCACTTGCAGCAACATCGTATAAACCGGCTATCTTATCATTTAACCGAATCGGGAAGTTTAAAACATCTTGTCCGCTTTTAGATTTGGTTTGATACAATGCTTCTTCTATAGTGGTAATTTGTTTATTGATTGTATCTGCAGTTTGTTTAATTTCTTTGTTCTTTTTCAGATCAATTTTTGCAGTAAAATCATTTATTTGTGTTCTGACAGATCGAATATTTTTTATTGCAGTTTGTACTTCGCTGAATTTATCCCTGATTTTTAATAACATACCAACCTGATCATCATAATCTTTTTCTGTCATTGCATAATTAGGATCACCTTTTATTACAAAGAAAAAGTCTAATGAATCTTTATCAAATCTGATTCTTCCAGAATATTTTCCCGGAGCTACTTTCGGCCCTTCTACATTTCCATTCCATAATATCAGACCATCTAATTTTTCAGCCGGTGGATACATCATATCCCATACAAATTGATTCATGCCTGAATTAAATTCCAATTTATTATTTTCTTCTTTTGCATCTTTTGTAAATGTTTTAATCAAAGCATTGTTCTTATCATAAATACTGATAGATACTTTAGAAGAATCTGTAGCATCTTTCAGCCAATAATTGATCACAACACCATTCGGAGGATTTGCACCTGCATTTAAAGGCATAGAACGGCGACGTCTTCTTCCACCACCACCTTCCATCCGGTAACTATCATTCACATTGTATATAAACAATTTTTTGTCAATGATATTTTTATTAAGCTCCTGAACAGGCGTTAAATCATCAATCATCCAAAATGCCCTACCATGCGTAGCAACAATCAAATCATTTTCTTTTATCGTTAAATCAGCAATTTGAACGATCGGAAGATTTAGTTGAAATTTTTTCCAATTGGCACCATCATCATAACTGATATACATTCCATATTCTGTACCTGCATATAGCAATCCTTTCCTTTTTTTATCAGCTCTTAACACTCTGGTAAAATGATTTTTATCAATTCCATTTGTAATCAATGTCCAGGTTTTCCCATAATCTTCCGTCAAATAAATATAGGGTGTATAATCGTCCAATTTATATCTTGTTCCAACAATAAATGCTTTGCCTTTTTGGAAAGGATCTGTTTCGATGGTATTCCACATCATCCATTTAGGACAATCTTTTGGTGTAACATTTTCCCAATGCTGGCCACCATCTTTACTAACATTCACTAACCCATCATCACTACCTGTCCACAATAAATCTTTTTCTAAACTTGATTCTGTTGCAGCAAAAATGGTACAATAATATTCAACAGAAGTATTGTCTTTTGTTATTGGCCCACCACTGG
>Ga0316224_1004339_pt1 | contig 10818 bp, 10 predicted proteins | sample TBH18013metaG_FD_206254 | JGI IMG/M metagenome (GOLD analysis project Ga0316224, IMG submission 206254) | Freshwater microbial communities from Trout Bog Lake, Wisconsin, USA - TBH18013 | ecosystem: Environmental > Aquatic > Freshwater > Lake > Hypolimnion/Profundal zone | place: USA: Wisconsin...
AAACATGCTGCGCCAACGGCCTAATATGTTAGCTCGGGTACCCCAGCACATGATAGCCTCATACCTGGGGGTAACGCCTGTTTCGCTAAGCCGCATCCGCAAAAGAATTTCGGGCTAAGCCATTTGTTATCTTTAGATAATGATTTGCCCCTGCTTCAAACCCTACCTTTGTTTTATAAACAAACACAATAATGAAAAGCTTACAAACTGAAATAATCATCAACGCCTCTGCCGAAAAGGTTTGGGCTATCATCACCGACTTTGGCAAATTTTCTGAATGGAACCCATTTATAGTAAAGCTGGAAGGCATACCTGAAGTAAACGCCCGCCTGCGCGCCGAACTTAAAAATGGCAATGGAGTAAGTGTTTTTAAACCCAAAGTTCTGGTAGCCGATAAGAACAAAGCGTTTGAATGGCTGGGTAGCCTGCCGGTACCCGGCATATTTAACGGGCATCACTATTTCCGGATAGAGGCATTAAATGCCAACCAGGTAAAATTCAACCATGGCGAAGAGTTCAGCGGCATTTTATCAGGATTAATTATGAAACAGATAGGCGAACAAACCCGCAGTGGCTTTATTGCTATGAACAAAGCTTTAAAGGTAAGAGCAGAGGGCCAGGTTTAATATCTGGCGCTCAATTCCACAAGGCTGCGTATTGCCTGTCGTATCCATTGCAATAGGCAACAAAAGTATTTACCCAGCTGGCTTGTGTATTCATGCAAGGTGCATTCACAAAAGTTTCGCCGCCATTTTCGGTAAAGCTTTCGCGGCCGCGCACGTTTATTTCTTCCAGGGTTTCAAGGCAATCTGCTACAAAGGCCGGGCATAATACCAGGATCTTTTTAACCCCTTGCTTAGGCAACTCCTCAAAATATTTGTCGGTATAAGGTTGAAGCCACTTATCGCCTTCCAGCCTCGATTGAAAGGACAGCAACACCTTATTATTATCCAGCTGCAATACTTTACAAACCAGTTTAGTTGTTTCTTTAACCTGGTGCTTATAGCAGGTTTCCCAGGCAATTGATTTTAACTCGCAACAATCGCCCGAAATATAACAGTGCTTCTGAGTAGGGTCCGATTTCTTTAAGTGCCTGATAGGCAGGCCATGGTAACTGAATAAATAAGCATCAAATTCCTGTTCCTTCAAAAACGGCCTTATACTATCGGCAAGCGCGGCTATATAACCGGGCTCGTTATAAAAAGGCTTTAAAACCTTTAGCTTGGTTTGCGGTCTTTTTGAAAGTATGTAATCTTTAATATAATCAACCGCGGTTTCGTACGAACTCATAGCATAATGTGGATACATGGTGGCTATCAATATTTCATCCAGCGGCCCTCCGGCTTTACGTTCCAGCTCGTTTAATGATGTTTCGGGATTGGGGTTGCCGTAACGCATAGAAACCACCACCGGCATATCCAGTTGTTTCTGAACCAATTCAGCAAACTCATTGGTTATTACTTTCAACGGCGAGCCTTTTTCTGTCCATACGGTCTTATATGCTTCAGCTGAGTTTTTTGCCCTGAAGGGTACAATAAATCCTTTTACAACTATCGATCTTATTATCGGTGGAATATCAATTACTTTCCCATCCATCAAAAATTCGCGCAGGTAAACCTTAACATCTTTAACAGAATAGCTTTCAGGTGAGCCTAAGTTGATGATTATCAGTCCTTTTTTGTTCATTTTATGAGTTAAGTCTATGGTAATTAATCTAATAATACAATCTCCCCTAAAAACCGATTGTCATGGTTTTGTCATTTTTTACTTTTCTGATTTTTTTCATGCTGTGGCGAAATCCAGCCCGATATATTTGCGTAAGTAATAAGGACAACACAAAGGAAATTTATGGCAGAAGGAAGCATTAGTTTAACAGTAGCAGGTGTAAGTTTCAGGAAAACAACATTAGAGATCAGAAATAAGTTTGCTTTAACCGCCGAACATATCAAAAGGATATACTCTGACGGCAGCGGCAAATATCCTAAAGATTTCTTTATCCTTTCAACTTGTAACAGAACTGAGATATACTGCACAGGTACCAACCCCGAAAAATTGATTGATTTATTGTCAGAAAACACATCCGCTACTGCCGAAGAAGTGCATGAGTATACTTTTATAAAAACCGGCGATGAAGCAGTAAAGCACCTTTTCAGAGTAGCCGCCGGTATGGATTCACAGATTCTGGGCGATTACGAAATAATAGGTCAGTTGAAGAATGCCTTTATATTAGCCAAAAGCCACGGACGCACCAGCGGTTACATGGAAAAGCTTTTAAACTCTGCCCTGCAATCCTCAAGGCAGGTAAAAAGCAGAACGGCGTTGTCTGATGGAACCACATCCGTTTCTTATGCCGTTATCCAGTTATTAAAAGAAGCCATTGGCGCTCATGAACCTATGAACGTTTGCCTGATGGGTCTGGGTAAAATAGGAACGCTTACACTTAAAAACCTGAAACATTACCTGCCACAACATAAAGTAACTGTATTAAACCGAAATGAATCGAAAGCCGAATTGGCTGCAGGTGAGTTTGATGTTGACTTTGCACCTTTCGAAAGCCAGCAAGATGTTTTTCATAGCGCAGATGTTTTAATTGTAGCTACGGGAGCTGAAAAGGCGATTATATCCAAAAGTGATTTAGCCGGCACCCGGCTAAAACTAATCTTCGACCTATCGGTTCCTTCAAACGTTGATGCCGATGTAAAGGAAATTGAAGGCCTGAAACATTTTAATATAGATGAACTTTCGGTTATTGTTAACCAGGCCATCGAAGCCCGCAGAAGTGAGATACCTGTTGCCGAAGCCATTATAGATGAACATTTTGATGAATTCAGGCAATGGGAACAACGTAGAGCATGGTATACTCAACCTGCTGTTAAAGTTGCCCAGGTCCCCACTTACAAAGTGGCATAATAATTTATCATCTTTATGTATTCCTTTGCGCTTTTGCCCCTGATAGGTATCGGGATTGCGGTAAAGTGTATTTGGATTTAATTTAAAACAACAGCCTCATTCATATATCGTGAGTAATTCCCGCACTATAAAAATTGCATCCCGCACCAGCAAGCTGGCTCTATGGCAAACCGAACTCGTTAAATCGCGGCTCGAATCATTTGGCTACGCTTGCGAAATCGTACCAATGGAAAGTACGGGCGATCTGCAACTTACCCAACCCATTTATGCCCTTGGCATTTCGGGTGTTTTTACAAAGCAGTTAGACGCTGCCTTGCTCAGCAAACAAGCTGACATAGCGGTGCACTCGCTTAAAGATGTTCCCACACAACTTGCACAGGGGCTCACTATTGCTGCCGTTTTAGAACGTGGCCCCTCAGAAGATCTTGTTATTATAAAAAATAAAAGCCTCCTTGAATATACAAACTCAACCGCTGTTATCGCCTCCGGCAGTTTAAGAAGAAGAGGGCAATGGCTGGCCAAATATCCTAACCACAAGTTGGTTGGCATACGCGGCAATGTGCAAACACGCCTGCGTAAGTTTGCCGAGTCAGAAGAAATGGATGGTATCATTTTCGCCAAAGCCGGTTTGGAAAGATTGGGCCTGATACCCGAAAATGTTGAAGTGCTGCACTGGATGTTACCCGCACCCGCACAAGGTATCATAGGCATAGCCTGCCGCGAAGAAGATAATACAATGCAGCAAATACTGGCTGGCATTAACCACCAGGAAACATTTATTGCTGCTTCGGTTGAGCGCCAGTTTATGCAAACCATGATGGGCGGCTGCTCGGTTCCTATTAGTGCCTTGGCTCAGATTAATGGCAGCGAACTTGAGTTTAAAGGTGCCATGCACGGCTTTGACGGAAAGCAGGCGTTTGAAATAAACCGCGTTATGCTGATTTCAGAATGGACTGATGCCGGAAAAATATGCGCCCAAAAATTACTTGAATTACCAGGCGCGGCCGTGTTGATAGAAGAAATACGAAACAAAAAATGGGATGAAAGCGGTGCTGTCAACTAAAACACTTGACAGCGATATGCTGGCCTACGCCCAAACGCTGCAACTGGATGTTCAGTGCATGGATTTTATTGAAACCGCCGCCTTCCCTTTTAAACTCGAATCGTTTGACAAGAACAATTTCGATGCATTGGCCTTTACTAGCGCCAATGCCGTAAAATATTTCTTCAATAACCCCAACGCTGCTGCTTTTATAAAAGGCAAACAAATATTTTCATTAGTCGGAAAAACGCAGAATGAACTCCTTGCCCGCGGTTTTGAAACTGATATTGCAGCCGCATCAGCTCATGAACTCTCCGTTGCAATTATCAAAAGTAATTCGGCAAAAGATGTTTTGCATATTTGTGGCAATCTGCGGTTACCCGTTATGGAAGATGAGTTGCGCCGGGCCGGCATTTTATATACCGACCTGATGGTTTATCAAACCGGCACCAAGGCCAAGAAGGCTACAGAGAAATTTGATGCAGTTTTGTTTTATAGCCCAAGCGGTATAGAAAGTTTTTTGGTGCTCAACAACCTCGATAACGAAACCGTTTACTGCTGTATTGGTAACACCACCGCCCAGGCATTAAAGGAAGCCCGCAATACAGTTACCATTATTTTACCCGAATCGTCAACTCCCCAATCTATGTTATCGGCACTTTCAAATCATTTTCAAAAGAATCATCCATCATAAAAATTATAAGCAATCAGCGTTCCATTGTATTTGCATTTTAAAACCAACAAGTCATGACTGAACTAAAAAACGATCTTTTTCTAAAGGCTTTAAGAGGTGAGCAGGTAAAACGTCCACCGGTGTGGATGATGAGACAAGCCGGTCGCTATTTGCCCGAGTATTTAAAATTAAAAGCCAAATACGATTTCTTTACCCGCTGCGAAACGCCCGAACTGGCCTGCGAAATCACACTGCAGCCCATAGATATAGTTGGCCCCGATGCCGCCATTATTTTTTCTGATATCCTGGTTATACCTCAAGCGCTAGGCGTAAAAGTATTAATGGAAGAAGGCCGCGGGCCGCTGTTACCTGATACTATTAGCACTCAGGCAGATATTGACAAACTACAGGTTACAGGTGCTGCTGAAAGGCTTGATTATGTTTGCAAAGCCATTTCACTTTGCAAGCAGGAACTGAACGGCCGCGTTCCGTTGATTGGTTTTGCCGGTGCTCCGTTTACAATTCTATGTTATATGGTTGAAGGCAAAGGCAGCAAAACTTTTGATAAGGCAAAGCAATTTTGCTTTACTCAACCGGCCCTGGCCGCACAATTATTACAGAAAATAACCACTGCTACTATCGAATATTTAAAAGCCCAGGTTAAAGCCGGTGCCGATTGCGTGCAGATTTTTGACAGCTGGAGTGGCATGTTAGCCCCGGCCGATTTTGATGCTTACGCATTGCCATATTTAAAACAAATAGCCGATGCACTAAGCCCTTTCTGCCCGGTAATCCTTTTTCCTAAAGGCAGTTGGTATGCATTGCAGCAATTAAGCGAAACTTCTACCAGCGGCATTGGTATTGACTGGAATGTGCCTGCCATTTATGCACGCGAACAAACACCGGGCAAAACCCTGCAAGGTAATTTCGACCCGGCAAAATTATTAACCGACCCGGTTACCATTAAAACGGAAGTAACAAAAATGATAAACGCGTTTGGAGTGCAGCGTTACATCGCTAACTTAGGCCACGGTATTTTACCTAATGTGCCCGTTGATAACGCTAAAGCTTTTGTTGACGCAGTAAAAAGCTACCCCAACTAATGAAAGCTGAATTCTCTGATTGGATAAAGCAGATTCAGAACAAAATTTGCGCAGCGGTTGAAAACGCCGATGGCAAAGAAGTTTTTCGTGAAGATAAATGGACCCGCGAAGAAGGCGGCGGTGGTATAACCCGGGTCATTCAGAGCGGCGCAGTATTTGAAAAAGGCGGGGTTAACACATCGGAAGTTTACGGTAAAATAACACCTGCCATCCGGCAGCAATTGAACGTAGAAGGCAGCAGCTTTTTTGCCTGTGGTATCTCACTCGTTTTACATCCGGTAAGCCCGATGGTGCCCACCGTGCATGCCAATTTCAGATATTTCGAAGTGTACGATGAAGCCGGTAAAGTTACCGGCAACTGGTTTGGCGGCGGTGCCGACTTAACACCTTACTATCTGTTTGAAGAAGATGCTATTCATTTTCATCAATCGTTTAAAAATAGTTGCGACAAATTTGGTGATGACCTGTATAAAAAATTCAAATTGCAGTGCGATAACTATTTCGTTAACACGCATCGCAATAACGAGCGCAGGGGCATAGGCGGCATCTTTTACGACCACCTGGAGCCTGGCAATAATTGGACAGTCGAACAACTGTTCGCTTTTGCAAAATCAAACGGAGAAGCTTTTATTGAAGCCTATTTTCCTATTGTGGACAAAAGAAAACATCTTCCTTATACCGAAGAACAAAAACACTGGCAACTCATCCGCCGCGGTCGATATGTGGAGTTTAACCTGATACACGACAGAGGTACTATCTTTGGATTAAAAAGTAACGGCCGTACCGAAAGCATATTAATGAGCCTGCCTATGAATGTAAGGTTCGAATACGATTATAAACCGGCGGCCGGGTCAGAAGAAGAAAAATTTTTAGAAATATTACTGAAACCCAAAACCTGGTTAACGTAATAGCACCGCATAATTACTGCATCATGAACAGAAGAAACAGAACCCTGAGACAATCACCCGCACTTCGCGAAATGGTAGCTGAAACGCACCTTAGCGCCAGCAACTTCATTGTGCCGCTGTTTGTAACCGAAGGCAAAAACATTAAAGAAGAAATTTCTTCCATGCCCGACTATTACCGCCTAAGTCTTGACAACTTGAAGAAGGAGGCTGACGAGTTATGGAGCCTGGGCGTAAAAAGCGTATTGCTGTTTGTAAAAGTGCCCGATAAACTGAAAGATGACGCCTGCTCAGAAGCCCTGAACAAAGACGGCCTGATGATGCGTTCTATCAAAGCTATTAAAGAAGCACAACCCGATATGTGCGTCATGACCGACGTAGCGCTCGACCCCTTTTCGCCCTATGGCCATGATGGCCTGGTAAAAAACTTTGAGATACTGAATGACGAAACGTTGAAAGTATTATCCGCCATGAGCGTACTGCACGCCGCAGCCGGCGCCGACTTTGTAGCCCCTTCAGATATGATGGACGGCCGTATAGGAAATATCAGGGCGGCATTGGAACAAAACGGATTTACAAAAACCGGCATACTGGCTTACAGCGCCAAATATGCTTCGTGTCTTTACGGCCCCTTCCGCGATGCATTGGATAGCGCGCCGGGGTTTGGCGATAAAAAGACCTACCAGATGGATCCCCGTAACCGCACCGAGGCCATTAAAGAAACATTAGATGATGTGCATGAAGGCGCAGATATAGTGATGGTAAAACCAGCAGGTGCCTATCTTGATATTATACGCGAAGTGAAGAACGCCGTGCATGTGCCGGTAGCGGCATACCAGGTAAGTGGTGAGTATGCCATGATTAAAGCAGCAAGCCAGAGAGGCTGGCTGAACGAAAAAGCAGCTATTGCCGAATCCCTAACATCTATAAAAAGAGCAGGTGCCGATTTAATTGCTACTTACTTTGCAAAAGAATACCTGAAACGTAAATAGTATTGCAACCATTCAATCCAACACAAAAATGAAAACCAACAATAGCCAAACCCTTTTCGCAACTGCTCAACAACATATACCCGGCGGTGTTAACTCGCCGGTAAGGGCTTTTAAGCAGGTAGGTGGTACTCCCTTATTCATGAAAAGTGCCAACGGCGCCTATATACTTGATGAAGACGATAACGAGTATATCGATTATATCAACAGCTGGGGCCCCATGATTTTGGGTCATAACCACCCAAATGTAGTTGAAGCGGTGCAGGCCCAGGTAAAACGAGCGTTCTCCTTCGGCACACCTACTGCGCTTGAAGTTGCCATGGCCAAACTTATCAAATCTATGGTGCCAAACATCGATATGGTGCGCATGGTAAACAGCGGCACCGAGGCCTGCATGAGTGCAGTGCGTGTGGCGCGCGGTTTTACCGGCAAATCGAAGATCATCAAGTTTGATGGCCACTACCATGGGCACGCCGACCTCTTCCTTAAAAAAGCGGGTAGCGGTGTTGCTACACTGAATATAAAACAGGAAGGCGGTATACCCACTGCGGTCACCGACGATACATTAATACTTCCGTTCAACGATGCGGCCGCTCTTGAACACATGGTTGCTCAATACAAAAACGAACTGGCCGCTATTATTGTTGAACCGGTTGCCGGCAACATGGGCTGTGTGCTTCCGGCCGATGGATTTTTGCAATTACTGCGTAAACTGTGCACCGATAATAATATCGTCCTGATTTTTGATGAGGTAATGACCGGTTTTCGCTTAGCTAAGGGCGGCGCGCAGGAAACCTACAACGTATGGGCCGACCTGGTAACATTTGGCAAAGTAATTGGCGGGGGCCTTCCTGTGGGTGCCTTTGGCGGTAGAAAAGATATGATGAGCTGCGTAGCGCCGCTGGGAAACGTTTACCAGGCAGGTACATTAAGCGGCAATCCGCTGGCTATGACCGCAGGCCTTGCAACACTTTCTGAGCTGAATAACAGCCCTGAAATATATACCGACCTTGCAGCCAAGGGAACCTTCCTGCGCGATAAAATGCATGAAGTATTTACACGTAAGGGCATAGTGCACACCATTAACCAACTCGGGTCTATGATAAGCGTGCATTTTTGCGAAGATGCAGTGGTTGATTTTCAAACTGCCGCCAAAGGCAACAACGATACCTTCAAAAAATTCTTTCACCATCTATTAGATAACGGCATTTATTTACCGCCATCTGCTTTTGAAAGCTGGTTTTTGAGCAAAGCACTCAGTAAGGCCGATATGCAAAAGACGATTGCCGCTTGCGAGAGCTTTGCTGCTTAAATATCACCTTTCGGTTTTAGTAAGGAGCCGTTCTATGAACATTTAATCCTCAATTTTGTTTTTGGGCGGATATATATCTGTGTAAAGCCATGATAACTAACCAATGGTACCTTATTTGTTTTGAAGATGAGCTCAAAAAAGGGCAAATCCTGAAACGTAAAGTTATAGGTGAAGAGCTGGTAATTTTTAAAACCGAAACCGGTAAGGTAGCTGTATTGCAAGACCGCTGTTGCCATAGAAATGTTCATCTTTCGCTCGGTTACGTAAAGGGCGAGCATATCAAATGCGGCTACCACGGCTGGGAGTTTGGTGAAACTGGAAAATGCGAACACATTCCTTCCCTTTCGCCCGAAGAAAAAATACCTAAGGCCGCCTGTGTAAAAAGCTACGATGTACAAGTAAAACATAAAGCGGTATGGGCCTACCTGGGCAATCCAGAGAAAAAAGCAGAGGCCGAAATCCCACCATTCAACGAGTTAGATAACTGGCCCATGGTTTACAACTACCACGTGGTTAAAGGCAATATAAAACTAGTGGCAGAAAGTCTTTTCGATTCGCACCATATTAACCATGTGCACCGCAACAGCATTAAAACCCTGATGGGTAACCTGCATCACGAAAAACCTGATTATCATTTATCCTTTACCGATAAATCACTTACAGGCTGGTATTTAAGAGATAATGAGAACAGCGTTTTCGAGAAAGTATATTTCGGGTTTGAGGACAAAGTAGAGGCTCACTTCGGGTTCTGGTTCCCGCACAGCAGCAAACTCGACCTCCGTTTTCCCGCTCACTTTACCATGCCTGCGCGGCAAATGGTGATCTTCGAACACTTCTACGAAATTGACGAAGACCACGTTATGATGATTCAGATAACCACCTGGCACCGAATATTCGAATATAACCCATGGTTTGCCAAATGGTTTATGCTTAAAAAAAGCATGACTATAGTAGAAGAGGACATTGCCTTTTTAGAGAGCAACAAATACTGGCACAACAAAGAAAAGCTGAATGACCTATTGATACGACCTGATGAACTCACCTTTGAGTTTACAAGGTTGTGGAACAAAAACTTAAAAGCAAATGCTCCGGAAACTTATCAGAAACAAGCTTCAGAATTATAAAATTACGCTCAACAAACCCGATGTTTCCCTACCGCTCAATTTAAAAACAACAAAACGGGTAGCGGTAATTGGCGGAGGTATTGCCGGTATAAGCGCTGCATGTAATTTAAGTGAAAGGGGATTTGAAGTTCACCTATACGAAAAGGAGCATTTTCTGGGTGGCAAAGTAGGTAGCTGGCAATTTGAATCGAACGGCGAAACGCTTAGAACAGAACATGGATTTCATGGCTTCTTCAGGCAATATCTTAACCTCCGTAACTTTCTCAAAAAAATTGGTGCGCATAAGCACCTGATACCTATTGACGATTACACCATCCTGTTCGATAAAAATAAAAAACAAGGCTTTAAAGGATTAGATAACACCCCACTGTTAAATGTTTTAGACCTCAGAAAATTTGGCATAGTAAACTGGAGAACGTTTCTGAATCCCCTGGGCATCCCTTTCATAAATCTATTACGCTTCGACTTTAAAAGCACTTTCAAAAACTTCGATGCCGAAAGTTTTGCCTCTTTCGCAAATCGTACGCGCATGAACAATAAAATGCGCTTGGTATTCAATTCATTCTCGCGCGCATTTTTTGCTGAGCCGGAGGATATGTCCATGGCTGAACTGATTAAAAGCTTTCACTTCTATTTTTTGAGCAACGAAGATGGCCTGCTTTACGATGTGCTCGACAGCGACTTTCAAAACAGTTTCATTGCCTATTGCGAAGACTTTCTGAAAAATTACAATGCAAAAATACGGTACTCAACGCCGGTA
>Ga0316224_1004345_pt1 | contig 10801 bp, 9 predicted proteins | sample TBH18013metaG_FD_206254 | JGI IMG/M metagenome (GOLD analysis project Ga0316224, IMG submission 206254) | Freshwater microbial communities from Trout Bog Lake, Wisconsin, USA - TBH18013 | ecosystem: Environmental > Aquatic > Freshwater > Lake > Hypolimnion/Profundal zone | place: USA: Wisconsin...
ATGCTGCGGTACGGGATAATATACATTCATGGGTGGAACATTGCGACTGGATTCCCTTTGTATTAACCGGGGGGAATGATGTGAAACAAATAAAAAGAGGGGTATGCAGTGCAGGCCATAAAGCATTATGGGCCGTTGAATATGGCGGATTACCACCAGACAGTTTTTTTGCCTCTTTGGATCCTGTGTTGGAAGGGTTTACTGCAAAATTGTCAAATGAAGCCTTCCCGGCAGATCAGCCGGTAGGCCAATTGTCAGCAGAATGGGCTGTACGTTTAGGATTACCGGAAACTGTAGTAATCGGAATCGGGGCATTTGATTGCCATATGGGTGCTGTAGGTGGTCAGATTGAACCTTATTATTTAAGTAAAGTGATTGGTACTTCTACCTGCGATATTCTGGTAGCACCATTAGAGGATGTTAATGGAAAACTCATTAAAGGGATTTGCGGTCAGGTTCCCGGATCTGTTATTCCGGGTATGCTGGGACTGGAAGCCGGACAATCTGCTTTTGGGGATGCCTATGCCTGGTTTAAAAACCTGCTGGCATGGCCTTTACAGCTGCTGGCAGCTTCCGGATTAGTGGATGATGCAACCGCACAATTATTAGCATCAGGGGTGGAAAATAAAATATTGGCAGAATTGAATAAACAGGCGGAAGCCCTGCCATTTGAAGATTATAATGAACTGGCAGTGGATTGGCTGAACGGAAGGCGTACACCGGATGCCAACCAGTTACTTAAAGGAGCGTTGGCCGGATTGAATTTAGGAAGTGATGCTGTTAAGGTATACCGTGCCCTGGTGGAAGCAACCTGTTTTGGAGCTAAAAAGATAGTAGATCGGTTTATAGAAGAAGGGATTCCTGTGAAAGGGTTGATAGGCCTGGGCGGTGTTGCTAAAAAATCTCCTTTTATTATGCAAATGATGGCAGATATCAACAATATGCCCATTAAAATACATAAAAGTGAACAAACCTGTGCATTAGGTGCTGCTATGTTTGCAGCAACAGCATCAGGTGTATATTCGAAAGTGGAAGATGCCATGCAGGCAATGGGACAAGGTTTTGATGCTGTCTATAATCCGGATTCTTCTAAAGTGGCATTGTATGCTCAAAGATACCAGCGGTATATAGAACTTGGTAGTTTTATTGAATCCAATTTAACTGTTTCCGCATAGCCTTGCATTGAAAATATTAAAATAAATCAGCAATGAAATACGAACATATTCAACAGGAGGCTTATGCAGCCAATATGGAATTACCGCAGTTAGGACTGGTTTTATTCACTTTTGGTAATGTAAGTGCAGCGGACAGGAGCTTAGGGGTATTTGCCATTAAACCAAGCGGGGTTGCTTATGAGGATTTAACACCTGCTAAAATGGTAATTGTTGATTTTGATGGAAATACGGTTGAAGGAAACCTTAGGCCTTCTTCTGATACCCAAACCCATGCTGTATTGTACAAACAATGGGATACAATTGGCGGAGTGGTGCATACACATTCTCCTTATGCAACTTCCTGGGCCCAGAGCCAACTGGACATACCTATTTACGGAACCACCCATGCAGATTATAATACCGTAGATATTCCCTGTGCTCCCCCGATGAGTGATGAAATGATTAAAGGCAATTATGAATATGAAACAGGTTTTCAGATTATCAATTGTTTTAAGGAAAAAGGTCTGGATTATAAAGAAGTGGAAATGGTATTGGTGGGTAACCATGCTCCCTTTACCTGGGGTAAAAATGCCCATAAAGCTGTACACAATAGTGCTGTATTGGAGTTTGTGGCAAAAATGGCTTTATTAACACAACAAATTAATCCGAATGCACCCCGGTTAAAAGAGGCATTGATTCAAAAGCATTATGAACGTAAGCATGGTGCGGGATCTTATTATGGTCAATAATTACAGTTAGCTAAATTTTAAACTTGACATATGAAAAAACAGAGTTTCTTTTTAACGGCATTTTGCATGTTACTGTTGGTTTCCTGTAACAGCAATCATGCAAAGAATGCCATTCCGGGAATTGAAAAACAACATTTCGGATGGATTGGCAACCAGGAAATTTTTAATTATACCATCACGGGGAAATCAGGGATGCAGGTAAGTTTGAGTAATTATGGCGGAACCTTAACCACACTAATGGTGAAAGACAAATCCGGACAGTTAGGAAATGTGATTCTGGGCTATGATTCCCTGGCAGGTTATCAGCAGAAGGGAAACCCATTTTTTGGTGCACTGATTGGGCGTTATGGTAACAGGATAGCTAACGCGAAATTTACATTAGATCAAAAAACATATCAGCTGGCAGCCAATGATCATGGCAATACTTTACACGGAGGATTAAAAGGATTTGATAAAGTGGTATGGGAAGCAAAACCTTTACCAGGTGACAGTAGTATACAACTGAATTATACCAGTAAAGACGGGGAGGAAGGTTTTCCCGGAAATTTACAGGTGGAAGTAATATATACTTTAAAATCGGATGATGCCATTCAGATTGATTATAAAGCAACCACAGACAAACCCACACCGGTTAATTTAACCAATCACAGTTATTTTAATTTATCTGCCGGCTTGGATTCTACCATTCTGCAACATGAATTATACCTCAATGCAGCAAGATATACTGCTGTAAATGATTTTTTGATTCCTACAGGAAATATTGATTCTGTTCAAAACACAGCGATGGACTTTTTAACTCCTAAACTAATTGGAAAGGATATCAATCAGGTTAAAGGTGGATATGACCATAACTGGGTACTGAATAAGGAAGGTACAGGCATTAGTCTTGCAGCCACTGTTTATCATCCCGCATCCGGAAGGTTTATGGAAATGTATACCACAGAACCTGCGGTACAGTTTTATTCAGGCAATTTTTTAGATGGAACATTGATTTATACAAAAACCGGAGGTAAATATGTACAACATAGTGCATTATGCCTGGAAGCACAACATTATCCGGATAGTCCGAATCAACCAGCATTCCCTTCAACAATACTTAAACCCGGAGCAATTTATCAGCAAACAACTATTTACAAGTTCTCAATAAAATAAATTTAATAATATAAAATTCTGACAATGCTAGATCTAAAAAAATTAGAAGTTTGGTTTGTAACTGGCAGCCAACACTTATATGGAGAAGAAACCCTTAAAAAAGTAGCGGAACATTCACAAATTATTGCCGCTTCATTAAATGATTCAGAACAAATACCGGTAAGGGTTGTATTTAAACCCACTGTTAAATCACCTGAAGAAATATATGCCGTATTACAGGACGCCAATATTTGTAAAGAATGTATTGGTGTAATTGCATGGATGCATACTTTTTCCCCAGCAAAAATGTGGATTGGCGGGTTAAAGATCTTTAATAAACCATTGTTGCATTTTCATACCCAGTTCAACCGGGATATTCCATGGGATACTATTGATATGGATTTCATGAACCTGAACCAGAGTGCTCATGGCGACAGGGAATTTGGGTTTATAATGACACGTATGCGTATTAACCGTAAAGTAGTGGTGGGCCATTGGCAGGATCATGAATCTCTGGAAAAAATCAATACCTGGACCAGAGCAGCTGCTGGGTGGCATGACTGGCAGGGAGCAAGATTTGTTCGTTTTGGAGACAATATGCGTTATGTAGCTGTCACTGAAGGGGATAAAGTGGAAGCAGAAATTAAATTCGGATATGCTGTAAATACCTGTGGTGTTGGAGATCTGGTGGAAGTGATTAACCAGGTTACAGAAGCACAGGTAGATGCGCTGGTGGAAGAATATGCTGCAACATATACTTTAATGCCAACCCTGGTTAAAGGAGGTAGTCAGCATGGTTCATTGCGGGAAGCAGCAAGAATTGAAATAGGAATTGAAACATTTTTAGAAGCAGGAAATTATAAAGGATTTACTGATACATTCGAAGATTTACATGGTATGGTGCAACTTCCGGGAATTGCAGCCCAGCGTTTAATGGCAAAGGGATATGGCTTTGCTGGAGAAGGGGATTGGAAAACTGCAGCATTGGTGCGTGCGATGAAAGTAATGGGAAGCGGCCTGAAAGGCGGCAACTCTTTTATGGAAGATTATACCTATCATTTTAATCCGGATAACCGGATGGTATTAGGTGCACACATGCTGGAAATCTGTGAATCTATTGCAGAGGGTAAACCATCCTGCGAAATACATCCTTTAGGAATTGGCGGAAAGGCAGATCCGGTAAGACTGGTTTTTAATTCTGCACCCGGACTGGCTTTAAATGCTTCTGTAATTGATATGGGTAACCGTTTCCGAATGCTGGTAAATGAAGTGGTAGCTGTAAATCCGTTACAGTCATTACCTAAGCTTCCTGTTGCCAGGGTATTATGGAAACCATATCCCAATATGCATATTGGTTGTGCAGCCTGGATACTGGCAGGAGGAGCACATCATACCTGTTACAGTCAGAATTTAACAGCAGAACATTTACAGGATTTTGCTGAAATGGCAGGAATAGAATTTGTTTTGATTGGTAAAGACACTAATTTATATCAATTCAAGAATGAGTTGAGATGGAGTGAAGTGGCATATAAATAAAAACAAAATCATACCAATAATATTCTAAAACGATTTAATAAAAAATTTATGGATTGGCATTCACACGAGTTTATTTGGCTTGACTGGGTAATTATCACAGTCGGTATATTAGCTGTAACATGGGCTGTATGGCACACGGTACAAAAGGATAAACGTGCGCAACAAGGTGCCGACAGCGAAGACTACCTGTTTGGTAAAGGAGAGCCATGGTATATTATTGGTGCGGCTATTTTTGCTGCAAACATTGGCTCTGAACACCTGGTAGGACTTGCCGGAACTGGCGCAAAGTCGGGTGTTGGGATGGCACACTGGGAAATGCAGGGATGGATGATCCTCATTCTGGGATGGCTCTTTGTACCATTCTACCAATTGATGAACACAAAATTGGGGAAAATTATCACGATGCCTGACTTCCTCAAAAATCGCTATACACCCCGTACTGGCCGTTGGTTATCCATCATTACCCTGATAGCATATGTACTGACCAAAGTGAGTGTAACCGCATTTACAGGTGGTATCTTTATGCAGAGCCTGCTTGGCTTGCCTTTCTGGTACGGCGCTATCGGCCTGATTGTCTTAACAGGTGTATTTACAATTTTTGGCGGTATGAAGGGTGTAATGACATTATCTGCTATCCAAACCCCTATATTGATTATTGGTTCATTCCTTGTGCTTTTCCTTGGATTGTCAGTACTTGGTGGCGGCAATATCGCTCACGGTTGGACTGCAATGATGGATTATTCCAGAACATTGAGTAAAGGAGCAGACGGCGTTGCCTATGGCACAAATCACATGTTTCACTTTGAAACAGGAGACCCGCTGTATGATGACTATCCAGGTTTTTGGGTCTTTATCGGAGCATCTATTATCGGTTTTTGGTATTGGGCAACCGACCAGCATATCGTTCAAAGGGTATTGGGACAAACAAAAGGCGAAGCAAATGATGTGGTAATGAAACGTGCACGCAGGGGAACTATTGCTGCCGGTTATTTCAAGATTCTTCCTGTATTTATGTTCCTTATACCTGGTATGATAGCAGCTGCTTTGGCAGCACGCCCCGGGAGCGGTTTTACCTTAACCAATCCAGATACTGCCTTTGGTTCAATGGTTAAGTTTGTATTACCTGCAGGAGTTAAAGGTATTGTAACCATAGGTTTTATCTCGGCGCTTGTTGCTTCTTTGGCGGCATTCTTTAACTCTTGTGCTACGTTATTTACTGAAGACTTTTATAAACCAATGTTCAAAGAAAAGAGCGAAGCCACATACGTTATGGTAGGCCGTATTGCAACAATTGTAGTGGTGGTACTTGGTATTGTATGGATACCTGTTATGATGAGTCTTGGTAGCCTGTACTCTTATCTTCAGGGGATCCAATCATTACTCGCTCCTGCCATGGTAGCAGTATTTGTATTGGGTATTTTCTCTAAGAAAATTACACCCATATCTGGTGAAACTGGATTAATTGCAGGTTTTTTAATTGGTATGGCACGCTTGCTTACAAACATCTTTACCAATACAGGTAAAAGCATCATGACTGGCTGGTACTGGGAATCAACAACCTGGTTCTGGAAAACCAACTGGCTTATTTTTGAGATATGGTTGCTTGTATTCATCATGCTGTTGATGGTTGTGGTATCGTTATTCACACCGAAACCCACTGCCGAACAGGTAGATGCTATCACTTTCACAAGCGACTATAAAACATTGATTAAAAACAGCTGGAACAAGTGGGATGTAATTGCTTCATTGGGAGTTGTAGTGATTTGTATCCTGTTCTATATGTATTTCTGGTAATGAATTAATATTTTTGTACAATAATATTGCATAAATGACTAGGATTTTACAGTACAGGGAGCATGACAGTCTGATGGTAGCAGTAGATTGTATCATATTCGGTTTTGATGGAAAAGAAATAAAAGCTTTACTAATTAAACGTGGTTTTGAGCCAGAATTGGGCAAATGGAGTTTGATGGGCGGTTTTGTAAGGAAGAATGAAAGTGTGGATGATGCAGCTTACAGAATACTGGACCAGCTTACTGGTTTAAGTTCTGTTTATATGGAACAGCTACATTGTTTTGGAGATGTTAACCGGGATCCGGGAGGTAGGGTAATCTCTATTGCCTATTTTGCACTGATTAAAATTGACGATTACAGTGAAGAGTTGATGAAAGTGCATCAGGCAAAATGGGTTTCATTGAATAAAGTCCCAGCTCTGGTATTTGATCATAAGCAAATGATCAATATTGCCAAAGCAAGATTGCGTCAGAAAGTTTCCACACAACCCATTGGCTTTGCATTATTGCCGGATAAATTTACGCTGCAACAGTTACAGGCCCTGTATGAAGCCATTTATGAAACTGTATTGGATAAAAGAAATTTCACAAAGAAAATCCTGTCTTTGAATATTCTGAATAAATTGAATGAAAAGGAAAAAGAGTCTTCCAAAAAAGGTTCCTTTCTTTTTGTATTTGATAAAAAGAAATACAATAGCCTGGAAAAAGAAAATTTTAAATTTATATAAATTTGATGTTTTGAATCCTATTCAGGCATGAAATTTGTTATATATTTTTATCCTGTTTAGAAAGGAAAAATAGAATCCAAGATCCAAATTAAACGGCTATCAAATATTTGTAAGCTTCATTACAAATGTTTGATAGCTTTTTTAATGGACAAAACTGCAGTAAATTAAAAAAAATAGTTATTAAAACAGGAACAAGTATCATATAAATTAAAACTTAATTTCCTTTCATAAGTATCAGTATTACGGAACCTGTAATCATAATTAATGTACCTGCCAGTTTTTTAAGGATATTCTTTTCATTAAAAAAGTGATGCCCCATCAATACACTCAATATTACGGAAAGCTGAAAAAGGGATAAAGCATAACCTACCGGCATATGACTGAATGTATAATTGGTGGTAAACTGCATCACTCCGATGCAAAGTACAAGTGGTATATACCTTTTTAATTCCCAGGAACTGAAATTCAAAATAGCTTCTTTGATATTTATCTTTTCAGAAAATAGCAGGAAAAAGGAAAATATACCTCCAAACCAACACCAGCAGCAAAAGGCAATAGTTGGATTAGAAAAAAGAATCATTTTTTTTATAAAAACAGCTTCAATAGCAGTCAGGATCATGGCCCAGATTCTAAACTGAATATCTTTTCTTTTTAAAAGTGCAATGGAGAATTTATCTTCTCCAGTATCCAGTACAAAATAACTGCCAGCAATAATACTGGCAATCCCTGCCAGTCCGGCAATATTGGGAAATTCCCTCAAAAAAATAATACCTCCCAGAATCCCAATAACAGATTTATAGGCATTGATAGGCCCAAGAACTGAAAGTTCTCCTTTTTGCAAGGCTTTTATCAGAAAACCATTACCAGCTCCCCCGGCTAAACCTGTCAGCACAGCATAAAACCAAAATTGCACAGGTAATGTATTCCAGTTAAGCCGGATAGCGACAAATAAGCAAATCAGTGATAAAATCAGATAGGTAAAGCTATTAATGAATAATGGATGGGATCCTTTTGATGTAAGTTGTTTCTGGAAAACATTGCCCAGGGGATTGGACAGAATTCTAAGGATAACTGCCAGAGATAAGATAACTGTTTCAGTCAAGGTATTAAAATTTAAAAATGCAGGACAGTCTTTAATGGTTCAATGCAAAAAAAGTCCTTTATAATTTATGCAGTGAAATTAATATAATGTTGTTTAATATTTCAGAAGCGCAATAACATATCATTATTTGTGATCAGGTCATCCAGTTGGTTTATACTTATCTTTGCAAAAGAATCAGCACTATGCAACCGCTTTATACTTTATACGCCCAATTGGAGCCTGCTTTATTAGATGAGATTGAAAAGAATGCAACCATAAAAACCTTTAAGTCCGGGGAAATAATCATGCGGACAGGTCAGTATATTAAAAGTACCATGTTACTGATAGAAGGGTCCATTAAAATATTCAGGGAAAATGAGGAAGGTGATGAGTTCTTAATGTATTTTATCCAGCCTGGTGAAGCCTGTGCCATTTCATTGGTTTGTGCATCCAAGATGGAAGCAAGCCAGATTATGGCTAAATCAATGGAAGAGACAACCGTAATACTGGTTCCTATTCAACTGATGGATGAATGGATGAGTAAGTATAAGAGCTGGTATTATTTTGTATTGGAAACCTACCGGAACCGTTTTGAGGAATTATTGTTACTGATTGATAATGTTGCTTTCAGAAATATGGATGAAAGATTGCAGTTTTACCTGAACCGGCATGCATCTGTTAACCAGTCGAATATTGTAAACCTCTCACATCAGCAGATAGCAGATGAGCTGAATTCTTCCAGGGAAGTAATTTCAAGATTATTAAAAAAAATGGAGCAGCGTAAAATGCTGATGTTACACCGCAATTACATTGAACTGAAATCTCAGGGTTAAATAAGCAATTCTTTGATCAATATATAAGTACCCATTACCAGGACAAACCATCCAAAAGCTTTCTTAAGTTTTTGACCTTCAATTTTTTTAGATAAAAAACCACCTGTAAATATTCCTGCGATAGCAATAAAGGTAAGTAGTAATAATAATTTCCAGTCGATGGTAAAATGCCCCAGGTCACCTGTAAAACCAATCAAAGAATTAAGGGCTATAATTAGAAGGGAAGTACCTACTGCAGACTTCATAGGCATTTTTAAAATCAGCACAAGAGAAGGTATTAGTAAGAATCCACCCCCTGCGCCAAGAAACCCTGTAGCCAGTCCTATTAAAATACCCATCGATAATAATTTGATGATGGGCGTATGTAATGTTGTTTCTTTTTTAGAAGGGATTGCAAGGCTGGAATTCCTGATCATAGAGTAAGAAGCAAAAAGCATTAAAATGGCAAATAGAACCATGGTTGCCATGGATTGAGTAATGTAAACTTGCCCCTTATTATATATGATTGAAGGGATAGCGGGAACGAAAATCCTGCGTGTAATAAATACAGTTGTTATAGAAGAAATACCAAAAAGAAGTGCTGTCTTTATATTTACCAATCCTATCCTGTAATAATTAACAGCACCCACCAGAGACGTAGTTCCTACAATAAATAAGGAATAGGAGGTAGCCAATACCGGGCTGATACCCATAATATATACCAGAATGGGGACAGTTAAAATAGAGCCGCCTCCACCAATTAAGCCCAGGGATATTCCGACCAATGCTGCCAGAAAAAAGCCAAGTACTTCCATGTAAAACAAATTAAGTACTGCAAAGTAGCAGTAATCTTTTAAAGCTGACTGTTACCTAAGTTACAGAAGAAACAATTACAGTTACTTTACTAATTTTACTGATGGGGATGTATTGTTTTTCTCCAGGTGCATTTTTTGAAATTTTGCAATCAGATTGGCATTGCTTATTTCATCATTTATCGTGTTTTCATCAGGCTCGTATTGCAATGTGCCATATGTATAAAGTGTGGTATAATATAGTAAATCTGTGTCCACCACACTCATCAGGTCATGATAAGATTCTTCATCAAAATCGCCTTTATATGGTGCTGGTTTCTTTGAACTATGAATGGTTGGAGTGAAAACCCTGATGATGGATAAGGCATTTTCATAATTGGATTTCAAATGCTTTTTCAGTAATTTCTTAACATCTTTATCCCGTTTAATTTCTGAATATAGCAATAACAGACTACGTAATTCATGATCAGGTAAAATGCTGAACAGGTCTTTTTTAATATTTTCCTGTTCCAGTTTATTGATCAGGTATCCGGAGATGGTAGTTAGCGCAGTACCCGATAAAAATTCTTCATCAGATTCCAGTTGTTTTCTGTTCCTGAATTTATTCTGGATAACCATGGCAAATTCAAAAGGTTTAGCTAACTGTAATATTTCCAGGCAGTTTTCCAAACGTTTTTCAGCTGGTACTTTTCTAAGCAGGCTGTAAATAATAAAGCCCAATTGATTGATGGTACTGAATAACAAGGTTTCTCCGGAATTATAAAACAGGTTTCCTATCTGAGCCAGTGCTTTCGCAATGGTAACACCTTCTGTAATGCTGAATGCAGGTATGAATTTATTCAGTTTAAAAAGGAAAATATCAGGTTTTACTTTTTCCAGTGCCTGTGTAAACCTGGTTACCAATTCGTCTGGAGCAACCCTTTCAAGGTCTGCCAGCAGTTCATTAAAATAAATATCAGAAATATCCCCTTCGCTTACTACGTATGAAAAATACCTTTCAAAGTA
>Ga0316224_1004348_pt1 | contig 10795 bp, 7 predicted proteins | sample TBH18013metaG_FD_206254 | JGI IMG/M metagenome (GOLD analysis project Ga0316224, IMG submission 206254) | Freshwater microbial communities from Trout Bog Lake, Wisconsin, USA - TBH18013 | ecosystem: Environmental > Aquatic > Freshwater > Lake > Hypolimnion/Profundal zone | place: USA: Wisconsin...
TTTAATCATAGTAGACTAAAAACTTTCCTAAGTTTGATTAACAAACACAATTAGTTCTTTACCATTTTTTAGGCTCCGGGATGTTCAATTATGAACGTCTTTTCTTAGGGGGTCACATTGCTCTGGCGAAGAGGGGTCAGTTTATCCGGTATTTACAGGATAACCAAATCAAATGGATTTATTATAATTTCATTACCTAATATTCAATCTTTCTATACCCGACTTCAATTTTTATTTACTGGAACTTTTTATGGATTTGTACCAGAAAATTATAGACATCCCAAAGGACGCTTGGTTGATAGAGGACATATTTCACCAATGACCTTTGTACACTTAACTTATTTATTTGGTGAATATGATTTTAAACCTCAATTTGTAACAGGTGATAAGATTAAGAAGTGGAAGCTCCTTTTTCTGTTCTATGGGATTCTCTACATTATTAACGTAATAGTTTTATTTTTTAGGAGAAGAAAAACTAATAATCCCGATCTAAAATTGTTTTATAAACAATTAGCTTCTTTTAAATGTTTAATGGGTAGATCTTTTATTGGAGTTTGGAGTAAGTCAAAATTAAATAATTTTTAACCAAACAAATAAAGTTGACGTTTTTGTTTTTGATACACAATCAAATCCTGTGAATTATAAAGTCATTCACTTCATATATGATTGACAAATCATTTTTACAACCGCACACTATCATATACATCATTGATTTCTCTTTCCCTTATACCCAAGTACTTTTTTGTAATGGCGGGACTACTATGGGAAAATAATTCCATCAACAAAATGACTGCCTCATTGGAATAGTTGTTTAATCGGAGAATTCTGTTTCCTAATGTCTTCCTGAAGAGGTGGCTACTGGCGTTGCCCTCTAACACAATATCATATTGGTTGAATATCTCTTTCAATTTTACATTCACATAGGATTTATCAATGGGCTTAGTACCATACTTGTTGATAAAGATGAATTGTTTGTTGTCTGCTACACCCATTTTAGTTTTAACCCGTTCAACAATTTCTTTCAGGTCAGGATTGATTTTAATTCTGCGTGTCTTCTTTGTTTTCTTTTCTTGGATGGTCAGAATATCGGTGTTTTCAAATTGCTTGAACCGTAGTTGAAGTAAATCACTGATCCGAAGACCTGTGAATACACTGATCGTTATCAATAAACAGAACTTGTAATTACCATCTCTTTCTAATTTGGATATTACTGATTTAAAATCATTCCAATCCATTGATGTTGTCGTTGTTCTTTGTCCCGGTAAACTCATGATTTTTAGTTTAGGGCTAATCTACGGCGACAACTTATACTTGCCGCCGAAAAGGCGCTAAGTATAAGCTAAAACTAGTCATGGGAAAGGATTTCAGCGTAAGGCGTTGAATATCAGTAGTAAAAAAAAATGATGAACTTATACTATTGTACAAAGTATAAGTTAGATGAGGTTTCTGCATACGACAGGAAGTTGACCGGGTGATTTTTCACCGGTGCTGCTGAAGAAATTGACTGGCATTTTTAGTCCTAAATCATGGAACCTTGATTTTCAACCTTCAGGGCCGGGTCCTTCAGAGCCGAATATTTGTTTGGCAGGTAAAATGGGAAGGAGATGACTGGACTATAGTGCCCCGGGAAATTTTAAAATTGGTTGGCAGGGATTATCAAAATCAATATCATTTTCAAATGATGAAATGTTATCACCCCAATATTTTAAATACCCCTCAATGAAATCCGACATGATATATTCTGCTGTTTTGGTATCAGAACAGAAGCCAATAGATTGATTTGGTTGAATTTTGTATTCATTGATAATTTTCTCCAATACTCTTCTAACATAGAGGATTGTCTTTAAATTAAGATGGTCTTGCCGTTTCCCAATTTCGGGGGCGAGGTAAAGGATGGTTTGTTGATCGTCAGTAGGTAGGTTATATTCTGTACTCATGCTGTTTGTTTTATGTTCTCGGTTATCACTTGTTGCATTAGGTGCTTTACTTGTGTCTCAGTAAGAATTAATCTTATTCTATTTGGTTTCATGTCTTCTTTTTACTATAAATATCATCGTATCCACAAAAAGACACGAAACACATAAATATTTTACGACAAAAAATGGATTATACTTCAAATAAGGGACAGTAACTAACAATGATATATGCCAATCAAAAATGTATTACATCTACATTGGAGATTTGGGGTTGTATATATATAAACTTGATTTTTATAGTTTGAACATCGGAATGTTCGAAGAAATTAGATGGATTAATGTGCTAATAGAGATCACGACAAAAAATAGTTTTAAAGTGGATAAAATGTAAAGGATTTTTTGACTTATTCTTCTTAACATTTGTATATCAATTCTTTTTTATTTAAATGTTGGATAATGAAATGGATAACAAGTAGAGATTTAATCAATTGGGCTCCCCAAAGAGATTGTCAAGAACATTTGCCTTTACTGATAAGAAAATTAATTCGTTCTGAAACTTCGATAGTTAAGAATATTTTATTTCCTATGGGTGATAATATAGTTCAAAGCGGATGGGATGGAAAAATGAATTCTTCAGAAGAAACTACTTATTTACCGATCGGCGAATCTGTGTGGGAAATTGGGTGTCTTAAAGATTTTAAAGGAAAAATAGAAGGTGACTTTTCTAAACGAACCGAAAATTCGAAAGATATTGATCAAGCACAAACAACATATGTTGCAGTTACGCCTTATGTATGGGCAGGTAGACAAGAATGGATTGATAAAAAGAAGGCTGATGCTAAATGGAAAGATGTAAAAGTTTATGATGGGCAAGTTCTTGAAGAGTGGATAGAATCATTTCCCATTGTTGGTGCATGGTTAGCAAAATATTTGGAAAAATCTCCTGAAATCCTTCCTCTTGACAATTTTTGGGAAGAATGGAGTAATAGTCAAAGACACAAAATTTCTACTGCAATTGTATTATCCGGAAGAGAATTTGCAATAAACAAGTTATCAAAATTTTTATCTAATGAAGCTAACACTATAGTTGTAAAATCTTCAACAATTGAAGAATCTATTGCGTTTATTGCTGCTGCAATTTTTAGCTCTAACGAGCTTTGCCAAGAGAACATCTTTTCAAGAACTGTAATTGTGGATAGTGAGATAAATTTTAGACATCTTATATCGCAAAGAAAGCCACAAATTATAATTGCGAAATTTGAAGATAACGGTATATTGAATAATGGCGTTAGAAAGGGACATCACATTATTGTTCCATGTGGATTTGATACTACTTCAAATAACGGTAATGATATAATAGAACTTTCAAGAATTCGTAGAGAAGGGTTCGAAAAAGGATTACAAGAAATGGGGTTTTCAAGAGAAGAAGCAGACTCTTTAACTAGAGATTCTGGCCAAAGTATTTCTGTGCTGAGAAGAAGATTACAGTTCGTACAAAATCAACAACCTGATTGGGCTAAGGAAAATCATTTTTTAGATATAATTCCTGCATTGTTAGTCGGATGTTGGGATGAAAGTTCAGTTGGTGATAAAGAAATTGTTAGTTATTTGGCTGGGACTGATTATGATTCCTACATAACAAAAATTTCAAAATGGAAACTTCATAAAGATGCTCCTGTTATACAAATTGGGAGTTTGTGGAGGTTAACATCTGCTTTAGATGCATGGTCAATTTTAGCTCCCTTTCTTTTGAAAATTGATTTTGATAAATTCCATGATACGACATTAAAAATATTAAATGAAACCCTTCCAGCATTGGATTTAGAGCCCGAGCAAAGATATATGGCATCAATGTTTGGTAAAGTACCTTATTGTTCAGGTTATCTAAAACAAGGAGTATGTCAATCTTTAATCTTGATAGCACTTTATGGGGAGTCTTTTAAAATTTCAACACTTAATTCTTCACAAAGATTTGTAGACAATATTATCTATGAAATTTTTAAAAATGCTGACGGAAAAAAGTTGTGTTCATTGAATTATTACATGCCCAATCTTGCAGAAGCTGCACCTGAAAAATTTATTGATCAGATAGAAGGCTTGCTTAATGAAAATGGAGGAAAGATTGAAGAAATGTTCAAAGAAAGTAAGGGAGTACTAACAAATAATAGTTACCATACAGGGCTATTGTGGGCATTAGAAAGTTTAGCAGTTTCTACAGATTATTTACTTAGAGTGACACTTATTCTTGGACGATTAGCTCAATTAGATCCAGGAGGAAGTCTATCTAATCGGCCTATTAATAGTTTAAGGGAAATATATGTAACATGGTTCCCTCAAATTGAGGCTGATTTTGAAATGAGAAAAACTGTTTTAAAAAAGCTTTCAGATTCACAACCGGATATTGGATGGGCTTTATTTTTACGGCTTTTACCAAAACAACATGAGACCTCTTTTTCTATTCATAAATGTAAATGGAGGTTTAACACAGAAAAAAATAATCAACCAATTCTAAATAAAGATGTATGGGAGTTTCATACATTCTTGATAATAGAGTTATTACAGTTAGCAAATTTTGAAATTGAAAAATTAGATGCTCTTATAAAAGATATAGAACATTATAGTTTTAATGATCGAGAAACTATCTTACAATATTGCAAGAAAGAAAAAGAAAAATTTAAAGGAAATGGCGAAATTATTTATGACACCCTCCGGCATATACTTTCACATCATAGATCATACCCTGAAACAACTTGGTCATTAAATGAAAATGAACTGAAAAAAATTGAAGAAGTATATATCCTATTTACACCTAAAGATGAAACGCTAACAAATCTTTATTTATTTAAAGACTCTTGGGTAGATTTCCCTGAAGGGGTATTAAAATTAAAGTCATCCCATGAAGATCAAGAAAAGTTTATAGAAGATAAACGAAACCAAGCACTTTCAAAAGTTTATACTGATTTTGGAATCGATGGGATTCTTAAAATGGTTAGTGCCCTTAAAAACACTTGGGTAATTGGGCGATATGTTGGCAATTTAGATTTAAAAAAAGAAGATGAAGAGTCAATTTTGAATTTATTAAATACATCAAATAAAAAAGAGGAACAAATTTTCTCTCAAAACTATATAACATCAAAAGCATTTAAATTAGGAAGTGATTGGATTAATAATTCATGGGATTATATTCAAAATATTTTCACGAAAGAACAAGAGAAAGTAAATTATTTAATTGCTTTACCACAAAACAATTACGTTTTTAAAATTATAGAAAATGTAGAAGAACTCGTTTCTATAAATTATTGGAAAATTGTTAACCCGTTTATTTATAATTTAAGCAAAGAAGATAAGATATATGTGATTAAACAGTTGCAAAAAGTTAATCGGCATGTCACAGCACTGGATACCGCATCAAAAATTGTAGAAGAATTAAGTTCAGAAATGCTTGTTGATATCCTTTATAAGACTGCTACAATTTCTTCCGAAGAGAATGCACGACTCGACAATTATGATATTTGTAAGCTGTTCGAAACAATTCAAAAAAGAAGTGATATCGATAAATCAAAAATAATAGACCTTGAGTGGCTGTATCTAAAGCCTTTAACTGATCACTATAGTCATCACAAACCTAAAAACTTGTTAACTGAATTGAGTTCAAATCCTTTTTTCTTCAATGAAATACTTGGTTTTTTATATCGGCCTGATAATATCTCAAAAGAAGATATTATTATGACAGAAGAAGAAAAGGTGATTACAAGAAACAAAGCGGACGCAGCTTGGCATTTGTTTAATTGCTGGAAAGAAATTCCGGGTATTAATGAAAATAAGAGTGTAAATAAAGAAGTATTAAATAATTGGATTAGGGATGCAAGAAGTATTGCCGAAAAAAATCATCTATTAACCGTAGCAGATATTGAAATTGGAAAGTTGCTTTCCTCATATCCTAAAAACGATACAACTTGGCCTAGTGAAGAAATTTGTGAATTATTGGATATTACAAATAGTGAGAAAATCTTTTCATCATTTAAAATGGGAATAGTCAATAGCAGAGGAGTTTATTCTAAATCTATGTATGAAGGAGGCAATCAAGAAAGAAAATTAGCTGAATACTATGAGAAAATGGCGCGAAATATTTTAAATAAATGGCCAAAAACTGCTGCAATATTAATGTCAATTTCTAAACAATACCTTGATGATGCAAGAAGAGAAGATGAAAGTGCTCAAAAAGATGAGCTTGGGTTGTGATGAATGAATAATTCAATAAACAAACCCGGTGCTTATTCTTAACGGGAAATTTGAATACACTTCCACTGTTGCATTTGTTCTTAATGTTCGTGCTCTACCAACGGCTTGTATCAAATCACATTCAATCAATGCTAGTTGTAATAATCGTAACCCTTCATTGAGATAACAGTAAAACTTGAACCTGAATCCGTTGTATTCTATCTTTTGAAAGCTCATGGTTGTATCAGTGGTCTTGAACTCTATACCAAGCACTTTTGCGGTTAATAGATACTCAATCGTATTACGGTGAGGTGTCCCAACTATCGCTAAATCTTTTCCTTTCATTGTGTCATAACCCGAGCAATTTCCAAAGTGCATGTCCTTAACTGGGTTTTTAAATTGGTGTGCGTATGATTTGAAAGTTATAACCGGTTTATCTCCTATTTCTTCACTAACATTTTTTACATATCTGTTCAATGATAGTCTTGAACATGAACGTTTGGTGTATTGAACGATTTTACCTTGTTGTTCAACATCTCTGATGTCAATAACATTCAACCTGTCACCATAAAGTTTTTGGTAGATGTAAATGGGAAGAGTTGCAGAAAGAATAATTATTTTTTTATTCTTTGGTAATTGACGCCTTACCACATAATGAATTAAATCATGGTCAATTAAATCTTTCACCAAGAATGAACTATTGAAAAAATCAAAAATGTTGGTTTGAATTGTTGATACAGTTACTTTATCAACGAGTGCATCAATATCAACGGCGAATAATGGTGTTGAAGTTATTTCTGATGGGATGGTTGATTTGAGATAGTTAATAATGTTGCTTAAATCGTTATTCCATAATTGCGTTTGATTATCCAATTTCTGAATGTCCGATATTGATACTTGCTTAATATCAATTAATGAGTTCAGCGGATCTTCATCGTATATGATTGTGTCATGGCTAAAATCTGAATGAATGGCTCGTGCATGTGTTGTAAGTAATGTGTTTGTGCTATAATAGGATTCTTTCAGTTTGGACAGGTATTCGCTGGCCTGATTACAATCGTTAGCAGAATACTTGAAAGAGTTCTTTGGATTGGTGACATCATATAATACAGCCGTTGCTTTCTTTGGAAGACCAATGGAATAGTAATACTCTAATTTCCGGTTAATTGAATCATTTTCAAATACTACCGCGTCGGGTGTAGTGACATATTCAATTCGCATTCTTTTTCCTATCTCATCCTTGAGATTATTGGTGGGTGCGGCTATCGTGGCTTTGGCTGATAATATCGCTTCGGTCTTTCCGATTGCAGTGGGAAGGATAAACAGGTGTATTTTGTCCGGGGTAGAATCATCCATTACTTCCTGAAAGCGGTCTAAAAACCCTGTTTCTGCTTCGCCCAGGGTCATTTTCGTAAAAGGTTCAATCTGTTCAATATGACCCCGTTGGTCTTTGGTAGCTGAAATCAGGTCATAAAGGTCTTTGTCTTCCTCATATGTTGAGAATGTATGGATGGGTATGGGTGGATAGGATACCTTTTTCAGGTAGGTTAGGATATTGAAGTTATTGTCAGTGTAATGTGTTTGATTTATATCGTTATAGTATTTCATAGTTGTATTCATTAAGCTTCTTCCACCTCTTACATAGTAAAGATTAGTTGCCAGTCCAAATAACTGGTCATGATGTAACCATTCTCCCTTTAAAAAATCATCAAATATTTTAACCCTTTGTCTTGCTATATCAAAGTCAATAACCTCGCCCCCTTCTAAGGATGTAGTGATATTAATGTTAGATTTTGTCCCAGAATGTACATTTCTATACATATAATATAGAAGTGCCTGTTTTGAGACAGATTTGGTACTGGATTCAGAATTAGTAAAAATGGCTGGAATCTTTCTTGTTTTTCCAGAGTCTCTTGCAATAATATTGATGCATAAAATATCCACCAGTCTTTTCAATTGAATGGGCTGCTGATTTATTACATGGGCTTCCTTGCCGCCAAGAAATATTCTACATGCATTTTTACATTGTTTATCTGCTTCGGGGAATAATCCCAATAGGGATGTTGCGATCAATTTATGTATTGAATGATCTTGTACTGGCTCATCAAGAAAGAATATCACACGAAACTTTCTTAATGCAGAACTATCAGAGAAAGTTGAATACCATAGTTGAGGAAATATCTCCAACTGATTTAATCTTTTCAAGGCATCATCGATAGAAATTAATCCCTTATCAAAGTCTAAAGCAAATACAGATTGTTGATACCAATTCGCATTACAAATCTTTCCATTGAATAATCCTCCACTCCAAGAATAACTATAAGGAGAAGTTGAATAAGTGGCGAACTCATTAATGGTAAGACCGGTTACCAAGTTTAAATGATTGGTGATGATACCCATTTGTTTCTTGGTTGGTTTATGGTGCTGCGGTGTTGGATCGATAGTGATCGTGTAGGTTAAACCTGATGTGTTGTTCATATGTATTCCATTTATTAATAAATACATGGAAATACAATTAAATACAACGTGGCAAAAGAAATATTTGAAGTAATACGATTTATTTTAAAGGTGAAGTATTTATATATAAAGACACTATGGAAAAGATGAAAAAAAGCCGTATTAAAAATGATTTTTTAAGACTTCGAATTGATAAGGTTGAGAAAAGCAGGTTAGATAAAATATGCAGTATCACTCGCAGACAGAAATCCGATATTATACGAGAATCGTTATTTGATTATTTTAAATCAAAATATCCCGAGTGTCTTTCACAAGATTAACCAGTTCCATTTTTTATTGTAAAAGCAGCCACGTTAAAAGGTGGTTGTTTTTTTATGCGCATCAATCATTGAGCACTCGCGTTTAATGAATATATAACTGCAGTCCCAAAATTCCTGCATTTGTAAATTAAGGATGTTTCTTCTGAGCCGCAGAAATTTTTTTCCATTTTTTCACTTTACTTATTTTTTAGTTTATGCTATATTTTTCAAAACAATAATTATATGAGTAATTGGAACGTCAATCAACTTAAAGTTGAAGGGAATAGAGAATCCCTTCTAGAATTCAGAAAATCTTTAATAAAAACAAATGAAAATGGATTTGAGGATATCTCATTAGAGATATTATTCCCAACTCCATCCGAATTATTAGAAATGAGTTCACCCGTGGAATATCGGGGTGATCTTAATGATGAAGAATCAAAAAAATCATGGGAAAAACATTGTGATTTTTTAAAATTGAAATATGACGGACATTGTGATTGGTACACTTGGAGACTTGAAAATTGGGGAGTTAGTCGTGACTGCTGGATCGACTATGGTCACTGGGAGAAATTTGAAATAGGTGAAAACTATTTCATTTTGAATTTCACAAGTCACTGGAACCCTCCTGTTAATTATTTCATTAATTCAAGTGTGTTATTTTTTGATCTGAAATTCAGGTTATCGTATTATGATACAGTCACTGGAGACTTTGGTGCGTTCGAAATATCACGGGGTGAATATAAAGAAGTGGAAATAGAATGTACTGATGTTGATATTAACAATGAACCTGTTTATCAGGATGAATCAGGAGATTGGTATTACAGTTCTACCAACTTAAAAGTTGAACAAGAATATTTTACCCCATATAAACATGTACCCGATTTATTCGTAAAACAGTAAAATATTCTAGCAGTCATCTATGTTATAAAAATTCCCAGATATAACTGGGAATTTTTTTTGTTCTGCATTTTATTAAAATGAGCAGTTAAGTTTCTAAAAAAAATGGCCGGCCTTCGCAAAGGGTATTGAGGGTGGTTTATGGGTAACCGGTATTTGCATGTTAAGGCGGGGAACCCGGCAGCCGGGGGGCTATTGAAATAAACACGCCGCCCCCTGCACTCTAGCACCCATGCTTATTGTTGCTAGTTCAATGATCATGTAATTTTCCAAAGTGATTTGATTGACCCCCTTGATTTAAATATTTTTTTTGTTTATATTTTATCAATCAGTGGAATTAAAATCCCTGTATGATAGTATATGAAATATTTGACAGTAGTGATGTTAGTAGAATATATCCACTTATCACGTTCAACCATTTACAAAATGGTAAGTAATAACACAATCCCACATATCAAGAAAGGGACTAGAACATTATTTGAACGGGAACAGATTGATAGATGGATGGTTAATGGAACATCAGATGATTTACCTCAATTACCAAAATTATAAGATGTCATGGCAAAGTTTAAAGTGTGGTTGGATACAAGAGGAAAAATAACCGCGGATAAAAAGTATGAGTTCAATTTAACTGTTCGAGCTTGTATCAAATCGGATATCATCTATTTGAATATTGGTAAGATGACCAAACAACAGTTTGAAAGAATATTCACAAAAAAAGCAACCGATACTTACAGTATTGAATACCGAGAAAAATGTAACGGATATCTAACGAAATGTGAGAATATATATTCAGAATTGAAACCATTCAGTAGGGAGAGATTTCGGGAATTGTTTTACGAGAAGGATAAACAACTACCCGGAACTTTACATTTAAAGGGTTTGTTTGAATACTATATTGAAAATTATGATGACATCAAACAAAAAACAAGAGACCATTATAGAACTACTATGAATGTTTTGGAAACATTTCATAAGGGTTTAACCGTTGGAGATATTACC
>Ga0316224_1004349_pt1 | contig 10793 bp, 6 predicted proteins | sample TBH18013metaG_FD_206254 | JGI IMG/M metagenome (GOLD analysis project Ga0316224, IMG submission 206254) | Freshwater microbial communities from Trout Bog Lake, Wisconsin, USA - TBH18013 | ecosystem: Environmental > Aquatic > Freshwater > Lake > Hypolimnion/Profundal zone | place: USA: Wisconsin...
GGAAGGCTTTACCGATGTGGCAACCGGTGAGGCACGGCGTGGTTATTTGGAGGTGGTGACGGAATTGCAACAACGCTTCCCCAATCCTGATGGGATTGTTAAAGAAAAAGATAAAAAAGACTTCGCTAAATTATTTGGTGAGTATTTGCGTGTCGAAAATGTGCTGCAAAACTACGACGAATTTGCCGGGTTAACAGCCTTACAAAGCTTGGATATGACCGACCCTACAGCCGTAGAGGCGTTTAAAGCCAAGCACTATTTAAGCGATGACGACTTGGTTGCCATGCAAGCGGTTAAGATGCCCGCCGAGCGCACTATTCAAGATTACCGTTCAACCTATAACGATATTCGCGATTGGCTGCGCCGTGAAAAAAACGCCAACGAAACAGCCGCTGCCACGATTGATTGGGATGATGTGGTGTTTGAGGTGGACTTGCTTAAATCACAAGAGATTAATCTGGATTATATTCTGGAATTGATTTTTGAAAGCAATAAAAAGCTTAAGGATAAACCGTCATTGGTTGAAGAAGTGCGCCGGTTAATCCGTGCCAGCCTTGGCAATCGTGCCAAAGAAAGTTTGGTGGTTGATTTTATTAATCAAGCCAACTTGGACAATATGCCCGACAAAGCCAGTATTATTGAGGCTTTTTTTACCTTTGCCCAAGCTGAACAACAACGTGAAGCAGCAGCATTAATCAGTGATGAAAACCTGAATGCAGAGGCGGCCAAGCGTTATATCACCACGTCGTTAAAACGGGAATATGCCAGCGAAAATGGCATTGAGCTAAATGCCATACTGCCCAAAATGAGCCCGCTGAATCCGCAATACTTACGCAAAAAACAAACGGTTTTGCAAAGAATTGCTGCTTTTGTTGAGAAGTTTAAAGGCGTGGGCGGGAAGGTTTGAGCTGATTATTATGATGTAGCCGGATGATACGAAGCGCAATCCGGGGCATCGCGGCACGCTTGCCCCAGATAAAGCGGTATATCCCCTGAACGAAGCCGAACAGGGGAACTCGTCGGCGGCGTCCAGTCAACGCGCTGCGTCACATCCGTTAATAAATGTCATCCCCTTTATTTCCATCCGCTTATTTAATAGGCGAGTCAATTTGCTTGTCCGGGCTAACCCCAGCATTTCTTATGAATTTCTGTTTTAAGCGCTCAAAGGCGGAGGCCAAAGTGGTGTCCATAACGGTTTCATTGCCTATGGATACAATGACGCGGGTCAGTTCGGGCATTTTGTTTTTGGTCGAGGCGATATAGATAGGCTGCACATACAATACGGTATTGCCCATTGGTAAAATGACCATACGGCCCATTTCCACAATGGATTTGTATTGCCCCCATAAGGTGAACTGGGCTGATATTTCGGGCACCTGTTGGGTCAATGCCTCAATCTGGGCGGGACCGTTCACTTGCACTTCTTTGCCGAATTTATACACGGTGATATTGGGGCTGTAGGCCAGCCCACATTCGCCGCTGTCCAAAATACCGGCAACACCAATCATGCTCAGGTTGGTGCGGTTGACCGGTGTCATAGGGTTGATCAGCACAAACTCTTCTTGGTCATTACAGTTGCCAAAATCCATGGTTTGGTAATAAGGCAGCACGGTCTGTTCCCGCACGTTGGCAAATTGCCAGGTTTCTGCCTGTTCATAAAACAATTCGGGGTTCTGTTGATGGTATTTGGCGTAGATTTTCATTTGTTGGTAATAAAAATCACGCGGATAGCGCAAATGTTCCTTTAGTTCAACCGGCATGTCCTCTAGCCTTTTGAACAGGCTGGGGTAGGCGTTGCGGTAGGCTTTGACCAGCATATCCTTGTCATCGGCTATATAGAAGTCAACGTCACCATCAAAGGCATCCACCACCACTTTAACGGCATTACGCATATAGTTGAATTTTTGCCCGCCATCCAAAAATGTGTCTTCGGAAGGTTTGGCGGCAGGATATTTGTCTGACAGCGTGTAGGCATCCACAATCCAATATAAACGGTCTTTACCCATGACCACATAGGGGTCTTTGTCAAGGTGCAGGAAGGGGGCCAAATGGGTGATACGGTCGACGATATTGCGGTGAATTTTTACTTTGCTTTCGCTGGTGATATTGGTGGAAAAAAATATTTTTTCTTCCTTCAGATAAATCGACAGCAAGGCTTTGCGGAAAGCGGAGCTAATAGGAATGCCACCTTCACCATTGTAGGCTTCTTTAAAGCTAGGGTCGCTACCGGCAATGCCGACAATATCCAATTTATTGGGCACAATAGCATAATCGAGTTTTTCTTGCCCATAATAAATGTCGGGGTGGCGGGTGCTAAAGCCGACATCTGAGGACATGTTGAGATCGCGTAGATACCAAGTTTGCGGTTTGTCGGCATCTTGGGCGGCAGGGGTGATGACTGCGCCATAGCCGTGGGTGTAGCGCAAGTGCATGTTTTCCCAGTTTTGCGCTTCTGCAGGCAATTTGTCCACATTGATTTCGCGGGCGGAGATATTGACTTGACGGATATGGCTTAGGGTGAAATAGCGGTCTTCATCAACAGAACGGAATTTGTAATAAGGCCGTATTTCCTGCAATTGCCGGTAACTGTCAATAATAAACTCCCTGTCCCACACGGGAATATTTTCAAAGCGCTTCTGTGTGCCCCATGTTTCAATGTCCTTGGCGGCATCCAGTTTGATATTGACATCCACCGTTTTGATGTTGTTCAAGTTATAGGCATTGGTGGTGGCATCAATATTATGCTTGATATAGGGATGTTCCGTTTTCACCGGATTGGGATTGACGATGTAGCGCTGGATCATCGTAGGGATAAAGGTGGCTTCTTGCAGCCCCAGCGCAATGACAAATGCGCTGATGGCAACAAAAAAGGGGGTTTTAACCCGATGATGCTCGGAAAAAACCCACACAATAAGACTTACGGAGGCTGCCAAGAACGTGCCGATAGCTGCCCAAATCAAGGTGACATAGTATTGGATTTCGACAAACCCGGGGCCATAGAAGACTGGTTCATGATAATCCGTGTACAGCAGGGCGTAGCGCCGTAACATGAAACCCCAGACCACAAAGCCAAAGACAAAGCTGATCAGTAGGGTGAGGTGGATTTTTGCCCCCAAAGGGAACGCCTTGCGTTGGTTGGGGACAAACTTATGTTCCGCCCAATACAGCAAGCCGACCATGCTAAAGATAAGTGTGGCGGTCGCCAGCAGCTCTTTTTGGATGAGCATATAGGTCGGGTAAGACATCAGATAGAAACTGACATCATTGCCGTAAACAGAATCTTTTATGCCGGAATCACCACCAAAGAAGAACAGCAATGCCGTTTCCCATTGGTTATAAAAGGGGATGGCGATAAAAAACGCCAATAGCAAGGCGAACGGGGTATATATCTTTTCGGAGCCACTGGCAAAAGCATCGGCAACACGTTGGAAGCGTTGCTTCTGGCTGCGGTTGGCCAATACTTCTTCGGGCGGGTTAAGCCCTAAGAATTTGGAGGCAATCCAGAAGTGCAGAAAGAAAATGGCAAAGAATATCAGTGTCACCGCACCGGACAAAAAGAACTTGTACAGCAGCTTGAGCCAAAAATAAGCTTCAAAATTTAACGATTTGAACCACCATAAATCAACAAACAAATCCAGGAAGACGAAATAAAAAGCCACATATAACAGACCGGCAACAACCAGTGCCGCTCCAATTAACGCGGGTAAAGACTTCAAGTTCCGCATAGCATCCTCTTTTTGGTGATAGGTGGGGTAAATATAATGTTAAGCGCGTATCCGCGCCCAAGGTGTGCCGGATAATTGGGCTATTCTAACACTCTATAGCCCTGCCGTAATGGATTGCCTACTTACGGGCATGACAGTAAAGCAGATTAGGGTTATAAGGATGCCGCCGACTTGGCTTAATGTTAAACTGCCCTACCCTGCCCATGTTCTGCAACTCATTTTGATAACCCGCTTGCCGCCTCTTAGCCTTTACATACACATCCCTTGGTGCATTAAAAAATGCCCGTATTGTGACTTTAACTCCCATGCCGTTAAAGATGACCTGCCCGAAGCGTGGTACATTGACCGGTTATTAGCGGACTTGGCGCAAGATTGCCAGCGCCATGCCATCGACCGCCCTATCAGCAGTATTTTTATCGGTGGCGGCACGCCTAGCTTGTTTGCGCCACCATCGTTCGAGCGGCTGTTGCAAGGCATAAGCGCTATCATCCCGCTGCAAACTGGGCTGGAAATCACCTTGGAAGCCAACCCCGGCACGTTTGAAAGCCAAAAATTTGCCGACTTTAGGGCATTGGGCATTAACCGTTTGTCGATTGGCATACAAAGCTTTGATGCGGCAATGTTAAAAAAAATTGGCCGGGTGCATTCGGCGGACGAAGCCTTACGCGCGGTGGACATTGCCCACCAAGCGGGATTTGACAACATCAATCTTGATTTGATGTTCGGGCTACCGGAAGCGGGCCCAGATATTAGCATTAGGGATATACAAACGGCGATTGGTTTGGCTCCGGCGCATATTTCTTTTTACCAATTGACGCTGGAGCCGAACACTTATTTTCATAAATATCCGCCTAAACTGCCTGATGACGACAGTGTTTTTAAGGTGCAGCAACAGTGCCAAGCCTTGCTGGCCGAGGCGGGCTACCTGCAATACGAAATATCGGCTTATAGCCGCGTCGGGCGGCAATGCCAGCACAATCTCAATTATTGGCAGTTTGGCGATTATTTGGGCATTGGTGCGGGGGCGCATGGCAAAATCACTGCGTCATCAGGGCAAATTATGCGCACTTTCAAGCCTAAAAAACCTGAGCAGTATCTCAAGGAAGGCGGGCATGGTGAACCGCTGCAAACGCTGGTGCAAAAGGATGTGCCGCTGGAGTTTTTAATGAACCATTTGCGTTTAAAGCAAGGCTTTACCTTGGCGGCCTACCAGCAAGCCACCGGACTAAGCGCCGAGTCGTTGCAGCCTGGCTTGTCTGAATGCCTGCAACAGGGTTTGATTGGCTTTAACGGTACGGATTACGCCTGTACGGGGCAAGGCTGGCTGTTTTTGGATACGGTGTTGCAAAAATTCCTGTCTTAGCCGTTTCGCGGCTACTGGTAAGGATGATGCCTGTTAAGCCAGCCATCAAGTACAATAGCCCCACTTCTTATTTTACGGTTTAGCCATCATGCACGATTATCAACGCGATTTCATCACTTTTGCCTTGGACTGCGGTGTCCTAAAATTTGGCGAGTTCCACTTAAAATCAGGCCGTATCAGCCCTTATTTTTTCAATACCGGCTTGTTCAACACCGGCGCACGCTTGGGGCAGTTGGGTGAATTTTACGCACAAGCGCTTATACAATCGGAACTGCCTGCCGCTATGCTGTATGGCCCAGCGTATAAGGGCATTCCCTTGGTCAGTGCGGTCGCCATTGCTTATGCGCGCTTGACTGGCGGCGATATCCCCTTTGCATTCAACCGTAAAGAAGCAAAAGACCACGGCGAAGGCGGATTGATCGTGGGCACGGCCTTGGCGGGGGATGTGCTGATTGTCGATGATGTCATCACGGCAGGCACATCGGTACGGGAGTCGGTGGAGATTATCAACCAGGCCCAAGCCAAACCGGCTGGGGTGTTGATTGCTTTGGACAGGCAAGAAAAGGGCCTGCATGACACATCAGCGGTGCAAGATGTGCGCGAGCAGTTTGCCATGCCGGTTATTGCCATTATCAGCTTGGCGGATATTGTCAGTTATTTGTCAGACAATGGCGATGCTAGGTTGGAAGCGATTAAACGTTATCAGGATTGTTATGGGGTGTAAGTGGCGGGGGTGTGCCAATGGGCGAGCATTGCTAACCACAGATGTATGGCAGACACTGGCGCGGTAAGGGTATGCATTACGCTTGCTTAAGTAAGCTTACTTAAGTAAGCTTGTTTGAAAGATAATACAATCTTTGCTTTTCAATGTGAATCTTTTAATCCGCGAGCATCAGTTTAATGATGATATGTGTCCATGAACAAAGCAGAACTTGAATCACTGGCAAACTTAAGAATAAGCGAAGCACAAGCATTGTTTGCAGCAAAGCATTTTCATGGAGCGTACTATCTTGCCGGTTATGCACTTGTATAGCCAAGAACATTAACCAATACGACTTTCCCAACAAAAAACTTGCTGAAGACAGCTATTCCCACGACCTAATTAAGCTAATAGGTGTCGCTGGCCTCAAAACCCACCTGACAACCGAAGAAAGCTCTAATCAAACATTTAAATTGAACTGGGCTGTCGCTAAGGACTGGTCGGAACAAACCCGTTATGAAACAAACATTAATCAGGCAGAAGCAAAAGACTTAATTGATGCTATTGCAGACAACAATACCGGAGTTCTTCAATAGCTAATGAAATTTTGCTAACCGATTCCCTATCAGATCAAATGATTGACGCTGGGCGCAAGCTGATAGAGAGGCTTGATCAGGTCAATGCACGGATAAAAAGTGCTTTTTGGTTATATTTACCGGAAGTTAGAACTTGGACTCTTATCCTTTCCTCTGATTCCGTAGCGTCTGATGGCCCTAGAAAGTTATATCAAAAAATTCTTGATGCCAATAACTTGGCGAAAGAAACTGAAAAAACAATTTCCCTAAATGACATTGGACTTATGTCGTCTCTGATCAAAAAATTGTTCAATTGCTCGCAATGATAATTGAAACCGGCCTAGAAATAGGCGGCATAAGATTCACTAGAAACAACATCAATGGAATTTACATTGATGATGCCTACATATATCGTTCTCAACGCTAGCAGATTGATTTAAAAAGCCTACTTAAGCACCAACAGGCAATTTCGTTAACGGATGGCGTTGCCCCCAAGCTTGAAACAACCAAGTTCGGGGGCAATGTCAAGCAGTCTATTTAACGATGCTGATGCCTTTCAACAAGTTTAATGCTTCGTATAAGGCATAATCCTTCATTTCCAGATTAGCTTTATCTTTATCAATGTCTGCCGCACCGGCTTCAGGTTTTTGCTTCTCGTTTTGCAAATGGCGTGACAAGTCCGCTTCTTTGACTGGTTTGAAATCTTGTTTATCAAGTGGTTCCAGCTTGACATGCGCCAGGGCAATGTCCGGTTCTATGCCTTCAGCCTGGATGGAACGGCCTGATGGTGTGAAGTAGCGGGCAGTGGTCAATTTAATGGCTGCACCATTGCTGGTTGGCAAAATGGTTTGCACTGAGCCTTTGCCGAACGATTTTTCACCCATGATGACCGCCCGCTTTTGGTCTTGCAGCGCGCCTGCCACAATTTCGGAGGCGGATGCAGAACCGGAGTTGATCAGCACCACCATGGGGGCGCCATCCAGCAAGTCATCAGGGGAGGCATTAAAGCGCATTTCTGAGTTTTCTATGCGGCCTTCGGTGTAAACAATCAGCCCGCTTTTTAAGAACGCGTCGCTGACTTCCACCGCCGCGTTCAATACGCCACCGGGGTTATTGCGTAAATCCAATATCAGGCCCTTGAGTTTGCCGCCGTTTTCTTTCTTTAATTCAGCCAATGATTCCCTGAGGTTTTCACCGGTGCCGGATTGGAAGCTGCTGATCCTTAAATAACCATAACCTTTTTCCAACAGTTTGCTTTTGACGCTTTTGACCTTAATGATGTCGCGGGTCAAGGTCAGTTTTAACGGGGCGTCTTCGCCTTCACGGACGACAGTCAGGACAATCTTGCTGCCTGGCTCGCCGCGCATGATTTTGACGCCGTCCGCCAAGCTCAAGCCTTTGACTGGCTTATCATCGAGCCGGATAATCAAATCGCCGGTTTTGATGCCGGCACGTTGTGCAGGGGTATCATCAATAGGGGATACGACTTTGATAAAACCGTTCTCCATGGTGACTTCGATGCCCAAGCCACCAAATTGGCCGGTCGTGCCTTCTTTTAGTTCTTGGTATTCTTCAGCCACCAGATAAGCGGAATGGGGGTCAAGGCCGCTCAACATGCCGCGAATGGCATCTTCCAATAATTTTTTATCGGAAACGGGTTCAACATAATCCCTTTTGATACGCCCAAAAATTTCGGTAAATGTCCGCAAATCCTCAAAAGGCAATGCATCAGTGTCAGCAACTGGCTGGTGGCTGTCTTTATCGGCAAAGACACTGCCGCAAGTACCCATAAAGATGCCCAGTACCATCCCTAAGCATAGAATGACTATCGTTTTCTTTTTTTGCATGTGCCTTAAAACTCCAAATCCTCAATTACTGTCATTTACTACGCTTGATTGTACCACTGGACAAGGCATTAATGCTTGCACCAGGCCAATGGGTCAACTGGTTTTCCGTCTTGGCGTATCTCAAAGTATAAGCCGGGCTGGCTGCGCCCGCCAGACTTGCCCACTGCCGCGATCACTTCACCCGCCTTGACGGTTTCATCTTTCTTTTTGTACAGACTGTCATTATACGCATAGAGCGACATGTAGCGGTCTTCATGCCTGATGATCACCAGCAAGCCCAAGCCTTTCAGCCAATTGGCAAAAACCACTTTGCCCGAGGCAATGGCATGGACATCGGCGCCTTCTTTGGCACGGATCAGGATGCCGTTCAAAAAGCTGGGCGACTGGATGCTGGTGATGTTTTGTGCAGTCCCGCCCAATACCGGCAAGGACAAATGACCTTTAAAAGCAGAGAACGAGCCGTTCAGCTGCGGGTAATTTTCGGCGATATCCGGCGCATCACCTACCGCGCCGTTGATATTTTGTTGGCCCAAGCCGTCATCCTGCGGCAAGGATGCCAATAGTTGCTGTACCTTACCTTCGCTTATTTCATCCAGTGCTTGGCGTTGGCCATTGTTGGCGGCATTCAACAGCCTATCCCGTTGTTTCCTAAAATCCGCCAATATTGCTTGTTCCGCTTGTTTTTTATGCAATTGCTGCAACAAATTGTCAGATTCCGCTTGTCTTAAGGCATCCAGTTGATCCAAGACTTTAAGCTCCTTCTGCAAGGCGGTGAGCGCCTCCATGCGCTTCTGGTTGATGCTTTGAAAATAACCGACCATCAATCCGGATGAAACTGCGTTTTGCTGGTTAAGCATCAGTTTAAGCGGTTGCTGCTGGCCTAGCTGGTAAGCAGCCCTGACTTGGTGTGCCAGTTGGCTGTTTTCCCTGTCCAATTTCTGCTGGATTTTCAGGATATCTTGGCGAACGTCATCCAATGCCTGCTGTTTGCGGGCCATTTGCACATTAAGTTGCCTTAATTGTGCAAGGGTTTCGCCGTAACGCTTCTCGACATCTGCCAACAATCCATCAAGATCAGTGCCGGGCTGCTGCTTTTGTTCTTGCTGTTCCTGCATGGGCAACAGTGGCGAAAAAAAATCACGCCAATGCCGCCCTTCGCCCGCTACGGCACTGGCAGGATGCATAGCGGCAAGCCACAGCAGGCAACAAAACAGTCCTATTGGCTTCACATCAGGCAGATTTTAATAGTGAATGCCCGGACATTTCAGCAGGTTTGGGGATGCCCAAAATATCCAGTAGCGTAGGGGCCAAATCCGATAAGCTGCCGCCATCCATCAGCGGACGCTGACCCAGTACGTACACTAACGGCACAGGGTTGGTGGAGTGGGCCGTTTGTGGTTCGCCGGTGTCAGGATCGACCATTTGTTCGATGTTGCCGTGGTCAGCCGTCACCAACATCTGCCCGTTGACTGATTTAAGGGCCTCGACAATGCGCTGCAAACTGCTGTCTATGGTTTCAACCGCTGTAATAGCCGCCGGAATAATGCCGGTATGCCCCACCATATCGCAATTGGCGTAATTGCAAATAATCACATCATATTTGCCGCCGGTAATGGCGTCCACTAGCTTATCGGTCACTTCCGGCGCGCTCATTTCTGGCTGCATATCGTAGGTGCGGACTTGCGGGGAAGGCACTAAAATGCGCTCTTCGCCCGGGAAAGGTGCATCAATGCCGCAATTTAGGAAAAAGGTGACGTGGGCAAACTTTTCAGTTTCGGCAAGCCTTAATTGGGTCATGCCAACATTGGACAACACCTCACCCAAACTATTGTTGATGTCAACCGGTGGGAAGGCAATGGGATAATCAAAATCCTGCTGATATTCGGTCAGGGTGCAAAAATAACCAGTAAACGCGGCGTGTGCCCTATCGAAACCACTGAAAGTGGGTGATGTCAGTGCTTGCGATATTTCGCGGGTGCGGTCGGCACGGAAATTCATGAACACCACGGCATCTTCCTGATCGAGTGCGACTGTTTGGCCTTGTGCGTCAAAAATAGCCGTCGGCAACACAAATTCGTCTGTTTCACCCCGTTCATAAGCGGCTTGCAATCCAGCCAACGCCGATTCGGCCTTATGTTCCGCCACGCCTTTAGCAATCAGGTCATAAGCCAAATTGACCCGATCCCAACGCTTATCCCTGTCCATGGCATAAAAACGCCCGACTATCGATGCAATCTTACCGACGCCCAAGCCTGCAAACTTGGCATCTAACAAGGCAATCGAGGAAGCAGCGCTTTTAGGTGGCACATCGCGACCATCCAAAAAACCATGTAGATAGATTTTTTCCAAGCCCCGTTTGGCAGCCAATTCAATCATCGCCATAATCTGCTCTTCGTGGCTATGCACGCCGCCTGGCGACAGCAGTCCTAAAATATGCAATGCCTTGCCTTTTTCTTTTGCCACGTCAACTGCGCGGCACAGTGCCGGATTGTTGTAAAAACTGCCATCTTCAATAGCATCGTTAACTTTAGAGAAATCCTGCGGCACATATCGGCCTGCACCAATATGGATATGCCCCACCTC
>Ga0316224_1004356_pt1 | contig 10786 bp, 9 predicted proteins | sample TBH18013metaG_FD_206254 | JGI IMG/M metagenome (GOLD analysis project Ga0316224, IMG submission 206254) | Freshwater microbial communities from Trout Bog Lake, Wisconsin, USA - TBH18013 | ecosystem: Environmental > Aquatic > Freshwater > Lake > Hypolimnion/Profundal zone | place: USA: Wisconsin...
GGCTTACTTACTTTTTTTTTGCAGCTACGCGCTTCTTAGCAGCAGGCTTCTTAGCAGCAGCCTTTTTAGCTACTTTTTTAGCAGCAGGCTTCTTAGCAGCAACTTTCTTAGCAGCAGGCTTCTTAGCAGCTACTTTTTTAGCAGCAGGCTTCTTAGCAGCAACTTTCTTAGCAGCAGGCTTTTTCTTAGCTACTTTTTTAGCAGCAGGCTTCTTAGCAGCTACTTTTTTAGCAGCAGGCTTCTTAGCAGCAACTTTCTTAGCGGCTGGTTTCTTTGCAGCAACTTTTTTCTTGGCGATTGCCATAGTAATGCTCCTTCACGTGAGGATTAGTACAAACTACCGATTAAGAAGACCCGACCATTCATTTCCGCCTTGTTTTTCAACAAATTGAGTCTGACGAGCGAGCCATTCATCGGCGCGCGGCTTGATGCTAGGTGCTGCACGCTAATGAATCTTGGAAAAAAAGCCGCGACCCCGAAAGGCAGCGGCTTTTCAAATTTGCTTAAAAAAATAGAGATAGCGGCACAAACACCCTGAATCAGGGGTTTTTGAAAGTTCACCTGGTTATGCTGACCTTTAAAACTATCCAACCGTCTAATCTCCTATTAGCCGGTCATGCGCTTTTTTACTGAATGACTACTCCCAACTTAGCGCACCACCGGTTTGATACTCAATAACGCGTGTCTCAAAAAAGTTTCGTTCTTTTTTCAGATCAATCATTTCTGACATCCATGGGAATGGATTCTCTTCATTTGGGAACATTGCGTCAAGTCCTATTTGCAAACATCTACGATTACAGATGTATCTGAGGTACCCTTTGAACATCGGCGCATTCAAACCTAGCACTCCACGAGGCATCGTATCTTCTGCATAACGGTACTCCAATTCGACCGCTTTTTCGAAGATCGATTTAATCTCTTCTTTGAACGCAGAAGTCCATAACTGCGGGTTCTCCAGCTTGATTTGATTAATCAAATCAATACCAAAATTGCAGTGCATTGACTCATCGCGAAGGATGTATTGATACTGCTCTGCGGCACCCGTCATTTTGTTTTGACGACCCATGGCAAGTATTTGCGTAAAACCAACATAAAAGAACAAACCTTCCATCACGCACGCAAAAACAATGATCGAGCGCAGTAATTTTTGATCGTTTTCTAAGGTGCCGGTTTTAAATGTTGGATCTGTTAATACATCAATAAATGGAATTAAGAACTCATCTTTAGCGCGAATAGAGTCAATCTCGTGATACGCATTAAAGATTTCACCTTGATCCAAGCCCAATGATTCCACGATATATTGATACGCATGCGTGTGAATTGCCTCTTCAAACGCCTGGCGCAAGAGATATTGACGGCATTCTGGGGCTGTAATGTGCCGATACGTTCCTAAAACGATATTGTTTGCCGCCAAAGAATCAGCAGTGGTAAAGAAACCCAAATTGCGCTTAATGATGCGACGCTCATCTTCGGTTAAGCCATTAGGATCCTTCCAGAGGGCAATATCACGATTCATATTGATCTCTTGCGGCATCCAATGGTTGGCACAACCTGCTAAATACTTTTCCCAAGCCCACTTATATTTAAACGGAACCAGCTGGTTCACATCCGTTTTGGCATTGATAACGCGCTTATCGGCTGCATTCACACGATGCGCAACCCCACCTGCTAAAGAAGCGGCCTGCAATGGTGCGGGTGCAGCAACTTGAGGCGCTACTGCAACCTCATCTACCTGTGGACGTGGTTGCTCTACTGCCACAGGTTGTGGCGCAAGGCCGGCTTTCGCTAACGCCGGAGCAACTTCCTCATCCCAATTCAACATAACGTTCTCCTCAATTCTTTGCTTTCTGATCAGTAGGTAAATGACTTACTGACATGCTTCACATTCTTCAAAACCGGCATCGCCTGGTCGCATGGTACAAACTGGGCCATCTGCTTCTTGCGCCGCTGCTGCATCGGTCCCATTGACACCGCCACCGCTAGATACCGCATTTAACTGCCCACTAGCCACTGTTGACTTCTCAACGTGGGTAGCAGCCATAGTGCGCAGATAATAAGTTGTCTTGAGGCCGCGCAACCATGCCAACTTGTAGGTATCGTCCAATTTCTTGCCTGATGCACCACCCATGTAGATATTTAATGACTGAGCTTGGTCAATCCACTTTTGACGACGAGAAGCGGCCTCTACCAACCAGCTAGGATCCACTTCAAAGGCTGTAGCGTACAGATCCCGTAAATCTTGGGGAACACGATCAATCTTGGACAACGTACCATCGAAGTATTTCAGGTCCGCAATCATCACCTCATCCCACAAGCCACGATCCTTCAAATCACGGACCAAATACTCATTCACAACCGTGAATTCACCAGAAAGGTTGGATTTAACGAATAAATTCTGGAAAGTAGGCTCAATACATGCTGACACGCCAATAATGTTCGAGATTGTTGCGGTTGGAGCAATCGCAACACAGTTGGAATTGCGCATGCCATGTTGCTTGATGCGAGCACGCAAGCCATCCCAATTCATTGTTGAAGAACTATCCACCTCCAGATATCCACCACGCTCCTGAGCTAATAGCGCTACAGAATCCTGTGGCAGGATGCCACGATCCCATAAGGAGCCCTTATAGGTGCTGTAAACACCACGCTCTTCCGCTAACTCGTTAGAAGCTTGATAGGCATAGTAGCAAACGGCCTCCATGGAAGAATCTGCGAACTTCACAGCCTCTTCACTGGCATATGGAATACGTTGCATGTGCAGGCAGTCTTGAAAACCCATAATTCCCATACCGACTGGACGATGTTTCAAATTGGAATTACGAGCCTTAGCCACAGCGTAGTAATTGATATCAATCACGTTATCCAACATACGCATTGCTGTACGAATGGTTCTTTGCAACTTCTCGTGATCCAGAACCATCTTGCCCGAAGCATCAGTGGTCATATGCGCGGTGAGGTTCACGGAACCTAGATTACATACTGCAATCTCGCTCTCATTGGTGTTGAGGGTGATCTCAGTGCACAAATTCGAGGAATGAACCACGCCAATATGCTGTTGTGGGCTACGAATATTGCAAGGATCTTTGAATGTGATCCAAGGGTGACCCGTTTCAAACAGCATACCCAACATCTTGCGCCATAACTGCTGTGCCGGAATGCGGCGGAATGGCTTGAGTTCACCTCTGTCAGCCTTTTGCTCATAAGCAACATAGGCCTCTTCAAATGCTTTACCGTATTTATCGTGTAAATCAGGTGTATTGGATGGCGAAAACAGTGTCCACTCGCCATTTTCCATTACACGCTTCATAAACAAGTCTGGAATCCAGTTAGAAGTATTCATGTCATGAGTACGACGACGGTCATCACCGGTATTCTTGCGCAATTCTAGGAACTCTTCGATATCCAAGTGCCATGTTTCTAGATAAGCACATACCGCGCCCTTGCGCTTACCGCCCTGATTTACGGCCACTGCAGTATCGTTTACTACCTTCAAGAATGGCACCACACCCTGTGACTTACCATTTGTACCCTTAATATGACTACCCAAAGCGCGTACATTGGTCCAGTCATTACCTAAACCACCAGCAAACTTAGACAACAAGGCATTCTCTTTCAAGGCCTCATAAATACCATCCAAATCATCTTCTACCGTGGTCAGGTAGCAACTAGAGAGTTGAGGACGGGTGGTTGCAGAGTTAAACAATGTAGGCGTACTGGACATGAAATCAAATGTTGAAAGGATTTCATAGAACTCAATGGCACGGCGTTCACGATCCAATTCATTTAGTGCCAAGCCCATTGCAACACGCATAAAGAAGGCTTGCGGCATCTCAATGCGGCGATCTTCAATGTGCAAGAAATAGCGGTCATACAAAGTTTGCAGACCTAAATAATTGAATTGCAAATCTCGACTAGCATTTAATGCGGATGCCAAACGGGCAAGATCGTATTCGCGCATGCGGGGGTCTAGCAATTCAGCAGAGATACCCTCGTTGATATATTTTGGGAAATACGTGCTGTACTCAGACTGCATATCGCCTTGCAACACTTCGCGACCCAAGATTTCTTTACGAATCACATGCATCAAAATACGTGCCGTCACTTGACTATAGGCAGGATCCTTCTCAATCAAAGTACGGGAAGCCAAAATAGCAGAGTCATACACCTGCGCCATAGGTACGCCATCGTATAAATTCTTAATGGTTTCCGTAATGATGGGGCTTGCCTCAATATGGGTACCCAAACCTTCGCAAGCAGCCTCAATCACGGTTTGCAATGCAGCCATATCCAGCCACTTTTCTACACCGTTGTCGGTTACCTTAATGCCTGAATCAGCAGCCTGAGTAGCGACTTGCGACTCTTGTGCACCCACTTGCTGGGCGGCGCGCTCTTGATTGCGTTTTTCGCGATACAAGACATAGGCGCGAGCGACATTGTGTTCGCCACTACGCATTAAGGCTAATTCAACTTGATCTTGAATATCCTCAATGTGGAACGTTCCCCCATTTGGACGACTGCGCAACAACGCACGCACCACCGAATGGGTCAGCTGCTCAACCTGTTCACGCACACGCGCAGAGGCGGCCCCTTGGCCGCCATTGACAGCCAAAAATGCTTTAGTTACTGCAATCGCAATCTTGGATGGCTCAAAAGCAACCACTGAACCATTGCGACGAATAATTTTGTAATCAGACAATTGGGTTGCCTGATTGCCGCCAACCCCTCCCGCCACAAAGCCAGCTGAAGGCGCCTGATTCAGCCCTCCTGCTGAACTCATTCCTGGGTTGTTGGCTCCGGCGGCCTGTCCGGCTGTTTGAGGGTTGGCGTATGTCATATTTTTCCTACTTATATATAGTTATTTGGACAAAAAATCGTTTGAAAACAATGGGGTATTGCTGCTTCAAAACACTAGATCTAGTGTTTTGAAGCGCATTTGTTACTAAGTATAGGGAAATATTATGAATTTAGTAAGGCATTTCTGATGAATATTTATAAGTATTTTTACTAGGCTTTGAGCCAAAATAAAGACCCAATTTGGTGCGAATTTTTTACCCCTTTTTAGGCAGAGGGGAAGAAAGTAAGCATGCGCTTACATACTAATTAAATGGTCTAGCGAGAATGTAGGCCGAAGGGAAATCGATCCACAGGAAGATCGGTATTTTTCTGAAAATTCTCCCAACTAAAGTGAATTCCAGGATCGGTTTTCCGATCAGGGGCGATATCGCTGTGGCCAGCAAAATGAAGATTTGGGTACCGCGAACCCAATGCATCAACTAAGTTACGCAAGCTTTGATATTGGGATGCTTCAAAAGGGGTTTCGCCATCACCTTCCAACTCAATCCCAATCGAGAAATCATTGCACTTATCTCGGCCCAAGAAAGATGATATTCCAGCATGCCATGCCTTTCTCTGGGTCGATACAAACTGAATCAGCTCACCCTCCCGAGAAATCAAGAAGTGGCTCGAGACCTTTTGATTAGCAATTTCTGCAAAATAGGGATGCAATGCCGGATTTAAACGGTTTTGAAAAAAATCAACAATGTTGGCAGTGCTCACACGATTCCGGAATTCCCCCGGGGGAAGGCTAATGTGATGAATCACTACCAAATCTGGCACCACTCCTTCGGGGCGAAGATCTTGATTGGGGGATTCTCTCCAAAGGGCAGCGCCAATCCAACCTTGCTCATCAACCCGATGGAAATGATCGTTGGAACAATAATGCCTACCTTCTAAATGAATTGCGACTCCCCACGGTAGATACACTCCGCAAAAGTCGCATTGAGCCATGGACTCAGCTAAAGGGGGACTCTGACGTACAGAAGACTGTTGCGCCAAATGCATGGCACGCTGCTTGGCTTTTAACCATTGATAGAAGGCAATAGCGCCCAGAAGAATCAGCAGCCATTTAAACACGCGCCTATGCTCTCTGAAGAATGACTTCCATGACAAATCGACTGCCCACATAGGCCAACAGCAAGGCTGTATAAGCACTCAGAACCCAGCGCACCGCAGCGCGGCCCCGTAAGCCGACACGCCAGCGGGCAATCAACAAGCCGGCAAATAAAAACCAAGAAATCAAGGCAAAAACGGTTTTGTGATCAAACACTAAAGGCCTGCCAAAGAGGGCTTGAGAAAACAATAAACCTGAAAATACCGTCAAACTGAGCAAAACAAAACCAACATACAGCAGGTTAAACAAGAGACTCTCCATGGTCATTAACGGAGGTAAGCCCTCCAACCAGAGAGCTGCACGACTATTGGGAATAATCGCCAATTGCCGATGTAATGCTCGATCCTGAATACTCATCAACATGGCGTGCATTGCCGCCAAACTCAACAGACCCACGGAGATAGTGGCAACAAAAAAGTGTCCCTTAAACCAGGGATCAGAAACAGCCTGAGGGGAAATTAAGGTGCCGGGAAAGACGGTGGGCAAGAAAGCACACACCATGGCGAATATCAGGGCAAGCCACCGTAAACTAGAGATAGGCAAAAACCAAGACTGGAACCAATAAAAAGCGAGGCCAACCCAAGCAATCAGCGATAAATCTTGAGCAAAGCCAAACTCAAACCCCCTGTCAGTAAAGACAGAGTTATGAAGCTCAATCCCATGAATGATCAAAGTCACAAAAATGACCGTTTGTACAACAGCAGTAAATCCCGGCGAAGGGTCGGCAACCTTAGCCCTCAGGGTCAAAATGAGCAAAAGCAGTAAATAAAGTACGGATGGCAACCATCCATAACTTGAGTAACCTAAAATATCCATCTGGAAAGTCTAATCGATAAATGCTAGAAAACCTCACCGACCGCCTATCTCGTGTTGTGAAAACAATGCGGGGCCAAGCCCGCCTCACCGAAAGCAATACTGCCGATATGCTGCGGGAGATCCGCTTGGCCTTGCTAGAAGCCGACGTGGCACTGCCTGTTGTGAAGTCTTTGCTAGAACAAATCAAATTTAAAGCCCTTGGCGAAGAAGTGGTTGGAAGCCTCAGCCCTGGGCAGGCATTAGTAGGCGTAGTACAGCGCGAACTGGCCCATGTCATGAATGGTGACGGTAGCCAAAGCGGTGAGCTCAATTTAGCGACCCAACCGCCTGCAGTCATTCTTATGGCGGGCTTACAGGGTGCTGGTAAAACCACCTCCGTCGGTAAGTTAGCCAAGTGGCTACAAGAAAAAAAGAAAAAGAAGGTGCTGACGGTGTCGTGTGACATCTATCGCCCTGCAGCCATTGAGCAATTAGAAACTGTTACCAAACAAGTCGGAGCAGAATTTTTTCCCAGTGATATCAGCCAAAAACCCAATGAGATTGCTTTGGCAGCATTGGATTGGGCTAAACGCCATTACATTGATGTGGTACTCGTTGACACCGCAGGCCGCCTCGGAATTGATGAGGCACTCATGCAAGAAATTAAAACCTTGCACGCGTCCCTCAATCCCATTGAGACCTTGTTTGTTGTGGACGCCATGCTGGGACAGGATGCCGTCAACACAGCAAAAGCGTTTCACGAGGCACTGCCCTTAACCGGCGTTATTTTGACCAAGCTCGATGGCGATTCTCGTGGAGGCGCCGCACTTTCTGTACGTCAAATTACTGGTGTGCCACTCAAGTTTATTGGTGTTGCCGAAAAGATGGATGGCCTAGAGGCATTTGATGCTGATCGAATGGCCAATCGCATCCTAGGCATGGGCGATATTCTGGCTCTTGTAGAACAAGCACAGCAACATGTCGATGTCGCCAAAGCAGAAAAGCTGGCCAGCAAAATTTCCAAGGGAGGATTTGATCTTGGGGATTTCAGGGATCAGCTCTCGCAAATGCAGCAAATGGGTGGCATGGCCAGCTTGATGGAAAAACTACCGAGTCATATGGCCCAAGCCGCCTCTAAAACAAATTTGAACGAAGCCGACAAACAAACTCAGCGCATGCGCGGAATCATCGATAGCATGACGCCGAAAGAACGCGCCAAACCAGAGCTCCTGAAAGCCAGTCGCAAACGCCGTATTGCCGCTGGCGCTGGTGTTCAGGTTCAAGAAGTGAATCGCTTGCTTGCCCAATTCGAGCAAATGCAAACCATGATGAAGCAATTTAAAGGCGGCAAGATGGCGCGTACGATGGCGGCTATGGCAGCAAAGGGCGCCGCCAAAGGTCTTGGCGGCCTGTTCAAGAAATAAGCTACGAAACCAAAACTACAAGACCGCGTTCTTAGCGGCCTGCACCGCATTCACGACCGTCTCTTTGATTTTCGCAAGAGCAATATTTTGTGACTCCGCATCACAACGCCCTTTAAATTCCACTTGAGAATCTGCCAAGCCCCGATCACCAATCACTACCCGAAATGGCGCCCCGATCAATTCCCAGTCAGCAAACATCGCGCCTGGTCTTTCACCGCGATCATCTAGGATGACATCAATACCGGCAGCCAATAAATCATCATGCAGTTGGTCGGCAGCCATTTTTACAGCATCCGATTTGTCATAATTCATTGGGCAGATCACTACCTCAAGAGGTGCCATAGAGATTGGCCAAATAATGCCTCGCTCATCATGACCCTGCTCAATAGCCGCCCCCAATAATCTCGTAACACCAATCCCATAACAACCCATCACCATTGGTTGCGCTTTGCCCTGAGGATCCAAGTAGGTACAACCCATTGCTTCGGAATACCGTGTGCCTAGCTGAAAGACGTGGCCAACCTCAATGCCACGGCAAATTTCGACAGTGCCTTTGCCATCCGGAGAAGGGTCTCCCGCAACCGCATTGCGAATATCGACCACAGTAGGCTCGGGCAAATCACGCCCCCAGTTAACGCCGGTTAAATGATGACCCGCCTCATTTGCACCACAAACAAAATCAGACATATTAGCAACCGTACGATCGGCTATCACGGTTACTTCGTCGATCACTCCAACTGGCCCCAAGTAACCGGCTGGCGCATTGCAAGCCCGCCGAATTTCCGCCTCGGAAGCAAAGCGGGATTCTGCCATGCCAGGAATTTTGCTCGCTTTGATTTCGTTTAATTCATGATCACCGCGCACCAACAACATCAATAGTTTTGCAGGGCCACTCTCTTGGTCCACCGCAAATAGCAAGGACTTAACCGTACTTTCAAGTGGAAGATTCAGAAACTGCGCAACATCAGCGCAATTCGTTTTCTCAGGAGTGGGCACCTTTTGCATGGCTTGCTTAGCAGGCGCTCGTGTTGCCATGAGTGATAAAGACTCAGCAGCCTCTAAATTGGCTGCGTAATCGGAATTAGGGCAATAGACAATCGCATCCTCACCGGTATCAGCAATCACATGAAACTCTTGACTTCCAGAGCCGCCAATCGCGCCGTTATCCGCAGTAACCGCCCGAAACTCCAAGCCCAGGCGCTTAAAGATACGGTGATAGGCATCAAACATGATTTGATAAGACTTCTTGAGGCCTTCTGCATCCCGATCAAATGAATAAGCGTCTTTCATGCTGAACTCACGACCACGCATAATGCCAAAACGGGGGCGTCGCTCATCGCGGAATTTCGTTTGAATTTGATAGAAATTCACTGGCAACTGTTTATAACTACGGATCTCATTACGCGCCAAATCTGTTACCACCTCTTCAGAGGTAGGCTGAATTAAAAAATCGCGATCATGTCGATCTTTAATGCGTAATAGCTCAGGACCCATCTTCTCCCAACGCCCCGTTTCTTGCCATAATTCTGCTGGTTGAATCATTGGCATCAGCAATTCAATGGCGCCTGCGCGATTCATTTCTTCGCGAATGATGTTTTCCACCTTACGAATCGCCTTTAAACCTAAAGGCAGATAGTTGTAAATACCGGCGCTCAATTTGCGAATTAAACCAGCGCGCACCATTAATTGATGCGAAACCACCTCAGCGTCAGAGGGGGCTTCTTTGAGCGTAGCGAGAAATGATTGAGATGCTTTCATGAATGGATATAATCAAATCATTGATTTTAAAGGATTTGAGGCACGATCATGCTTGACCGTGAAGGGTATCGACCCAATGTCGGCATTGTCCTCCTGAATAGCCACAACGAGGTTTTCTGGGGAAAACGCGTTGGGCAGCATTCGTGGCAGTTCCCACAGGGTGGGATTCAGCATGGGGAAAGCCCTGAACAGGCAATGTTCCGCGAATTGCATGAGGAAGTTGGCTTGCTACCAGAACATGTCCAAATTATTGGACGGACCAGGGATTGGTTGCGCTATGACGTCCCTGAGGAATACCTGCGCCGTCAACACAGCACTCGTGTACACCGCGCAGCCTACCGGGGCCAAAAACAAATTTGGTTTCTACTGCGTTTAGTTGGCTTAGACAGCGACATTCATTTACGGGCTTCTGAACACCCTGAATTCGATGCGTGGCGCTGGGTACCGTTTTGGATTCAGCTCGATGCGGTCATCGACTTCAAGCGTGAGGTCTATCAACTAGCCCTTTCAGAACTCGCACGCTACCTTACCCGGGGCATTCGCTTGCAACAACTAGCCTGGGGCTCGCCCTTAGATTTAATCCAGTCCTTTTACTCTAATGGCGAAGAACAAGCCAAAGACTCCCACCCCAATCAAAAATAAGATTGTATGAACCACACTCTGCGTCACATCGGCTTTTATAGCTTTATCCTGCTAACCAGCGCCACCTTAGCGGCATGCGCAGGAGATGCGCTCGACAGCGGTGTGGACCCCTTTGCGCCAATGGTGTTTAAAGAAGGGAAAACCACTCTTCCGCTCAACCCACCCAATAAAGCCACGCTCGTGCCGTTTTATGTCTCCACCCGAACCGTCTTTAAGT
>Ga0316224_1004358_pt1 | contig 10780 bp, 10 predicted proteins | sample TBH18013metaG_FD_206254 | JGI IMG/M metagenome (GOLD analysis project Ga0316224, IMG submission 206254) | Freshwater microbial communities from Trout Bog Lake, Wisconsin, USA - TBH18013 | ecosystem: Environmental > Aquatic > Freshwater > Lake > Hypolimnion/Profundal zone | place: USA: Wisconsin...
AGGTCTTGGCCTGTCTATTTCATACGGCATTATTGAGAAGCATAAAGGCGCTATTGAAGTTTTTTCTGAACCAGGTAAAGGAACTGAATTTGTAATTACAATCCCTTTTAAACAGTAAACATTATATATGCAAAACATTGACAAGCAGAATTGCAATATCCTTTATGTGGACGATGAACTCAATAACCTGAAAGCCTTCCAGGCCTCATTCAGGAGGGATTATAATGTTTTTACCGCCTCAAACGGAGATGACGGGCTAAAGATATTCGAGGAAAACGATATCCAGGTTATCGTTACCGACCAGCGAATGCCGGGCATGACAGGGGTCCAGTTCCTTCAGCACCTGTCTGACGAACCTGATAATATCCGGATCATCCTTACAGGCTACAGCGATATGGAGGCCATCATTGAAGCCATCAATACGGGCAAGGTTTACCGGTATATTACCAAACCCTGGGATAAAAATGAACTGAAGATAACCCTTGATAATGCCCTTGAAACCGTTATGCTCCGCCGGAGCAATAAACAACTTATCCATGAGCTGCAGGAATACAGCCAGGGGCTGGAAGAAAAGGTAAAGCAGCGTACCGCTGAAATTGAAGAGCATAAAGATGCCCAGCTCCGTACCCAGATAGAGTTTGCACTTAAAGAAAAGGAGGCTGCCGAGCAAACAGCACGCCTGAGGCACCAGTTTATGGCCAACATGAGCCACGAAATACGCACGCCCATGAATGCCATAGTGGGAATGACGCGCCTGCTGCTTACAAAAGACCCCCGTCCTGACCAGATCAGATACCTGAACCCAATTAGGTTGTCGGCCAATAATTTGCTGGTCATCATCAACGATATCCTTGACCTTTCCAAGATTGAGGCCGGCAAAATAGTTATTGAACAAACCGGTTTTTCCTTGGCCGAAATCATGGACTGCCTGCACGAAATGATGGTAGTGAAAGCGGATGAAAAAAACCTTGAGTTTCGCATATCCATAGATAAGGAAATACCCCAGATGCTGAGTGGCGACCCTACAAGGCTCAACCAGGTATTGATTAACCTTACCGGCAATTCTATTAAGTTTACAAAACAAGGATATGTTGAGCTCAGCGCACGGCTAATCAATAAAGAAGGCGGGAAACTCTGGATAAGGTTCGATGTTACGGATACCGGCATAGGCATAGGCCCCGAATACGTTGACAGTATTTTTGAAAGGTTTACCCAGGCAGGGGCCGATGTATCGAGAAAATTCGGAGGCACCGGCCTTGGTCTAACCATCTCCAAACAATTGGTGAACCTGATGGGGGGTGAAATTACCGTGCAAAGCGAGCTTGGAAAAGGCACAACCTTTTCTGTTACCATTCCACTTGAAGAAGCAGTGGTAACTGAAGAAACAGCACAGTCGGCATCAGTGGAAGTGGTAGTTAACCGCCTTGCCAACCTGAGGATATTACTGGCTGAGGATAATGAATTCAACCGGATGGTAGCTGAAGATACCCTTAAGGACCTGATACCTGGTATTACCATTGAATCGGCCATAAACGGGCAGGATGCTATTGAGAAGCTGAAGCATGGTTCATTCGATATAGTGCTGATGGACATCCAGATGCCAGTAATGGATGGATTAACCGCAACAAAACTGATCAGAGAAACCTTGCCCCCCCCAGCCAGGAATGTGAAGATAATAGCCATGACAGCCAATGTGCTGCAGGATGACGTGCAGCATTATTCGGAATCAGGTATGAATGCCTTTGTTTCAAAACCCTTTATTGCAGAAGAACTGGTAAAGAAACTGAATGAAGTGCTTGAAGCTGCAGATACTGCCCCGCTTGTAAAGAAGGAAGATAAACAGAAAGGCAAAGAAGAACTGCCACCCCTGCCTGACAAGGTTACAGATACCACCTTCCTGGAAAGGTTTACAGGTGGAAATATGGAAAAACAGCGAAAGTATATCGGGATGTTTCTTGAAAACAGTCCGGTACTTTTGCATAATGCCGAAACCGCCCTTGCAGATGGGGATTTTGAAAGGCTGAAAATTGCTGTTCACTCGCTAAGGCCACAGATGTCGTATATGGGAATAAAAGAAGAAGTGAGTAATATTTCCCAGATTGAGCATTCCTGCAAGATACCTTCTAATTATGAATCCCTGCCAGCCCTTGTGTATAACCTGGTTAAGGTTTGCAATAAGGCGTTTGAAGAATTGCATGATTAGGAAAATAATTGAGCATGCCAAAGTAAAGAAAAGAGGCGCCAACCTGAATTTTGAAAAAAAACTTTAAAGTTCTTTTTATCTTTGTTTTTCAACTTTTTGAGGCAAAATCGCAGAAAAACGCGAGTATATAATTTAATTAGTATATACAATAGGCTTTGAAGGACAAATAATTGCCGTAAATACCGGAAAATAAACCTAATTACTTATAACGATAGGCTAATAAACACTTAATTAACTGATAACTTGCAGCCCCGTTATTATTATTTCTGAATGTTGCTTAAATTTGTGCGATGCTTACAGGAAAAGAACTGATTCTGGCAACTAAACCGTTTGCAAAAGAAATCCGATGGAGGAGTTGGTACCATACCATCACCACGCTTTTTTTGCTTATTGGTTCCTTGTTGGGTTCAATATATTTGTCGAATATTTATGAAAGGATTCTTTGCAGTATTGCAAGCGCAATGCTGTTGTCGCGGTTTTTCATCATTTTTCATGATTACCAGCACCATACCATTTTGCGTAATTCATTCGCCGCGAATGTAATATTTACCATTTTTGGTATTTATATGATTACACCCCCCAATATCTGGAAAAGGTCGCACGACCATCACCACAACCACAATGCAAAGCTCTTCAGCGCCAGTATTGGTTCATTCCCAATTATGACCCGGCAGAAATTTCTGGAGGCTACCAAAAATGAAAGGATGGTTTACCTGGCTATCAGGCACCCCATAAACATGTTCTTTGCCTATTTCACTACTTTCATGTATGGTATGTGCATACAGTCGTTTGTGAGCAATCCGCGCAGGCACTGGGATTCACTGGCCGTGCTCATCATCCATTATACCATGATTGTGTTTTGTATCGTTCATTTTGGATGGCTCACGTGGTTCCTTACCCTTTTCCTCCCTTTTTTCCTATCTCAGATGCTTGGGTCTTATTTGTTTTACGCTCAGCATAATTTCCCTGGCGCCATTTTCCGCAAAAACCAGGAATGGAGTTATACCAATGCCGCACTTGAATCATCAAGCTATATGGAGCTTAATCCGTTCATGCAATGGGTAACTGCTAATATCGGTTACCACCATATCCACCACCTCAATTCAAAAATTCCATTCTACCGCCTGCCAGAGGCTATGGCAGCCATACCTGAATTACAATCAGCCAAGGTGACCACACTCAAACCCTCTGATATTGCAGCCTGCCTGCGACTCAAAGTATGGGACGCAGAGCAAAACAAGATGATCGGTTTTGAAGAACTTGGGTGGAAATAATAAGGATTGAAAATGGCTTTTTTAAAACTATTTGCAAAGAAAATTGCATTGGTTTTTTATTTCTCTGGGCTCTGCCTTCTCATCATTTGGCTTTTGTAAAAGCATTTAATCAATAAGCCTGTTTGGGAAAGATGACAAAATAAATCCAACATTTTATTTCCGCGAAATTTGTAGGTCCTTATACCTTTTTTTAGCCTTGCAGAAATAAAAGAAAGTGTATTCAAAATAAGTACCTTTGACGCAAGGAAATATTCAATTCTATTGAATCAATATGCGTATAGATCATATAGAACTTACGAATTTTAAAAACTTCGGCCATCTTAAAGTTGATTTTCAACCGGGGGTTAATCTTTTAGTGGGTGGGAATGGGAGTGGAAAAACAAGTTTATTAGAAGGGATAAATATTGCCATAGGGTATTTTTTCAATGTGCCATTATCACAATACGGAAGACCTGTAAGGGATAAAGAAATAAGGTTGGTAAATATGGTAAGGACCTCATGGACAGATGTTAATCCAAAGTTCAGATTTAATGAATGTCTAAATAATACTCCGGAAAAAGATTGGCAAAAAATGGAAGAATATTCGGCGCCAATTTTCAGGAATTTTGGAAATATTGAAGACAGAACAATTGCACCTTTAATAGCATACTATTCTACTCAGAGACTTTTCATTGATTCTAAACTTTCTAAAGAACAAAAATATGATGCGCCAAACGGAAGGCGGAATGGTTATATACAATGCCTTGAAGATTATAACATTAATCCGATACTGAACGAATGGTTGGGAAATGCGGTAACCAGAAGGGCTACAAAACAGATTCATAAAATAAATGGCATAGATCATATTTTAGAAAATGTGGAGCAGGCAATTAAAAATACCCTAAAAGATTTTCTCAATGTATTCAATGTAAAAATTTTTCAGGATCCTGATTTTCAATTTGATGTTTTCCTGCAGTTTGATGAAGAAACACCCTTACCTATCTCCTATTATTCTGATGGTTTCCGAAACTTGATTTATTTAGTCATGGATATGGTGTGGCGGGCATCCCAATTAAACCCCTGGCTAACTCTTGAACAAATAAAAGAACAGGTTACCGGAGTGGTGACCATTGATGAAATTGACCTGCACCTGCACCCTAAATGGCAGGCCAAAGCCATAAGTTTGATACAAGGTTTGTTTCCCAATGTCCAGTTTTTTATTACCACCCATAGCCCTACGGTTGTTGCTAATTTTGAACATGGCTCTTTATATGTAATAGATAATAATGAAGTGACCAAGAGCGAAGAGAAATATTTTGGCAAGGCGGTTAACAGCGTATTACGCGATGTTTTAGGAGCACCAGACAGGCACAAACCCACACAGGATAAAATTAATTTGTTGCTGAGGCAAATAGGAAATGAAGCCCCTGCTGAAACCTACGAACCATTGCTTAATGACCTGATAGGACTATTGGGGCTTGAAGACCCCGAGATACAAAGCGCCTTATCGCTGATAGAATGGAATAAGATCAAAACTGAAGACAACCATGCAGTTCATTCTTAAAAAAAATACACCACCGCCTGATTGGGATGACTGGTTTAGGGATGGCAAAGGAGAAAGGTCATTTACTTACAGAACGCCACCTATTGCTGCAAAACAGCACCTGATCAATGAACAAAATGGCCTCTGCGCCTATTGCCAAAAGGAAATTTCGGCAAATACCTCGACAATTGAACATGTAATTCCCAATAGTTTAAACGAGTACTTTTCAACATCCTACCACAACCTGGTCGCAGTTTGCACAACAAGAGAATACTGCGAAAAAGTAAGAGGTAATTTGTTATTGCCGCCAATTATTTTTTATAGCGACTTATCCTGTCCTGACGGCGCCAACTTTAATTATTTTATTGCAGAGGAAGATGGATCTATCAGTATTCTATCACATGGTAAAGACATCAATTGGAATTTATGGATGCAGTTGAGGGCATTCATTGACATTTTGAATCTGAACAATGATAATCTGGTTCTGAAACGCCAGGAAATTTTGACGCGCTGGCGCTTGTCCATTTCCGGAAAACCGTATTCGCAGCAAAAAGCGTTCTGGAAAGCAGAATTTGATGTTATCCTCAATAAACCCGGGCAACCTTTCCGTCAATTTTTGCTGATTTATTTGAAGAAAAAAATGGATCGGTAAAAGGCCCTTTATACTTTTTCATTTGATTTGTTCCATTGGACCTTTAAAAAAACTCCTATGAATTTCAAACTCCTCCTTTTACTGCTCCTCATTTTTAATAAAGCCGAAAGTCAAAATTATTCCTGGGATACTTCCCTGAAAATCAATAGGGAAAAATACCATATCAGTACCAGGTCGGAGAATGACAGCGAGGTAGTAATCAGGGTAAAGAAAAATTCAAAGTTGCTGCAGAAAGTAACCCTCCCCAAAGATGGCTTGATGGACTTTGATTTATTGGACTTCAATAAGGATGGCCGGCCTGATATTTTAGTTACCTACATGAATAATCATCCCTGGAATATGCTATGGTTGTTCGATAAGTCCACCGACCGGTTCAGGGAGGTTAAGGGTTTTGAGGATTTCCCTGAAGCCATTCAGTTAAAAACTTATCACCATTACTATTATTCCTATCATTCAGCTGGTTGCGCTGATGGGAACTGGGTGAGCGATTTGTTTAAAATTGAAAATTTCAGGGCCATCCAGGTGGGCCATATTAACACCCAGGGTTGTGAAGAACCCTTACCGGGAAAGTATATAAATCAAACCCGTCCGGGAAATTGAGGAAAAAACCTATAGATAATATACCCTATAAACAAACCTGGGCCTATGAAAATAGTAAATGGGGTTTCCTGAATGCTTACTGGAACAATAACTGGCGGAAATTCCTGTAAAAACAATTGTATATTATTGCGGCACTTCCTCCAGCAACTTGATGAAAAGTGGGTATGGGATCCAAACCCGGTAAATAGGTAAAAAAACTTCGGTCGCACTTTTATCCAGAAACAGTTTATAGTCAAATACCGGATGGTCGGGGGTATAGTATCCGGGATAATAATATGTAAGGTTATGCTCCAGGCAATAATTATACTTCAACATCATTAAGAACCTACCGGGACTATATTTTTTATATTCCGGGTCATAAATATTTATCAGACCCTGGATACTGTTCAGCCCCTTATCAAAAATTCCGGCAGCTATCAATTTGCCATTATCCCTTATTTCAATTATATATGTATCAAATACTTCATTATCCTTGTAAAAAAACAAGGATTCCAGTGTTTCTGCGGTTTTGAAACTTAGGTTGCAAACATAGCGCGTATGCAGTTCCTGCAATTCATCTGTTATAGAAAAAGGGCGGATTGTCTTTGTAAAATGAGCGCCTGCTTCTGTTAATTTCCTGTTTTTCGCTGTCGGAACTACTTTTGGAACATCATACCTTAGCCAGTAAACATTGAAAAAACTTTCATCACCCAGCACATCAAGCAATTGGGTAGTAAAAATAAACCTGCCGGTTCGGTACCAGCCATTTTCGAGAATATTATCTAATATTTCTCCTTTGGCGTTTTCAGGTATATAAATATCATCAATCATTTGACACAGGTTATATCAATTTATCTTGGCGCCAACTTAATGTTTTCAACTTAATCCCTTTTAAAATTGCTCTTTTATTATTTTACTAACTGCTGTGGTCACAGATTATCACCCATTTGCCTTTCATTTTTCTGAAAAGCAGGGTATAGCTACCGCTTAGGTCACCAACTGTGCGTTTAAGTTCCCATCTTCCTACCACAAAATAATATTTTCCTGAAAGTTTTTGTATCCGGGAATTAACCGTACTTAGTTTACCCATATGGGCAGTATCGGGGTAAGCCTCTTTATACCTTTTAAGTGTGGCATTATATCCATACCGGGGCCCTTTTGAGCCTATGAAGACCAGGCTGTCATTATCCCAGTATCCTTGCATATAGCCATCAGTATTCCCCTTATTCCATTCGGCCACCTGTTTGGCCAATAAAGATGTAATGGCTTTCACATCCTTATTACCGGCAATCGCCGCTTTGGACAAGATGAGCAAAAACATTAAATTTATATAGATAAATTTCATAAATTAAACGGTTAATTGAGAATGTCAAAATAATTCAGGTGGCAAGCCTAAAGCTTTTCAATTTTTTCCCGTGACAAACCCGAAGTTTCAATAATCAGGTCAATTGATAGGCCTTTTGCTTTTAGCGCTTTAGCCATTTCTGTTTTACCCACTGTTATACCTACTGCTTTGCCTTCTGCTATACCTACTTCCAAACCCTCTGCTATACCCTCCTTTCTTGCCGTTTCGGCAGCGCTGTCTATAACATTCTTAATGTCCCGGTACACTTTAAGGCTGTATTCATAACTGGCTCGTTCCTCAGGTGAATACCTGGCAACTTCAGCTTTTTCAAATGCAGAGAGAAAAACAACTTCATTTTTAAAAATCCTGGGTATGTCCTGAAAATCCCTGAGATTTTTTATGAAGAAAAGCCATTTGTCCAGCCTGGTTTCAAGCTCATCCTCGGTTTTATGGAAATTGGGCATTTCCAGGTAGATAAAATTTAGCTTGTCATAAAATACTTTACCATCAGGATACCTGAGTCGAACATCATGAAAAACAATATTTTTGGGCTCATTGGTTTTATAATCGTTGAAAATAAAATCAAGGATTCCAATGCAATAAACCGCTTTGAGGTCAAAATTCCAGTTATCCCCTTTTAGGGCCTGTTCGGCTATAGGGAAAGTGGCATAATACAGCATCCTCTCCCTGAAATAATCCTGCTTAGCTTTTTGAAGCTCCACTATGAATTTCTCCCCTTTTTCTCCTTCACAGTAAATATCATAGACAGCTTTCCGGTCACTTAAGTTTTGCCCCAGTTGCTCGGTATTTTTGAATGAAAGGTCCTTTATCTGCGTATCAGCCGGCAATAGTGAATTCAAAAAATCAATAAGGGCAGGTTTACTGGCCTCTTCCCCAAACAGTTTTTTAAACCCAAAATCGGTAAATGGGTTCACATATTTTGTTTCCATTTCTTTTGCCTTTATACAATCCAAAATTACAAATTCTTTGGGAGTCAGGGCGTATTTAAATTACAGATTATATTACGATTTATTTTAACTAAACATCTCCATAACCACGGTCGCCAAAAATTGAAGAGTAAATAAAAAGCCCTATAATAACAAGGAAAATTGAGATTACCACCAGGTAGGCGCCCACCCTTTTCCCGGCATTATCAGCGGTCACCAATATTATTGCTCCCGACAAAAAAGCAATAAAGGCTAAAAAATATATTGTCAATATCGCACCCATATCCTTAATTAATTATTTGCCGTTAAAGTTAAAAAATAAAGATAAAAAGCTTGCATACCATTTCAACCTACAACATAAAACCACTGGCTTATAAAATATTCAGAATCTGTTCCTTTGCCTTTTCCAGCTCATCTTTCATATTAATTACAATCTGTTGTATTTCGGCATGATTGGCTTTTGAGCCCAGGGTATTTATCTCCCTGCCTATTTCCTGCAATATGAAATTAAGTTTGCGGCCAATAGCAGCGTCGTTTTCATTGATGGTATCATTAAAATAACCGCAGTGCTGTTTCAGCCTTATTTTTTCTTCTGAAAAATCCATCCTTTCCAGGTAATAGATCATTTCCTGCTCAAAACGGTTGGGGTCTATTTTTTCTTTGCCCACCATATCCTCAAGCCACTGGGTGATGCGAGCCCTTATTCTTTCCTTACGCTCTATCTCAAAAGGAAGTATTTTTTCATAAAGCTTTTCTATATTATTTATGCGTAGTTTTATATCCCTTAGCAGGGCTTCACCCTCGGTAAGCCGGTGGTCCATAAGGTCTTTTGCGGCCTGTTCTATTACCGCCTTCACATCGCACCATTCGGCATCGGGCATCACATCCTGGTCTGGCGCCACAACTTCTGGCATCCGCATCAGGGTACTGATGATGTTTTCTTCGGGCAGGCCGGTTTGCAGGGCTATCTGTTTCATACCCTGGTAGTAAAACAGGGCCAGGTCGGTATTCACTATCATTGGCTTTGCAGCTCCTTCCTGCCTTACCGTAATAGTAAGGTCTATGGTGCCCCGAAGCAGCAGATTACTGAGCAGGCTGCGGATATCCAGCTCCCAGGAACGCAGGATGGGCGGGATTTTGCAATTGATGTCGAATTGCTTGCCATTCAGGGCTTTCAGTTCCACCACTACCTGCCGGTTGTTTACCATTGCTTCAGCACGCCCGAAACCTGTCATTGAATATAGCATAAACTATTTATTTGCAACAAAAGAAAACAAACCCCGGCCAATAAAGAAACATTATGAGTTGATTTTGCGGAAAAATAAAGTTAAATCGTATTAAAACTGTTAAAAGGGGTACAATAAGCGGCGGAATTAGTTATTTTTGTTTCACACTATTCATTGCACATGCGCCTGAGCACTTTTATTTTATGCCTGCTGTTATCTGTAAGCGCATTGTCGCAGGTACAAACTACCCAGCTTTATACCAAAGCCCAACTTGAAGCCAAAAGGAAAGAAATACTTGAAAATATCGCCGAAACCGAGAAACAGCTTGATGATATAAAGAAGGATAAAAATGCCACTATTGGCCAATTGAGGATGCTGCAAAACAAACTTGCAGACAGGCAACGGCTGATTGGCAATATCAACGAGGAGATGGATGATATTGATAAAACCATAAAATCGTCATCAAAGGAAGTAGGCTCCCTGAAACAGAAGCTGGAACAACTGAAAATAAGGTATGCCCAGTCTATCCGCTATGCTTATGAAACCCGCAGTTCTTACGATATGCTGGCCTTTTTGTTTTCCTCAGCCGACTTCAACGATGCCATGCGGCGCATGAAATACCTGAAAAGGTTCCGTGAATTCAGAAAAGAGCAAGTGGACCAGATAAGGATGACCCAGGACCAGTTGCAACATAAAATAGGCTCCCTGAACCTTGAAAAATCGGAAAAGGAAAAACTGGTTACCAACCAGGAACAGCAGAAACAGGCGCTGCTGCAGGAAACCAATGAAAAAAACAAGGTTATTGAAGACCTGAAAGGCAAGGAAGGCCAGTTGATGAAGGATATTGAGAAAAACCGCGCGACATCTGCCCGCATTAATAATGCCATCAACATATATATAGAAAAAGAAATGGCCGAGGCCCAGAGAAAAGCCGAAGAAGCGGCTAAAAAACTGGCAGCCGCCAACCCCAAACCCACGTCCGCAACCCCTGCCAAGCCCGCCAAGCCAACAAATGGCAAGGAACCTGCAACC
>Ga0316224_1004359_pt1 | contig 10775 bp, 12 predicted proteins | sample TBH18013metaG_FD_206254 | JGI IMG/M metagenome (GOLD analysis project Ga0316224, IMG submission 206254) | Freshwater microbial communities from Trout Bog Lake, Wisconsin, USA - TBH18013 | ecosystem: Environmental > Aquatic > Freshwater > Lake > Hypolimnion/Profundal zone | place: USA: Wisconsin...
TGTATCACTCCTTAAGAATGGAGCTCTGACGGAAGCCCTAGATGATGATGATCACGATGCTCATATCCTAGAGCATCGTTACATGCTCTCTAATGAGAATCTAACAGAGACCATGCGCTCTGCTCTGATGGAGCATATCGCCATGCACGCAAAGATGAAGAAGAAGGGTTTGAAACAAACTCAGGAGGATACAGCGGAACGTGCAAAACGGAGGTTCGGTCCTGGCGTTGCTTCTCGTATGGCTGGTCGTGCAAATGGCGGGTCTGATTCAAAGATCCCGCAGTGGGGAGGACAGGACCTGGAAAGGCAAAGGACGGCCGGGACGTTCTCCATGGAAAGCGGGTCCAAGGGACGGGGTTCCAAAGCCAGATTCTCAAACGCACTCAAGGTCCGGAGTGGGAGGGGACTTTAGCGAAGGGAAGGGCACGCTAACCTTCGAGAGAACGAAAGCTCCTATGCGCGGATTCTCACATGGCGACGCAGACAAGAACCGGATGGGCCGGAGCATGGGACACTATACGGATTCTAGCATTTCCAATCCCCAGACTTCTGGCAAGCCGAACATGACCCCTACTGATCGCTCAGAGAAGCGCATGATGTCTAAGGTAAGCCAGAATCCCGGCATGATCGGTGACGATGACAGGCTCCTAAGTCGTGGAGACTACATGGATTCCAGAGGCGCAAGGTACTAGCATGTGGAAGCTAGTTCTAGGAATTGTCTTGGGTGCGGCTGTAATCGTGGCCGTTGTGGGATGGGCCATTCATTCGACAGGCGAAAACATAAGCAAGGACATCGATGGCAAATCCAGCTAACAACTGTGTATATCTAATTCGGAACAACGTGAATGGTAAGGTTTACGTTGGGAAGACTGGTCAGCTTCTATCTGGAAGATGGAATGGTTTCTACGGCAAGAGACATTCTAAAGAATCTCGTCTCAAGATAAGCGAAGCCCGTAGGAGAGCTTTGGCATGAGCAATCCTCTAAGCTCGGAAGGCCAGTTGCTTAGGCCCGGGATACAGAAATCTCCTTCTCAAAAGAAGAGGTTTATTACTTCTAAGAAGAGGAGATTCAAAGCCTCTAAGATTCGGGAATCTTTTTCACCGTCAGTAGCCTTTATGGAGCAGGGGCAAGATGGAAATAGCTTATCTCCAGATGGGAAGAAGAGAAAAAACAGGACGTATTTGGTCACTATAATCGGCGAAGGTTTGGGAAATTCTAAGGACAAGAACTATTACTCTGGAGAAGCTCTTACCAGTGGGGCTCAGCTTTTCAACGGCTCGAAAGCCTACGCAGATCACCCAGACGCCATCTCTGAGAAAACCCTTCCTGAACGTTCCATGAAAGACTTGGTCGGTTGGTACAGCAATTGCCAAGCGAGCAAGGGCCAAGACGGAAAAGTCGTTCTTCGTGGAAAGCTCCACTTTTTTCCTACCGCCAAGTGGCTGACGGATATGATCGACACGATCCTGACTGACCCTTCCACAAAGGGAGCCCAGTCCCAGCCTCTATTTGGAATTTCCATCAACGCAATCGGCAAGACTCGTCCTGCCACCATGAACGGGGAGCAGGTCAATTACGTTGAGTCTTTCCAACGTGTAGACAGCGCAGACGTGGTGACAGAACCAGCCGCGCGAGGCAAGTTTGAAAAGATCCTTGAAAGTCGCAGTGGTGTACGTGGCCGCTCGTCAGCAAGGGTAACTAGTCACATGAGCAAACGGATGCGAGAAGCCGGTCCAGCACTCTCTCCGAAAGTCGTGAAGAAACTGGCGGATGAGTGTACCGCAGCCGCGATGTCGGACGATCCTGACGAAATGAAGCAGGCGCTCTTAGATGTTCAGAAAGAGCTCTACCCGCTTTCTTCCGTTTCCGGGAAAGGTCCAGGGCAACCGAACGAAGAGCAGTACAGCAACGTCAATCCAGCAGGAGGAAGCGAGATGGCAAGACCGAATGGTACGAAGGTCAAAGCCAGCGGCAAGCGTTTGGTCCGCCGTAAGAAGCGTTTCATAAACGAAGCCGCTGGCACTGGTGAGGACAACGTAGATCTGGGGGAACCTGAGCCCTCAGATATCGAACAGAATCTCGAAGGCCGAAGGGGCACTCGGGAAGCTGACGTTGAAGATGAAGAGAACGACACGGATCTTGGCGAATTCGACGACTTTGGTGATTCGTCCAAAAGGACGATGAGCAAGGCGTCGGAAGCCGGGTTGAATCGCCGTCGCAGAATGGCCCGTTCAGCTCCAGTTGAAGAAGGCATGGAAGACATGGAGGGGCTGGAAGGCGAAGAGGATATGGAAGGGATGGAGGGCCTCGAAGGCGAAGAGGGCGAGGAAGACGGAAACAGCACGAGCATGGGCGACGCTGGCGGAACTTCGATGCCTGCTCCAAGCTCGGCTGGACCCGGCTCTTCTCGCATGGTTACTGCCAAGGGCCAAGGTGGTGGGATGGACCAAGACGGCGATGGCAGTGACGACAACATGGACGGCATGGGTGACGGTGATAATGACGGCATGGATGATGATCTCGGAGAATCCTTCGAAAGTGAAGAGGGCTTCGAGGACGAATCCATGGAGTCTGCTCCACGCCCTGCCATGAGAGGACGCCAGCAATTCCGTGGGGGGCAGGAAGCCGGTCGACGGATGCGTCGTCGTTCTACCAGAGAAGCCAAGGACGATGTGAGTTCCGGTGGAACCACTGGAGCCTACGGGAAGTCAGGCAGCGCGGCGATGCCTTCCCATGCCGATGCTGCTGATGATTTCGAAGAGGACTACACGCTCGGGAAAAAGGACACTTCTACTTCCGGAACGGGCAAGTCCTACAAGCTCAAGACCAGCGTCGGCAGAGCAAACAAGCCTGTGCATCCTAGACTGGCTCGCAAGCTCGTCCACGAGGCCAATCGTCGTATCGAATTTCTTGAAGGTCGTGTGCGGAAGCTACGTGAGTCCAACCAGCGCCGTGAGAGCATCATTGGCCGGTATCAGGGCATCATCAGCTTCCACAATTCGAAGGTCAGCGCGAAACGGTTGCTGGAGAGCGCCGTAGAGAAGGAATGGTTGCCCGAAGGCTATGCGAGAACAATCGCTCCGAAGCTGTACGGTCTGAGCGAGAAGGCTCAAGTTCGGGAAATCAAATACCATGCTCGCCTCATCGAGTCCACCAGAGAGGCCGTGTCTGACGGTAGCGGAGAGCGGTTGATGGAGAGCGTCGAAGGCATGGGAGCCAGGGGCGGATCTGTATCCCGGATGGGATCATCCGAAGGTGTGACCTCTGAGCTCGCAGAATCCATGGCCCAAGACGGTATCCCGTTCGTCGACAGCAACGAGTAGTCAAGGAGAATAGACGAACATGGCAGCAGGGGCATTACTGAACGTAAAGATCGAGTTGGTCCGTATCAGCAGAGTTCCTTGCAATACGGCCAGCCCGATCTACCTGGGTGATAATCTCATCTGGGATCCGAACAATCACGTGGTCAATTCCGTCGGTACGACAAACGCAGCGAGCACCGTGGCTGCTGATCTGTACGTCGGAGTTGCCCTCGATCAGAACCCCATCAACTCCATCAACCAGAACCTGCCTTTCAACCAGATCAACGTCTGCGTTAAGGGCTTGGTTCTGTTTACGGTGGACGATAACGCCACGTACTATCCTGGTGACGCCGTAACCTTCGGAGCTGGATCTCAGTTGGTCCGGCACTCCTCTGGTTCCGGTCCTGTTATCGGATACGTTGCAGCAGAAAACAACTTCACGACGAGCTCTGGCGTGACCGGTGGAGCAACTGGCGTTACCACTGGCATCGTGGCAGTAGCCAACGTCACTCAGATCCTTGTCTGGATCAAGCCTCAACAGACTTACGCTGAACTCGGGCCGTTCTAAGGGTTGACATTCTAGGAGGAATGAAGAAATGATTCCGATGGGAAGATGGGAACAACTGGGTCGCCAGATTAAGTGGGACGACCCATCGCTCTCGTTCCGTCGCCTCCGTGAGTCGACCTATAACCATGCGGCTCGACTCCGCGAAGCGAATCCAGAGAGCTCATTCGGACAGTTGCTACGCGCGGGTATCCAAACCTTCGCTATCAACTCGTACGATGCGGTTCCCGTGGTATACCCGGATCTCGTGACAGAAGTTACGTCACGTCGTTTCCAGGAATACTACGCACCGCTAGAGCGCCCGAACCTCCCCAAACAGGTGAACCGAGGACAAAGGTTCCAAGAGAATCCTGTGACGGGCTTGGATCGTGTGCTGACCAACTTCAAGTTCGGTATGATTGAGGCGTTCGAACGTGAATTGTTCGACGACGATCAAACCGGACAGATCAAGAACCGGGCTTCCCAGATGGGGGAGAACTTCAAGATCATGGAAGAGATCTACGTCATGGGCAAGATCATTGGCGTAGGTCAGACTGTCCAGGGCGTGACGGTTCCTGTAGACGTCACGTACAATGACACCTTCACTGGCACCGGAAACGGCAGCTACAACACGGCACCAAAGGCGAATCGAGCCAATCCGTTCGTTCGTTTGTCTCAGGCGAACCTGGAAGCAGCTGATATCGCCATTGTAAACATCGTGGATGACTTGGGGAACAAGTTCCTCGTGACTCCGAACACGTTGCTGGTTTCGACCACCGACAAGTTCGTAGCCGCGAAGCTCCTCAATTCCACGTTGCAGCCGTCTGTTCCTGCCGCAACATCTGACTCGACTGGCTACGTGATGACGATCAACCCATTGCAAGGCCTCTATAAGCTCTTGGTCAGCAGATTCTTGCCTTCCAAGTGCTGGCTCCTTGGAGATCCCAAGAAGTGCTTGGTTTTCCAGAGACGCGATCCTCTGGAGATTATTCAAGAGCAACCTGCTTCGGGTCAGTCGTTCGACATTGAAGCCTATCGTTTCAAGGCCCGCTCACGCTTTGAAGTCGGCATGATCGATTCTCGCTTCCTCTACGAGGGAGACGACGGTACGGTCTAGCTAGAAGCTGCTTCATGAGATTCTGGGGGAAGATCTGCTGGTCTTCCCCAATCTTATTTCAGGAGATGCCTAGATGGAGATGACAGTACAGAAGTATGAGGATCGTGTCGCTCTAGATGGTAAGGGGGGCGCTATGATCGTTGGATCGAAGCCAGTGGGCAAGGAGGAAACTTTTGAGTTTGGCGGTCCCAATGATGACATCTCCGCGGCTGTGGGCGGAGGATATCTCACCTCGTGGTCCCCGGATTTCTTCCAGACGGAGCTCGGCAGAGGCGTCAAGGTAGACCGCTTCTACTACGACAAGAAGATGGCCGTAGAGATTGCCGACCCTGAGGATAAGCTGTCTAAGAGGAAGCGTAAGCTCCTCTTTCAGAATGGATTCGGATATCTCTGTATTCCTCCACGGTTTACAGGGAATCTAAGGGCGTTGTACCATTCGGCTATTAACGAGTATTTTGCTTATGAACAGCTACATCCTCGCCCTATCATTGTTCAGGAAGTGATGATCCCTCAAGATGGTGACAAGCCCCCGCGCAAGGCTCTTTTCAAGGCTATCGACGTGAAGGTCGGTGGGGGGTTGACCCACAGCGCAGAAGTTCAGCAACAGGATCTTCTACAGGCGAAATCTCTGTCTAAGGACGAGATCGCCGTTGCTGAGGAACATGCTCGGGTATTGAAGGCTGTTCGCAAGGCAGCAGAAAAAGGCCAGCCGTTCCGCAATCCATTCGTTGGCAAGAAGGGCAAGAGGCAGTTCAACATCGATTACTCCGCTTCTTAGGACACTTCTATGAATCTGTGTCCTATCTGCGGTGCCCCGTGCTATAGCCATACCGAATTTCGACGCTGTTCTTCATGTGGGGTCTTGAGAACCATCTATGATTATGACCCTGCTTTGTACGACGAATCCTACGCCAGTACCTACCTCACATACTCCAAGACTCCCGTCAATGTCCCGCTATGTCTGGCCCGCCTCGGTCTTGTCTCACACTGGCTGAGGGAAGACCAATCTCTTCTGGATATAGGCTGTGGCATTGGGGAGTTTATTAAGTTCGCGGAGAAATACTACTCGAAGTGCGCAGGCTTCGACCCGAACTCTACCGCAGTGGAAATCGCCAAGAAGAGGGTAGGCTATAGTCCTATCTACCAGAAACTGAATGGTGATGTCGGGCTTAGAGATATGATCACGATGTTCGATGTGATCGAGCATGTGCAAGAGCCCAGGAAATTCCTTGAAATGCTCGTCTCGAAGTTCTTGAAGCCAAAGGGCATCCTGGTCATTACGACTCCGAACGTGGGCTGCATTCCAATGTGGGCGGGACATGAAGAGTATGAGAAGTGGAAGCATTTTAAGCCACGGGAGCATCTGTTTTTGTACACGTTCACAGGACTGGGAAAACTGTTTCCATCTGATGAATGGCAAGTCCTCTCAATGGGCCACGGAGAATGCAGTATTCGTCCTGGGAATTCCAATAACGATCTTCTAACTTATGCTGTGAGGAAGCGATGAGCCGAGAACAGCAGATAGCAGAGAGATTCGAAAGCCTTAGAACCGACAAAGGTGCCCATGGCTATGCGCCTATCTATGCTTCTCTTCCAGAGGATATCTCTAGCATTCTGGAGATCGGCATCTACTGGGGAGGTAGCCTGCTAACCTGGAGAGAGTTCTTTCCCCAAGCTGAGATCTACGGAGTGGATATCAATCTATCTCTTTTGAAGAGCCCGGAGAGTCCTTGGAATGGGAGGCAGGATTCCAAGATCCATTTGTTTGAGGATGACATACGGGTGCTGGAGCCTGGAAGGTATCCCGACGTGGATCTTATCATAGACGATGGCACTCATGAGGTGAATCACGTCTTGAGCATTTGGGACAAGCTACACAAGAAAGCCCGGAAATTCTATATCATAGAAGACGTCTATTACAGCCGGATGGACATTTTCTGGAAGAGAATCGCCCGAGATGCTCCTCACGCTCAGATCATGTTTTGGCGTACTTCTGATCATTGTGGTGACGAACGGATTCTTCCTGATAGCGATAGTCAGTGTATCGTAGTCAAATTCTGAGGAGAGCGCCTATGAGAGTCGGAGTTGTATTTGCAAGCACTGGCGGTTTTAAGATTTTAAGAGCTATCAGGTCTCTTAGGAAGACTGAGCCCGACTTTCCTATCCATGTCGTGTGGGATGTGGATAGTGGGACCTGGAGAAATGGTGGGGGCTCCGCTATAGCAGACCAAGTTCAGTCCATGCCGAACGTACACACCCGGCAATTTCACAACACCAAGCACATCAATGGAACTCTTAACGAAGGTATGCGCTGGATGAGGGAGCTTGGCTACGAATACGTCTGTCTCCTGCATGACGACATCATTTTCTCTCCTCTGTCAGAGAACATGCACCATCTGACCTACTGGTTTGATCGTATGGATCAGGATCCAAAGCTGATGGATGCTTCAGCTCTTACGCTCAGTCTGATAGAGACTGGCATTACAGGACCGGACGGAGACTTGTTCACAGGTCGTCAGCCTCCGGAATGGTGGGATAAACTGGATTTGGAGTCTGAGGCTCTATGGCAAAGACTGCTTCCAGAGGGCAAGACTCCAGGATTTCCAATGGGGAATGGGCCAGCTTATGAGGTGGCAGCCTGCGATTGGCTCCCGTTTTCTATAAGATATTTCTGTGGAGACATGAACTACTACACACGTCTTGGCCCGACTGGACAGATCGTCCCGGTGAAAACATGGGAGCTGATAGGCGGGTTTGACGAAAAAGATGGGATTCATTACGACCACGAGTATCCAATGGAGTGTGCTATTAGGAACCTTCCTCGAATCAAGGTTATACCGAATGCTCCGCATCTTCACATACACAATCAGAGCATAGGATATCTTGATCCCTCCGTGGGCTTGTGGGGGAACGTCGGAAGAGCTTTTGATAACAAGTACGGAGCTTTCCTTAAGAGCGAGGAATGGTCTCGATGGCTTGGGCATGGAGTAAGCCACAATGTCTAGCCTGACAGAAATTGTGGACAGTCCCTGGGGCAAGCAGATCATGCTTAGCCATGATCATAACGCTCAGAGACGAAGAGACGGTCTTTGGGGTCATGATGGGGAGATTGTCCTAGTCAGAGAATGGCTTCGCAAAGAGAAGGATCCTATCTTCTACGATGTCGGAGCCCACACGGGACTCTTCAGTTTAGCTGTCAGGGATCTGTGCAAGTACGTTTTTGCGTGGGAGCCTCAGCGTTTCGTTTTTAATATATTGACTGGAAATATAGCCCTGAATTCTATCCTGAATATCTTCGCTTTCTGGGCTGCTCTAGGCAATGAAATCAAGCCTATTCCAATGCCTACATATGACTACGAAAAATCAAGCAACTTCGGGGGCATAGAATTTGGAAAGAGATACGAGCCCAAAGGAGGAAGCGTAGGACAGTCTCCATCTGCATGGAACGGCGAGTATGTGATGATGAAGAAGTTGGACTCCTACTCCTTCACAGGAGCCACAGTCATTAAGATAGACGCAGAGGGCATGGAGGTTGAGGTTCTGGAAGGGGCAAAGGATATCCTAATCTCATATCATCCAAAACTTTTGATAGAACACGTCAAGGTTGGAGCCGACACGCTGGAGAACTATCTCAGGGATCGTGGCTACAGAAATTTCATGGATTTAGGGGGAGACCTAGCCTGCGAGCCATGAAAATCCTCTACATCTCGAAAGCGGAGTCTGCTGACTTTCTCTGTGATACGCTGTTTCACGGGTTGAGAACTCTCCTTGGTCCAAACATAGTTGACGTGAATCGTCTGTGGTTTGCGTACAAAGACGGATTTGCAGACGGTGTTCCATGGCACACTTTCTATGGTCTTCTTCCAGGAGATCAAGACGTAGACAGGACAGACATCCTGGAAAAGATTCGGAAGAAGTATTTCGATTACATTTTCTATGGCTCTGTGCATCGTTGCCGTACATATCTTCCAGACGCTCTGGCCTCCAGCTCTAAGCTGGTTTTCGTAGACGGAGAGGACGACGATTTCTGTGCGTTTGAGAGGATAGAGCCACAGAATATATCTCCTCCAGAATCAAAGGGGTATAGACTCCCTCGGGTGGGATTCTATTTCAAGAGGGAGCTTCCCAGTTCCAGCACAGCCATCCCAATCCAGTTTTCAATGCCAAAAGAGAAAGTCGTTCTAGACATGCCAAAAAAGGTTCGGCTCATAGCGCCAGTGGATCCAAGAGATCCTGCGACCTATAAGTTTTCGACTCAGTCTGAATACTTTCAGCAGTATGGAGAAAGCTATTTCGCTTTCACAATGAAGAAGGGCGGATGGGACTGCGCTCGTCACTACGAAATCATAGCGGCTGGAGCTATCCCATATTTCCTGGGCCTGGATCATTGTCCGGAGGGAACTCTTACCTTTCTTCCAAAGACTACCCTGCTCTCTGCCCGAATTCTGTGTGACAACTGGTGGAAGAATTCTCCCACTGACAGGTCAGATTGGGACAGCACGATGGCTGATATCCGTGAGAATTTCTTTAGGCATCTGACGACAGAAGCAATGGCTAAATATGTTCTCGAAAGGATTTCAAGATGATCCTTGTAACCGGGGGAGCAGGTTTCATAGGCAGTCATATCGTAGATTGCCTGATAGAAGACGGCCAGAATGTCATGGTGTTGGATGACCTGTCCGGCGGCTTTGAGGAGAACGTGAATCCAAAGGCTGTTTTCACAAACTCAACGATTTTGAACGCTGACTTTGTGGATTGGCTGTTCACCTGCTACAAGTTTTCTCACGTCTTTCACTGTGCGGCCTATGCTGCCGAAGGCCTGAGTCCCTTCATCCGCCAGTTCAATTACAAGAACAATCTGATAGGCTCTGTAAATCTGATCAATAGTGCGATTCGACACAGGTGCAAATGCTTCGTCTTCACTTCCAGCATTGCCGTTTATGGCAGTCAGCAATCCCCGATGGTGGAGACTACGATGCCGTATCCTCAAGATCCCTATGGCATTGCGAAATATGCCGTGGAGCTAGACTTGATGGCTGCGAAGCATCAGTTTGGCCTAGACTACATCATATTCCGGCCGCACAATGTCTACGGTGAGAGGCAGAACATCGGGGATCTCTACAGGAACGTGGTCGGAATTTTCATGAACCAGATCATGCAAGGAAAACCTTGTACCATATTCGGTTCCGGGGAGCAGGTCAGAGCGTTTACCCATATTTCAGACGTGGCTCCTGTCATCGCCAAGTCTATCAAATATCCGAGTAGAGCGTACAATCAGGTTTTCAACGTCGGCTCGGATATTCCATGCTCTGTGAACAGGCTGGCAGAGATAGTGCAGAACGCGATGGAAAAGAACACTGGAGTAGAATATTTGCCTCCTAGAAAAGAAGTTTTTGATGCCTTCAGCAATCATGACAAGCTGAAAATAGCTTTAGAATATTATCCCAGAGTTTCTTTGGCTCAAGGACTATACAAGATGGCAACCTGGGCTGAGAAACATGGAATTCGATATGGGAGGCCATTTGAAAACATTGAAATTCAGGAAGGCTTGCCGGAGTCCTGGAGGTCTATGTGCAAGATCTAGAGACTGTTCTGAAAAGATTCGATCTTTTACCCGGCAAGGCCCCTCACATATTTGAGAGTGATTGTATCTCTGTGGCTTCCAAGATAGACAATCTGTATAGAAATTGTCGGTATGACCACAGATCCCTGCTTGATATCGACGAAGAGGACTTCGATGCTAAGATTACCGACGCATACCGAGTAGGCCACGCCTGTTTCAAATATGCAGTAGCAAGGGTCTTGGCCCCT
>Ga0316224_1004364_pt1 | contig 10762 bp, 4 predicted proteins | sample TBH18013metaG_FD_206254 | JGI IMG/M metagenome (GOLD analysis project Ga0316224, IMG submission 206254) | Freshwater microbial communities from Trout Bog Lake, Wisconsin, USA - TBH18013 | ecosystem: Environmental > Aquatic > Freshwater > Lake > Hypolimnion/Profundal zone | place: USA: Wisconsin...
GGAAGTTATACAGCTTAAGGAAACATATGGCAGTTAATCCAATTAAAACGCCTTTTACTAATATGACATTTACGCCGGATGTGCCATCTAGCGCACTTCAGCCTACAGAATACAATGCTGGTTACAATGTCGAAACTGATGTACGTAGTGTTAAATCCGTCTTAGGCGACCAATATATTCTAAGTCAAATACCTGGTAATATTATATTTGTTACCAGTGGTTTTGGTTATCAAGATGTATTTTGGTTTATTGTTGCCACTGAACAAGGTCAATGGTACGCTATTGACAATGCTGGTATAGTAAATTGTACTCCGGCTTATGGAAACTTTTCAGGCTACAATGCCAACACAGTAATTACAGCAAGTTGGAATGGTCAGGTTGTATTCATCAATGATCAACTCAATCCACCAATGTATTTCTTTCCTGGTGCTCCTGGATGGAATAATCAGATTCGTTTATACGACAATCCACCAGATGGATATATCTGGAATTATGACGTTGGATATACTGGACCAAATAGCACAGGAAATTTAGTTCCTTTATATTCTAGCTTGACTGCTGGTTTTATGCGTGTCTACAACAGTCCTAACGTAGGATCGTTATTGGTTGCTGGTAACCTAACTGGATTATATACTGGTAATGTATACGGAACTACAGGCGGAACTTATAACTTTTTACCTACACAAATTCGTTGGAGTCAAAACTTTGGTCTTAACTCAGGTCCTACTAGTTGGGCACCTACTATTACTAACATAGCCAACCAAGTAGAAATCCCAGTGCGTGGTCCGGTAGTAGATGGATTTACGTTGAATGGTAACTTTTATCTATGCAGTTATTGGGACACCGTTCTAATGGCACCTATAGCATATACTACTACCAGTGCTCCAGTATTTGGCATTACTATCGTTACACAAGGTCGTGGTTTAATTAATGAAAATTGTTGGGCCATTGTTGATAACATGGCCTATGGCCTAGATGCTAGAGATATTTGGCAGTTTGATGGCGGTAAGTTTGTACCAATTGGCGACCAAAAAGTCAAGAATTATTTTTATTCAAACTTAAATCCAAATTACACAAATCAGATCTTTATGATCAATAATACTGCCAAGTATCAGATTGAAATTTACTATCCTGATTTGAATTCAACTGGATTTAATAATCAGATGATTAGTTATCGTTATGATCTACAGGTATGGAATCCGCCACGTCAGGTCACACAAGCAACTATGGCTACAGAAAGTCCTCGTTGGTCTGGCAACGTAGCCAATTTGGCCACACGCGGAGTTGTTTATAGTTCTGGGGCCGGAAATGTTCAATTAGTACAAAAAGATATTGGAACTAGTTTTTTAGGTAACACAGCAATATCAAGTTTGTTCCAACGCAATAATATATCATTTGGCCAGGATTATTCAGCCAGCGTACAGGTACATCGTGTTTATCCAGAGATATATGGCACTGGTAATATCAATGTTACTGTGGGCGGAGCTGACTCAGTTGCTAATTCTGCTGTATATGAAACTACAGTAACTATGCCAATACAAACTGGTAATCCATGGGTTCAAATATCACAAAATGAAGCACGTATAACCAGCATACAGGTTGGCGCAAATTCAGCAGTTGATAGTTGGCAAATGTCGGCTGCCAATTGGCAAATTACTAAAGTTCAAGATACACGCTAATGAGTACAAATTTTTCATTAACTACAAGTTCACCATCAGTTAATATAATTCAATCAATTAACTATCTATTGGCCACACAAGGCCAAGGCGGTTCTGGTGGCGGTAATATTGTAATTGGTAATACTATTGTTACGGCTAATACAGTAACTGGACAAATAGCCAGCAATAACGCAGGTGTAATTGGCTACTTGTATCCATACATTGATATTATGTATGCTAATACTGCTACTGGATCTAGTGGATTTAGTACTAATAGTCAAAACAGATCATTTTATGGTATCTATAATACCACATCAACTAATCCACCTGCTAGTTTTAGTCCTACTAATTATGTTTGGACTCAGGTCTCAGGTGGTTTCGGAAATACCAAAGCATTATGGTATACAACCACAGGTGGCGGCACAATTAATTTTTCTATTGTTAATGGTAATATTCCTCCTAATCAATATTACACACCTGTTATAGATGATACTCCAATCTTGTTGGCAGCTTTGGCCAATAGTATTGTTACAGGCAATACAATCTCTCCAGGTAGTATTACTAATGTTCAAATTGCCGGTGCTACAATCACCGGATACAATATCAGTAATAACACAATTACTGGAAGTTTAATTGCGGCTAATACCATTGTTGGTAACAATATTGAAGCCTATACAATCACAGGATATAATATTGCTGGTAATACTATTACTGGTAATTTGATTGCGGCTAATACTATTCAAGGCCAAAATATTCAGGCTGGTACCTTAACAGCAAATTTATTTGCGGCAGGAACTATTACAGCGGCCAACAGTATTCAATCTGTTAATGCTACATTTAATAGTCCAACGTCTGCGGGTTTTTGGTTAAACGCTAATACTGGCGATGTACGCTTTGCTGGCAATACTAGTATTGGCAATAATTTAACTGTAGGTGCTAACGCACAAATCGGTGCTAACTTAAATGTAGGTTCTAATGCCAATATTGGTGTTAACTTAATTGTTGGTTCTAATGCCAACATAGGTGCTAACTTAACAGTAGGTAATTCCGCTACAATTGGCAACAATTTAATTGTTGGAAATTATGTTACCATAGGCGTAGGTGCTAATATTGCTGGACTTATTACCTTAGGTAATCTAAATGCCAATACAGTAGGTACAACACAAATTACCAATGGTGCTATTACTACTGGTAAGATCGCAGCCAATACTATTACTGGTAATTTGATACAAGCCAATACTATTCAAGGTAATAGTATTGTTGCTGGCACAATTACTGCTACTCAATTGGCAGCCGGCACAATTACTGCCGCAAACAGTATTCAGTCTGTTAACGCTACATTTAACAGCACAACCTCTGCTGGATTCTGGTTAAATGCTAACACAGGTGATGTGCGTTTTGCTGGTAATACTAGTGTTGGAAATAATTTAACTGTTGGTGCTAACGCACAAATAGGAAGTAATCTAAATGTTGGTGTTAATGCTAATATTGGTTCTAATTTGTTTGTTGGTGTTAATGCTAATATTGGATCAAATTTAAGTGTTGGTGACAATGCTACTATTGGCAATTATTTGACTATAGGTGTTGGAGCCAATATTGGTAATGTTATCCTCGGCGGAGTGCTAGGAGCAAATACTGTAGGCCAAACACAAATTACAGCAAATGCTATTACCACCGGTGCTATTGCGGCTAATGCTATTACTGGCAATACTATTCAAGCCAATACCATCAGCGGCACTAGTTTTATTGCCAATACATTCCAGGCTAACACTATTAATGGCAATAGTATCGTTGCTGGATCTATTACAGCACAACAAATTAGTGCTAATTTAATTTTAGCACAAGACATAGTCAGCCAAAATGCTGTATTGGGTTCACCATATAGCGCAGGTTATTGGCTACAGGCTAATACAGGATCTGTTCGCTTCGGCAGCAGTTTGAATGTTGGTGATTTTTTAACTGTTGGTAATAATGCTGTTATTGGGCAAAATCTTTATATTAGTGACAATGCCAGCATTGGAGCCAATTTATATGTTCAAGGACTTATTTACGCAGGCAATTTACAAAGCAATACTGTAACCACAATCAATCTTGTACAAGGTACAGTAACACAAAGTATTACACAGTATGGATTCAGCGGTACTAATCCAGTTGGATTTACTAATGGTAATACTCAAACACTTACAAGTCCTGGTTATCTATGGCCATTAAATACTCGTGGTTTTGCTATTGGTGGTGGAACAACAATCGTTCCTGTGACCATCGGCAGTCCAACTGGCAGTCGTATTAATGTTAGTTACAATGCTTCAGTCAGTACCGATGGAGACTCAGCTTATCTAACTGTAGAATTATTCAAATCAGGCGCAAGTAATACTTCTGTTACATCAACTGCCACAGCATATTATCCATACTATTATAGATCTATTAGATCATTATTATATGATGCTTATTATATGGATGTCTCGGCAGATGGTAACTATCCAAAAATATATAATGGCGATTATTTTAAGGCAGTTGGAGCGGGTGGAATTTTAACTGGCAATGCTGGTGTTTGGACTGCTACACCTTTATCTAGTAACTATTATGATACCTTTAACGTATTAGATTATATTCCTACATCTGGCGGAATTAGTCAACCACCACAACAAGTATATCTTGAAGATTATGGATTACAATATACTGCTAACGTAGCCAATGCTAGCATTTTACATACTGGTAATATTGCCAATGGTACAGCCAGATCTAATCCGGCTATTAATGCGTTTGGTTCAACTGATCTTTATTTTTGGACTCAATATCCAACTCCAACTGAACTTCACAGTTATGTTAGTATAATTGTTGGTGCTGGTGGACAAATTCTTCGTTCTAGCAAATATCAAGATGTTAATGCCAGTGGTAATTTCCGTGCTACAGTAGATTCTGGATATTATGAATATTCAGGTACTTTTGCTGACTTATTAGATATTTCAGGCAACATAAGTCCAAGTCTAGCAACTCCACAATATCCTACTGCCAATATAGAATTGATTGCTGTAGGTACTGGTGGAACTATCATTTACAATAGTCGCAGTTATATTAGTTCAAATAGTTCGGCTGTTGGTAGTGTTAATGGATTTACTACTAACTGGACTACTATTTCTAACGGTTCGATAACATCTAATAATCTTAATTCTGTTCAATGTAATTGGATTCCTCAATTTACCACTTATGCTAACGTTGGCAATTCTGCTAACGGTTTCGCTATCCCACCATTCCCTGGAAACGTTTGGATAGCAGTTGGCGATAACGGAACTATTTTACGTTCGAATGGTAATGCTCAATCTTGGACTACAGTAGCTAACGTACCAACAACAAAAAACTTAAATGGTGTAGCCTTTGTTGTAAACAATAACAGTTATGCTGATTATATATCTGGTCAATGGAAATTAAAACAATGGCCACCACAAGGTTATTGGGTAGCTGTTGGAGATCAAGGAACTGTTCTTTATAGTAATGACAATGGTGCTACGTGGTCAGGACCTGTGCCTAATCCTGCTGATGGATCAGGTAATTTTGGTGTTCGTAATTTAGAAGGCGTAGCACCTGGTTGGGTACAAAAAACATTTGTTGCTGTAGGTGAAAGTGTTGTTGTTCAAAGCGTAGCAAATACAAGTCCTGGCGGTACTTGGATTAATCCATATCAACAAGGACCGACGGTTAATAGTGCGTTAACTAGATTACAATATTATGGATCTTGGGCAAATATTGCTGATCAAACTCGTCCACCAGTGTACCAACAATTACAAAACAATCAAATTGTATCAGGTAGTTATTATGATACAAATTATATTCCTGGAAGTCCGGTTACCTATTATTTGGCAGTCGGCAATATGCTTGGTAACTCCAACGTATATGTTGGAAGTCCAACCATAACTGTTACAGAATACAAGCGATAAATGTGTACCGATAAATATACTATGATTAAAGGAATAATATAATGGGTGGCGGTGGCGGATTTTTTAGTGACCCAATACAAAGTATTGGTGACTTTATACAACAAGATATCATTAATCCAGTTAGTGATGCCTTGTCCAGTGTTGACCATGCTGTCAATAATATTATTCCAGGTGGATGGGCCACTGTAGGTGCCGCGGCACTTATGGCATATGGCATTTATGATCCAGAACTGTTGACTAGTGCCGAAGAAGGTACATTAACAACAACAGAACTAAGCGATGCTGGATATAATGCCGAAACTGTTGCTAACGGAGTTAGTCAAGCCGCACAAGATGCCGGATTTAGTAGCACAGCAGAATACAACACAGCATTATCAAATGGATTTACTAACGCAACAGAATATGCCAATGCTACCAGTGCTGGATTTACTAATGCCAGTGAATATGCCAATGCTACATTAAATGGATTTACCAATGCCGCAGAATATAATGCGGCCACAACAGCAGGATTTACTGACGCAGGAACTTTCCAGGCCGCACAAGGTTTGGGTTATAGCACAGCCGCAGAATATACAGCAGGACAAGCAGGTGGATTTGCTAATGCGGCAGAATATACCACAGCAACTGGTCAAGGCTTTACCGATGCCGCAACATATAATACTGCTAACAGTTTAGGTTATACTAGTGCCAATGAGTTTGCCGCTGGACAGGCAGGTGGCTTTGAAAATGCCGCACAATATACAGAGGCAACTGGACATGGATTTAATACATTAGAAGGTTATCAACAGGCAGCCACTAATGCTGGATTTAGTAATACAGCAACATATAACACAGCCCTAAATGCTGGTTTTACTGATGCTCCAACATATGAAACGGCAACCAACTTAGGCTACAAAACAGCCAGCGATTATTCAGCAGGTCAATTAGGTGGTTATGCCAATGCCAATGATTGGACCACAGCAAGTAATTTAGGCTATGCTGATAATGCTCAATACCAAGTAGGTCTCAAAGGTGGATTTGCCAATGCCGATGAAATGATGACAGCAATGACCAATGCTGGATTTAGCGATCCAGTTACTTTTGGCAATGCTATTGATGCTGGATTTACTCCAGGTGCTGGTGCTACTGCCGCCGATTACTTAACCAGTTTACAAGCAGGTCTTAGTGATTACGGACAATATGCGGCCGCTGTAGCCGCTGGTTTGATTATTCCGGGATTATTACATCCTGTACAACCAGGAACGACAGGTGGCGGATATGCTGGTGAAAGTGCTTGGCAATGGGGTAGTGCTCCAGCAACAAATTATCCAGGTGCTAATCCAGGATTGTTAGAAGGACAAGTTACTCCATATTATACAAATAACACTTCGCCAGATCAGGCTCAATATTATTGGGGTTTACATCAACCATTAGAAGGAACACAAAACATTGGCCAACAATGGAACACAGTTCCAACAGCTCCAGCAACACCTTGGGGAACTGCTACAAGTGCTGTAGGTGGAACTGAACATTTAGATATCCCACAATTTGTACAAAATACTATTGAATCGCCACAGTATCAATCAGGTTTTGGCCATCCTGCTAATCAACCAGTTAATCCTGTTCAAGCGCCTGCTTATATTCCTCCAGCGCCGCAACAAATTACTGGAGAACAAATTCCAATAGCACCAATAGCACCAACTTTTGGAGGACCTGCGCAAAGTCCATTCCAATATATACCAGAAGAACTAGAAACAGAAACAGGATTAGCAGGTGGAGCCCCACAGGGTATTCCAGGCCACTAACGAAAAGGGTTAAATACACTATATGAATAAATTCGGAGATAACAAATGAGCGGTGGAAAATCAGGTGGAACAACCACAACAATACCAGCATTAAGCCCTGAGCAAAATGCTATGATCGCGGCACAAACTGGCCTATATACAGGTACAGTTGGTCCAGCATATCAACAGGCAGTACAAGGTGCTACTAACCTTTACAATACCACCGCTACTGGTGTTACTAATGCCGCACAAAATTTAGCAGGCACAGCCGCACAAGCACAAAATGTTCTTGGCGGTACAGGTGAAAGTGCTTTGAGTACAGGCATTAGTGGATTAGAAAACTTATACAGTCCACAATATGAACAACAACAATTACAGGCCGCATTGTATCCAGCACAAGCGCAATACGCACAAAATATTGCCGCACAAGGCGCACAATTTGGCGGAGCAGGCCAATTAGGTTCTGCACGTCAGGCGTTAGCCGCACAACAAACTGCTGGTGCTACACAGGCCGCAGAACAACAAGCAGCCGCTACTGTAGAAAACAACATCGCACAACAACGTGCCGCGGCTGGTAGCAATTTAATCAGTGCTGGTCAAGGTGGGTTAGGTCAAGCAGTTAATGCCGCACAGTATGGTGTTACAGCCGCAATGGCTCCACAACAGTTATATAACCAATACGCTAGTGTATTGTTTGGTACTCCAAGTGCTAGTTATGTTCCTAACTTTAGTGGTACACAAGGTCAAACAACAACACAAAACGCCAGTCAACTTGGCTTTAGTCTATAAGGAATGATATGCCAACATTAAGTGAAATTGGTAATTTCTTTGAAGATCCAATGGGGTCGATTGCTAACGTTAAAGTTGGTGGTGGCACAACATCAGGTCCTGTAGCACCTCAAGCACAACCAAACAGTTATCAATATCAAGCACCAGCGCCAGCCGCACCCATACAATCAGCACCGGCTCCACAGCCAGTTGCTCCACCACAACAAGTTCAACCACAAGCAGTTGCGCCACAAGTACAGCCACAGCCGTTGATCCCAGGTATGCAACCACAGCCTATGACTATGTCTCAAGCAGGTGCAGTTAATCAAGGTGCAGTAACTCCAGCAGTACAAAATATTCCGGTTGCTCCCGAAGCACCAATTTTACGTCAAGCAGAACCAACCACCGAAACAGGTCCAGTTAATCCTCAGGCACCAGTTCCTACAGAACAGGCCCCAACACAGACGCAACCAAATCCTGTAGTTGAAGCAAAAAATGAACAACAAGTAGCACCCGATGCGGCACACGTTGATGACTTATTAAATCATCAAAACAATCCATCACAATTGGCCGCAATCGGTAGTGATCCAGAAATTGATAGCGATGCTGTTAAAAAAATCAGTAACAAACATTTGGTAGGTCATTTGACACACGAAATGGGCACAGAACAAGCACGTCGCGAAGGTGATGATCTTATTGCACGTGCCAATTCGGGTGATCCCAAAGCCAGCAGAGATTTGGCAAGAACTTTGAGTGCTCCGGCTGGACGTACCGAAGATGAAGGCAGTTACCTAAAGGCCTACTTGTTCCATCGTTTTGGATTAAGTGACTTGGCCAAACAAGAACAGATCAAATTGGGTGCCGGCAGTATGTTGGCTCCTATACGTTTGAGTGATGGTACCGATGCTGTTGTACGTCAACGTGCAGATGGTGTTGCAACATATGGTGTAGATCGCGCCACTGGCCGCGAACTTGATGCTAAACAATTACAAGAAGCAACCGCAATGAATATGCCAGGTGCCGAAACAAGTAAATCATTACACCAATTTGTTGCGGCAGATGGAACCAAACACGTGGTCAGTGTTGTTACTGGTAAGAATGGTCAGATTCGTTATAGAGATGATACAGATGGTAAATGGTTGGCCAATGCTCCAGCAGGTATGGAACAGTTGGGCCACGAAGACTATTTGGAAAAACAAGCCAATATGGCCAAGCGTACCACTATGCAAAAATATCGCAAAGATGATGCAGATCATTTTAGACAAACAGGTAAACATTTGTACAGCGAACAAGAAATACTTGATGCTGGTGACAAAGCCTATATTGCACAAACAGGTGGTAGTAATGCAGTAGCCGCTCCACAAGAAGCCAAACCTGGTGCAGTAGAAACAACACGTAAAAACCTAACCGGTTCAAATGTATCAGCACCTGCCGCTCCAGAACTTAAAAATAATAATCCTGGTAACATACGTTATGGCGATTATGCACGTTCAATGGGTGCCACAGGCCAAACACCAAATGGTATTGCCATATTCCCCAACAGAGAAACCGGCGACAAGGCACACGATAGTTTATTAAGCGGTAGTGCTTATAAAAATATGACCTTGGGTCAAATTATTGGTAAATGGGCTCCTAACAACGAAAACAATCCTGCTGAATACTATAAGACTGTTAAGAACAAACTTAATGGTATTGATATGGACAAGACCTATGCTGAACTTACGCCAGAAGAGAAACAACATTTCCGTGCCGCACAAACTGATGTAGAACACGGTACCAACACAATGCCAGCAGGCGGTAAGACCACCGAAGGAAAACCTGCCGCACGTGTAGAACCCAATGCTACAGCACAGGCATTAGAAGATCAAGCACAGGCCATTTATGAAGGTCGTCAGGCGATGCCAACTGGTTTAGGTGCCAACAATATGCGTAATCAGGCCATTGTTAATCGGGTACAAGAAATTGCACAAGAACGTGGCGTACCATTCAATGCACAAAAATACAAACAAAATCAAGAAATTATTAAGGACTTTTCTACAGGTAAAAACAGTCAAAGTGTTGATGCTCTTAAAACAGCGTTTAATCATATTGATGAATTGGAACCTGCAATCAAAGAACTCAACAATGGTCGATTCCCGGCAGCCAATGCCATTGTCAATCGTTTTGCCACAGCAGTTGGTGGTAGCAAGGCATTGAGTGTAGAACAAATTGGCCCTATTGTTGGTAACGAAATTGAAAAGACCTGGAATCCACGTATGGGTACTGAAGCCGAACGTGAACAGATTAAACAGGCATTTAGTTCTGCACGTAACACAGAACAATTACAAAAAGCCATTGATAATTACAAACAGTTAATGATGGGCAAAATGAAACCATTAGAAGATCGTTATAACCAAACTGGTAATCGAGATTTTTGGTCTGCGCAGATCAATGATCCAAATATCAAAACAACTTATGACAAATGGAAAGCCCGTGAAAATGTACGTACTGGCCAAGCACCAAGTGGTACAACAACCAATGGTATTAAATTTAAGGTAGTCACACAATGAGCGTAATAACCGTAAATGGACAACAGGTTGAAGTTGGTGATGATTATGATCGTTTGTCGCCAGCAGAACAACAAGATACACAGGCAGAA
>Ga0316224_1004369_pt1 | contig 10739 bp, 8 predicted proteins | sample TBH18013metaG_FD_206254 | JGI IMG/M metagenome (GOLD analysis project Ga0316224, IMG submission 206254) | Freshwater microbial communities from Trout Bog Lake, Wisconsin, USA - TBH18013 | ecosystem: Environmental > Aquatic > Freshwater > Lake > Hypolimnion/Profundal zone | place: USA: Wisconsin...
CCGTAATAGAAACTAAAGCCCTTGTATTCGTAATTTACTTCAAACGGAAGGCCCATCTGAGCTTTTCCTCCGCTTATAAGCACGTCTAACTGCGTTACATCCGGATGTTGCTTTAACAGCTTGTATATTTCCGTTGAGCGGCTGATGTGCCCGTTACCTGTTGCCTGAATTCCAAATAGAATTTTCATGCTTTATGGTTTTAGATTAAACGAATAAATGAGGTGAAGCCTGCTGTTATTATTGAACAGTAGAGTCGAAGGGTCGGTAATATTGGTCTTTCCGTAGAAAAACAGCGTTGAAGTGCTATGCAGGTTTCGCTTCAAGCCGATAGTTTTCCGGTGGGTGAGGGTGTATAAGTAGCCACTTTACGATGCTTTTCAAAGGCATCCTGCATGGCTATAATATCGGGCGATAGGCGGCGTACTATTGTTTCTTCGTCTTTTTCTTCAATTATGGCCAGGTCCTTAAAATATACCAGGTTCCATTGTTCGGTGTATTCAAGCGCTGTCAGGTTTTCAATCCAATCGCCTGAGTTAAGATATTGAACTGAACCATGCTCTGTATTATAATCTTTTTGAGAGGGCTCATGTATATGACCGCAAATAACATAGTTATAACCATTTTCAATGGCAATGTCAGCGGCGGTTTGTTCAAAATTGCTGATATGTTTCACCGCAGCCTTAACACTGTCTTTTACTTTTTTGGAAAGGGATATTTTTTCGCGGCCGAATTTCTGAAGGAGGAGGTTAACTGCCCGGTTTAATAAAATAAGCATGTCGTAACCGGCGCCACCGATTTTAGCCAGCCATTTAGAGTGCCGCATGGTAACGTCAAAAACATCGCCATGAAAAAACCAGTGTTTTTCGCCATTGATATTTAACACCAGCTTATCCTCCAGGTGAAGATTATCTAACCTGAAGCCGCTGAATTTGCGCAGCATCTCATCGTGGTTACCGGTTAGGTAATATACCCGGGTGCCGTGCATCATCATTTTTATTACCCGTTGTAAAACGCGCCAGTGTGCATCAGGGAAATAAAACTTGCTGAGCTGCCAGATGTCAATAAAGTCGCCGTTAATGATCAGTATCTCGGGGTCTATACCTTTCAAATACTGGTTAAGTTCTTCGGCGTGGCAACCGTAGGTGCCCAGGTGCACATCTGAAATAACGGCTACTTTAATTTTTCTTTTTTCCATCTTAAAGTGGTTTCACAAACTTAGCATGGGTATATCACGGCAACATGTTGTGGTAATTAAACTTCAATCAATACTGCGTTTTCAAATTGTAAACAATGGCAAAAGCATGTATGGCCGGCAGGATTGTGCACATTTTAACCTGCTTATAACCGGTGTTTATTTACTCAATCTTAACACTGGTTTGATAATGCAATAAGAATGCGGGTGTTGCTTTGTAGAACAGAAGAAAAAAATGAGAAATAAAACCTATATCCTTTTTGTTTGTCAGGATAATGCGATGTATAGTCAAATGGCTGAAGCAATGGTAAAGTTATACCGCGATGATGAAATATGTGCTTTCAGCGCCGGGCTGGAGCCTGCCAGGCATTTGGATTCCAGGGCAATTTCATTTATAGAGCGCCTGGGTTATAATGATATGCGCCAGCATACCACCAAATCTGTGCATGATGTACCTGATTTTAACTACGATTTTGTAATAACCATAGGCGTACCTGCCTATGTACCTGTTTCTGCGGATAAACGGCTTGAATGGCGTTTTGGCGATATTGAAAACCCGGATGACGTACAGTTATTGCGCCTGCGCGATAAATTATTAAACAAAGTGCTAAGCCTGGTTATTTCGGTAGCGGTATAAGCATCAGGGGACTCTATAAAAAGCAAAAGGCTTCAAGTAATTGAAGCCTTTTGCTTTTTACGATATTAACTACTTGTTATAGTTTGAAAGTAATACCGGCATTAGCCCATGTTTTACCATAACCAAACTCACCGAATACCGCAATCTTATCTGTAAAGTAATATCTGGCTCCTACCTGAACACCTCCAAAAGCAAGCGCATCAACATAAGAGTGCTTTACACCATAAGCATCAACGATACCCGGATGAATTGCAACACCGGTACCCAGGTTTAAGCCTGCGTAAATATCCAGCTTGTCGGCGTGCATTCTGTCGCCATTGCTTATCTTATCGGCTATTAATTGATAAAAGTGAAAATTAGCAATCGCGCCGATCGGGATATTAAATTCAGGATACCAACCGTATGAGTAATAGCCGGTATAAATATAACCCGGTACATAAAGAGCGCCTGACCCTGCGCGTCCGCCAATGCCTGCTGTAAAACCTACGCCAACATATTTGTGAACCGCAAATTCTCCCTGAACCGTCAATTCACCTGTTAATGGCGAAAAGGCAGAATTATAGTAATTATAACCGGCAGGAATGTGAAACATGGTAGAGCCACCCAGGCCAATTGATATAATTTTAGTGTTTTCATCAAATGCCTGACCGAAAGAGAAGTTTACAGACGCTATGATAATAAGCAGTGCGCTTAAACTTTTTCTAAGGCTAACGGATGATTTTAGTTGGTTTAACTTTTTCATATCTGATTTTTGGGTTTAACTAATAAGGGCAAATTTACACTTACCAACCGTATCATGCAAACACTTTATCCTGGTAATAACTGACAAATGTTAAGAAAAGACACCGCCTACTCATTAAACATTACTTTTTGCCTTATATCTGAGACAGTAATTTATGTCCGGAATATTCAGCCCTCTATCTGTAATTAGTTGATAACCACAATCTCTTTTTTTGTAATAATCTTAATTTTACCCTTAAACCGACTTTAATTAATAAGATTGCAGCATAAATAAGCTTAAACAACATATCTGCTTTAGTTATGGTTAAAAACTTTTAAGTCAGGTTGGTTTTATGTAATTAAAGTAAACTGGGAGATGATAGTTTTAAAGATTTTTCAGGGTCCCGGTAATCAAATGTTTCAGGCAGCATTTGGATTAGCTGCCGCTAAACGTTTAAATACCGAGCTGAAACTTGACCTTTCATGGTATAAAGATTATTCCTATCACCGGCGATTTATACTCGATAAATTCAATGTTAATATATCGATAGCCAGCGAAAAAGAGATTTACGATATAGTTACCTGCAATGGCGCCAATATTGTATCCTATAAATGGAATCAGCTTAACAGGCTTCATCTGCGCCCGTATTATCAACGACCTAAGATCGTTGAACCTATTGATAAGTTTGATTTTAATTATACAAAGATCATTGACAACACCTATGTTGAGGGCTACTTTGCTTCGCGTGATTTTTTCGTTGACCAATATGATTATGTAAAAAGCCAGCTGCAATTTAAAGCGCCTCCTTCAAGCGTTAACCTGAATATGATTGACAAAATTAAGGCCGAAAACGCTGTTGCTATCTCATTTCGTTTAGGCGATTTTTTATCACATCCCTGGCAAAATGTCTGTTCAATATTTTATTATAAGCGGTGTATTGAATATCTGGAGCAGCGTTATGACAATCTGAAATTTTACGTGTTCAGCGATGATATACAATGGGTAAAAAACAACGTGAAGATTGCGCACCCCACTGCGTTTATGGATTATAACTTACCTGATTATATGGAAGATTTCAGGCTGCTGACCCACTTCAGGTTTCATATTATACCCAACAGCACTTTTTCGTGGTGGGGTGCATTGCTTGCTGATGCTGAAGCGAAGCTTGTTTTATGTCCTGAACATTGGCTCAGCCCGGATAAGACCACTTACAAAAGCGAGTTTGGCGATAAAACTGTAGATTTCAGCAGAGTGTTACCTGAAGAGTGGATAAGAATACCCAACATTGTTGCTGGTGATCCATACATTGGTATTCAGGTTTAAAAAGCAGGGGATGTCTCTTTATCAGGTTAATCAACTAAATCAATCCGGTGACTGAAAAAAATCAGATGCAGCAAAGTAGTTCAAACCTGGGGCCTACCTTGATCATAGGCGGGCTTTTTTTCGTTTTCGGTTTTGTTACCTGGCTGAACAGCACCCTGGTGCAATACCTCCGCATAGCCTGCCAGCTCACTACCTTTCAATCCTTTTTTGTGACCTTCGCTTTTTATATTTCCTATTTTATTATGGCATTGCCGGCATCAGCGTTGCTGCGCAAAACCGGCTTTAAGAACGGAATGATGGTGGGTTTGCTGATTATGGCTGTGGGAGCGCTGCTGTTTATACCTGCTGCGCATACCAGAACCTACGGTATTTTTCTTTCGGGCCTGTTTATCATCGGTACCGGTTTATCCATCCTCCAAACGGCCACTAACCCATATATAACCCGCCTGGGGCCCATTGAAAGTGCCGCGCAAAGAATAAGTATTATGGGTATTTGCAACAAAGTTGCAGGGGCTTCGGCACCCATTATTTTAAGTGCCATGATACTTTCAGATGCAGATAACCTGGTTAAACAATTAAGTAATGCCGGTGTGGTTCAAAAAGGCCAGTTGCTGAATGAGCTTGCATCGCGGGTTATTTTACCTTACGGGGTTATGGCTGCAGTTTTGGTTTGCCTGGCCGGGCTGGTGAAGTTTTCTTCATTACCCGATATTGATGGTGAAGAAGGTGCTGAAACTTCAGATGAAGAAACTCCATCTGGTTACACCAGTATTTTTCAGTTTCCAAACCTGATATTGGGTGTTATTGCGCTGTTTCTATATGTGGGTGTTGAAGTAATGGCCGGCGATACCATAGGCGTTTATGGCCAGGCAATTAATATCCCGCTTTCTGAAGCCCGGTTTTTTCCATTTTTTACTCTTTCGGCTATGGTGGTGGGCTACCTGGTAGGTATTTTTGCCATTCCCAAATACGTAACCCAATCCAGAGCATTACTTTATTCATCGCTTTTGGGATTGCTGCTGAGCGTATTGGCAATTGTTACTCATGGTTACGTTTCGGTTTTATTTATTGCTTTGTTAGGTCTTGCCAATGCTTTAATGTGGCCTGCTATCTGGCCACTTGCGCTTGATGGTCTTGGAAAATTCATAAAAACGGGTTCGGCCTTTCTTATTATGGCAATTATTGGCGGGGCGCTATTACCGCCCTTATGGGGTAAACTGGCAGATGTTTCTTTTATCGGTTACCGGCAGGCTTATTGGATAATGGTGCCTTGCTACCTTTTTATCTGGTTTTACAGCGTTAAGGGCTCAAAATTAAAGGCCTGGAGTTAAACCATATTAGGCTTCACCCGTATAAATGTGTATTCCCCTGGTTTAGCGATATAAACATTTGCCTTTTTAACCGGAAAGTAATAAATTGCAATAACTGGCAGGCTGAACTTCATATTCAGTGTTTAGTATTAGTGGCAGTTTTTTGAGTCCCCCGCTCAATTTTAACAGTCTGTACGTTGTATTATCTTTTGAGTGCTTCTTTAAGAATATGAAATAAAAGAATAAAATTGTGCAGGCATAGGCAGCAGGTGTAATGCTAGCCTTTGATTTTGTCCAGATTTTTTGTTCTTGGTAAGCGTTTTTTAATTTCAATAAATATTGAGTATGAAAATCAGACAGTGTCAGCTGAAAGGGGATTGGAAAATTAATAGTGCAGACGAATCGGCTGGTTTGGTGCTCGTATTTGGCGACCGCGGGTTGATTGAAGCCGCAGATATAGCCCAAAAGTTTAAAGCGGGTTATCCAAATGCCCGTGTGGTATTTTGCTCTACCGCCGGCGAAATATTAAATAATGAGGTTGCCGATAATACTTTAGCCGTTACTGCAATTGAATTTGAGAAAACTGACATTAAAACGAGTATTTCAAATATTGCAGATTTTAAAGATAGCCATGCCGCAGGCAAGCAATTAGTGGAAGCATTGCAGGGCGGAAACCTGAAGCATATTATTGTTTTGGCCGATGGCCAACTTGTAAACGGCAGTGAACTGGTACGCGGAATGAATGAAGTGCTGGATGGTAAGGTTACCATTTCAGGTGGCTTGGCCGGTGACGGACCGCGTTTTCAGAAAACGCTGGTTGGGCTTGACTCAAATATTGTTGCCGGTAATCTGGTAGCAATTGGGTTGTATGGCGACCACCTGCTTGTAGGGCATGGTAGTAATGGCGGTTGGGATTCGTTCGGCCCGTACCGGAAAGTTACCAAGTCAAAGTCAAACGTGCTTTACGAGCTGGAAGGCAAATCTGCTCTGGACCTCTATAAACAATATTTAGGCGACCTGGCTTCAGGGTTGCCAGGCACGGCGTTGTTGTTTCCATTATCTATTAAGATGGATGATGACAGTGAACCGGTTGTACGTACGGTTTTATCAGTCAGCGAAGCAGACCACAGCATGACCTTTGCAGGCGATATACCTGAAGGCTCCTACGCACGTTTAATGAAAGCCAATTTCGACCGGCTTATTGATGCGGCTTCTGGTGCCGCCACCAATACTTTTACTGCATTTAATGGTATGCAGCCTGAATTAGCCCTATTAATAAGCTGTGTGGGAAGAAAGTTAGTGTTAGACCAAAGAGTGGATGAAGAGGTTGAAAGTGTGCGCGATATACTGGGTAGTAAAACGTTTATGACCGGCTTTTATTCGTACGGTGAAATTTCGCCTTTAAAAAAATCCAATAAGTGTGAATTGCATAACCAAACAATGACCATAACCGCATTTTCTGAAATATGACAACCGTTGACCTGAAATATAATAAGCTGCTTCTGAAGCAAATTCAGAAAAAGTTTGGTAGTGCAGAAGACCTGCCACCCGAAATGCTGGAGTTTTTGAACACGGTAAGTCATACCTATGACTTTTACGAAAAAGAACGTCAGCTTATTGAGCGATCTATGGATATCAGCTCAAACGAATTAATTGAGGCAAACAGCAAGCTTGAAGAGCAGGCACAGAAATTACAGCGTTCGAATGAAGAATTGCGCGAATTTGCTTATGCAGTTTCGCACGATTTGCGTGAGCCGCTCAGAACTATAGCCGGTTATATTCAATTGGTTGAATTGCGGCTAAAAGAACAACTCAATCCGGAGACCAGGGAGTTTATGGGTTTTGCTGTATCAGGTGTTAAGCGGCTGCAAAATATGCTGGAAGGCATGCTTAAATATGCGCAGGTTGAAGAAGGCCAAAAGGATTTTGCCCGCCAAAATCTGAATATAATTCTTGAAATGGCCCTTGATAATCTTTCAGAGCCGATAAGAAATACAAAGGCGGATATAAAGGTTGAACAAATCATGCCTGACCTCAGGGGAAATCGTGCGCAGTTGATACAGCTGTTTCAACAGTTAATATCCAATTCTCTGAAGTTTAAAACTGAGGAGAATCTTGTAATTGAAATTACAGTAAAGGCGCGCCAGAATGATTTTATTTTTTCTGTTTATGATAATGGAATCGGCGTACAGGAAGACGACAAGCACAAACTATTCAGTTTATTTAAACGTGGCCATAGTGGCAAATACGAGGGCATAGGCATGGGCCTCTCAATCTGTAAAAAGATCGTTGAGAACCATGGCGGCGCTATCTGGATAGACGATTCTGCGGTTACAGGAATGAGGATATATTTCACCTTACCTAAAACCTGAGTTGAAGGCAATAGCATTGAAATTTTACTTCCGGCCAGTTAAAAAAATAAATTTTATCCGCTCGCAACAGCAATCTTAAATTCTTCCCCCGCCCGTTTTATAATCTCTGTATATGAATAACAATCTTTATATCGATCTGCTCAAAAAAGTTCTGATCGACTATTTCCGGCTTGAATATGGTGAGTATAAACCTATAGCCTTTGAAAACCCAACATGGAAGATGAAGGGGCTTTTGGCATTGCAGCAAATTTTAAGGAAACGCGGATATGAGATAAGCAGCCAGGTAAAGTTTGATAAGCAAAAAAGAATGGAAGGCCTCGATTGGCCTTCGTATGCCGAAACTATGATAGGGCTGAAGCGCCTTGATAACATTGAATACTGTTTTAATCAAATTATAAAGGATAATGTAGCCGGCGATTTTATTGAAACCGGAGTTTGGCGTGGAGGTGCGGTAATATTTATGAAGGCTTTGCTTAAAAATGCCGGCATTAATGACAGAATTGTTTGGGTGGCTGATTCGTTTGAGGGCCTTCCGGCACCTGATGAAGCCAGTTATCCGGCCGATAAAGGCGATATTCACTACGCCCAAAAAGAACTGGCCATCAGTAAGGAGCAGGTGCAAAAGAATTTTGAAAAATATGGACTGCTTGATGAAAATGTCAGGTTTTTAAAAGGATGGTTTAAAGACACACTTCCGACTGCGCCTATTAAAAGTATTGCGCTGCTGCGCCTGGATGGCGATATGTACGAATCTACCATGGACGGACTCACAAATCTCTATCCCAAGCTATCGAAGGGAGGATTTATAATTATTGACGACTGGGGTGCCGTACCTGCTTGCCAGGCTGCAGTTAATGACTACCGGGCCAAGTATGGCATTACCGGCGAAATTAAGACCATTGATTGGACAGGGGTTTACTGGCGGAAGGAGGAGTAGCTCATCGCTCTGCTGCCGCATAACTTTATAAATAACTGATTTATTGCTTGTATTACCTGCCTGGCCATCTTAGGCATTACCAACTATTGGGCCGTGTGTGCCAATGCTGAACTTTATTGAGTTTTATGATAAGGCCGCTATAAGTCAATTTCCGTAAGAGCGCAGCCATGGACGAAATTGCATTTTAGAAGCATCAAATCCGAAGAGTAGTACCAAGGCGAAAAAAAGGGTATAAAATGCATTTGTTACATGCAATTTATACCCTCTGAAAAATAGTATGCCAAATGGCAAATATTGTTACCTCGTTTTTAGCTGCTCCATTTCTTTCTGCAACATATCAATACGGGCATTTAATTTTTCAATTAATGCCTTCTGTGCATCAATCATATTCTGCTGCTCCTGAACACTTTTAACCAAAGGCACCACAAAATCAGCGTAGCCCAATCCGTAAATGCTATTAGCTCCCTGTGGTTTAGCAATACCGCTAAAGTCGTATCCCACAGCATTCGCTGCACTTTCAACATCCTGCGCAATAAAACCTGAAAATTTAATTCGTTCTTTTTCAGCTACGGCAACTTCGTATAGCTTTTTCGCATCGGGACTTAACTCTGCAAGTTTTGAATCAACGCCTGTAAGATGATCGGCCATATGAACGTCGTAATTATAGGTTACGGGTTGCAGTTTCATAATAAAGTCCAGGCCATGCACATCAGCCTGAATGTTATTTTTGATGCGCCTGTCTGACAGCGTGATGGTGGTAGTGGCTGCATAAATTTTAGTTATGGCATTGTTACCTAACACCACGCAATTTGCATTTGCATTACCCGCCAGGTAACCCAGATCGGATTGGTTAGCTACATCAGCGGTTGGTCCGCTAAACGCCCCTATTGCGGTTACCTGACCGCCGGTATTAACCAGATTACCCGCATCAAATCCCAGTGCCGCATTTTGATATGCTGTAGTTGCCTGCGCTAATGAGCCTCCACCAACTGCTGTGTTTTGCCCCTGGGTAGCGGTTCCCGCGTAAGAAAATAATGCAGAATCACCAACAGCTACGTTCCAGCTTGATAGTCTGTTTGCATAAATTGTATGATAACCAACTCCAACATTCATTAATCCTGAATTATTGCTGTAAACAGCCTGATAGCCCAACGCGGTATTGTAGTTACCAACAAGGTTACTATCCATAGCATCATATCCGGCAACCACGTTTCCGTTGGCTGTAGTAGCATGCAGCATAGACCACATACCAACAGCTACATTCTGCGCGCCCGTGGTGGTAGACCACAGCGATTGGTCGCCTAAAGCAGTATTTCTATCGCCGGTTGTACCGGCAGTAAGCGCATACATACCTACGGCTGTATTAAAACTGGCCGAGCTGCTTTGTAAACTAAAGGCCCCCAAAGCAGTGTTCCAGATACCATTCTGTTCTGTCGATAATGAGCTATTTCCTACAGCTGTATTATATGTTCCACCGGTATTAGCATATAGGGCTGAATTTCCTACGGCAGTATTATTTGTTCCGGTGGTATTTCCATATAACGCAGTGTTACCTACAGCCACATTTGAACCACCCGTAGTATTTTTATAAAGTGCTTCATACCCATCAGCAACGTTATTTGTACCGGTTGTAATTGAATACAGCGAATAATAACCCATCGCACTATTCGATTGTCCCGAAGCAATCGAATAACCGGCACCGACCCCAAAGAAAGAGTTATAGTAACCTCCGTTGGCTGAACCTCCCGCCTGGTATCCAAAGTATGTTTTACCGCTATCCAGATCCAGTAAACCAGCGCGGATATTATTTATTTTGAACATGAGGTTATTCGCATCCGTTGTGCCTAAGAAATTAGTCCCTATGTTGGTTCCTGAATTACCTGTTAATTCCCATCCAGCTGTACCTATGGTTGTAGGTGTATACGAAGTTCCGTTCCATACCAATGCTTGTCCGGTGGTTGGCGCTGTTGAAGAAACCGGTTGGTTATAAATTTCAACTACAACGGGGTTAGGATAAGTTCCGGATAAGTTTCCGCCTGCAGTACCTAACGGACCGGTAGGTCCTGTTGCACCAACAGCACCTGCAGTGCCCGTAGGTCCTGTAATTCCAATACCTGTTGCCCCTGCAACTCCGGTAGCACCAGTAGAACCGGTAGCACCTTTCGCTCCTGTTGCTCCGTCTAAACCAGTTGCGCCTGCAGCACCTGTAGCCCCCGCTAAACCGGTTGCGCCTGCTGCTCCGGTTGC
>Ga0316224_1004371_pt1 | contig 10738 bp, 6 predicted proteins | sample TBH18013metaG_FD_206254 | JGI IMG/M metagenome (GOLD analysis project Ga0316224, IMG submission 206254) | Freshwater microbial communities from Trout Bog Lake, Wisconsin, USA - TBH18013 | ecosystem: Environmental > Aquatic > Freshwater > Lake > Hypolimnion/Profundal zone | place: USA: Wisconsin...
TTGTGCAGATGACGGTAATAATGAATTTGGATCTGTAGCTAATGTTTTTGCACTGTTTAACATATCTGTACCCTTTTGTCCAAATAAAGTTCCAACAACTCCTGTTAATGCTGTCATTGCTATACCGTTATTTTTACTATCAGGTGCATCTATATCTGGCATATTTGGTCCGTCTATATCTGGTCCTTCTACATCTGGTTGATTTGGTGCAGAACCAGTTGTTGTTGTAGTTGAAGATGTTGTTGAAGTTGAAAATCCTGGTAATCTTACACCTACACGATTTGCTATTAATGTTGCTATTAATAATCCTACTGTTCCCATTGATGTTGCACCTAAAATAAGAGCAACATTAGGTGATTGTGAATCTGATGCAGCTGCTCCTCCACCTGTTGCATTTTGTGTTGGTGTAATACTTGCATTTGAAAATAAAAATATTGGTGAACCAGATATACTTAATATAATACTTGGTGATAATGTAGGTGTTTTAGATACAGATGTTGATAGTGAAACAGATGATAAAACAGATGTTGAAACAGACGTTGAAACAGAAGTAGAAGGAAATATAGAAGATGTTACTGATGGTGAAATTGATGATGTTACTCCAGATGAAATTGATGGTGTTACTGAACTAGAACGTGTTTGAGATACAGTAGAAGAATAAGATATACTTGGTGAAATTGATAATGTTGCTCCAGTTGAAATTGATGGTGTTATTGAACTAGAACGTGTTTGAGACATAGTAGAAGAATATGATTTTGAAGAACTAGTTGTTTGTGATACACTAGATGTATAAGATGTACTTAATGAACTTGATGGTGTTATACTAGATGATGCAATATTAGAATTAGAAATTGATGATGTTGCAGAAATACTAGATGAAAAACTTGGAGAGATAGAAATTGATGGTGAAACTGAAACAGATTGTACTGGACCAGTATAAATTTCTAAATATGCTGTATTACTAGATGTATACCAAAATACGCTAGTTGGTGGATTTGCACTTGATGTTGTATAAAAAGAACCAGAAATTGGTGTTAAACCTCCACCAAATATATATGAACCTGAATTTCCTAATAAAAATTCTACATTTGAATTAGATGCACCATAAAATACTAATGAATATGTATTACCACCTAAAAGAGAATATGCAACAATATTACCTAAATTAGTTAAAACAACTGCTTGTTGAGAAACCCCTGGGAAGGATCCAGGGCTTGTTAACGTAATTTGTGCTGATGCAAGTACGCTACCAGTTGGTTGATTAGCTGCATTTGCTGCCATCAAACCTATTGTAAATGTTGTAGAACCAACAGAACCGGGCCAATATTGTAAAGCAATACTAGTAATTGCTGTATTTGAATAAATACTTGGTACTGTAAAACTTATTGCTTGTCCACTTGTCATTGGATTATGACAACATCCTGTCATTCCTGTAAACCATGGTGCAGGTAAAGTAGCTGTTGGTGATGGTGTTATGCTTACAGTTGGTGGAATTGATGCACTCACTGATATACTAGCAGATAAACTAGAAGATATTGATGAGCTTACTGTAGGTGTAACTGATGGTAAAGTAAGACCAAGTTGACGAATTACATTACCTTGAGAATCAGCAGTATAAATTGTATTTTTATTTGGATTATATATTAGACCAATTGGATTATTATAACTAACTTGTGTTCCTGTACCATCAATACTTTGTGTAATATTATTACCGCTTAGTGTTATTACTTGAGCATTCCATAATGTATATAAACTAATTTTACGAATTACACTTTGACCAGATACTGCTTGAGATACATATAATGCATTATGAAGTCCATCATATTCTAAATCCATTGGATTATTAAAAGATACACCTGTTCCTGAACCATCTATACTTGTACCTGCTGGTCCATTACCACCTAAAATATTTTGTGATGAACTTGCTATTCCTGGTGATGATAATTGAATATAACGAATATTATTCCAATAAGTATCTGTTACATATAAATTCATATTATTATAGCGAATACCAGTAGGTTTACCAAATTTACCTTTGTAACCACCATAAACATCTTGCCATCCTATTACACCTAATGTTCCTATTGGAGTTGTTACATTTTGAGTAGAAATATTAATTGCACGGACTGCAGCACATCCTGTATCTGCTACGTATAAAAACTGATTTACTTGATCTATTGCAATCCCTTCTGGATTTGTAAAAAATGCATTAGTTCCAATACCGTTTGCACATCCAGGACCAGATTCTGGATCTCCTGCTATATAATTAAGTTGTAAAGTAGCAAGATTAATACTTCGAATTACATTAGAATCTCTTTCAACTGCATAAAGAATATTATTAATACTATCTAATGCTAAACCTGCTGGAGAATTCATTGCTGCATTTGTACCAATACCTGTTCCTGTATCTTGAATATTCCACATACCCGCAACGCTTGTAACTATATTAGTTGTTAAATTTAATAAACGAATTTGGTCAGCTGGACTTGCTTCCGAAATATAAATACCTGAATAATCTGGTGTAAATACCATATATTGTGGTGCTGGTACACTAGCTGATGTTCCTACACCATCCATTTGTACTACATTTCCCATACCTGCAATTGTTGTAGCTTGAAAATTTAAATTTGGTAATGCAGATACCGTTGCTGATATACTTGGTGATAATGAAGCTGATAATGATTTACTAGGTGAAATTGAACGTGATGCCATTATTGATGTTGTTGGTGTTGGTGATGGTATAATTTCTGTATAAGATACAAAGAATGCAGAACCACGATTGGCAATATTTACCATATCAGCACCAATTTGGTTACCACTACCATCATAGAATGTTGCCTGACTAATTCCAGTTTGTGTAGTTGTACCAACTGCTGATGATGAGAAATCCATATAATACCAATGATTTTGTGATGAACTATCTCCACAAGAATTAACACCGCATGGAGAATTATACCATGATTGACCAGCTGCAGCAACTTGCACTGCTAAGTCACAATTTGGTGCACAACATGATTGAATACCTGATGTAGATAATCTAGCAGTAGATGGATTTCCATCTAATTGTATATTTGCAGGCATTGCTTGAGTACCATAAATAGCAAACGCAATTTGCTTTACTTTGAGACCAGTTGAACCTGGTGATAAACTTTGACTTAATCCAACATTTAATGCACCAGAATCTGTTCCACAACCTAATGTTGTAGCTGTGAAACCATTGTAATCATATCCTGGTGTTTGAGCATTTATTAACGGAAATAATAACCCTAAAAGAGCTGTGAATAAACGCATATACTATTCTTATATAATTTTATTATGTATATAAAGAAAATAAAATTATTATTAAATTATTAATTAGAATATGCTAAACCGCCCATACCACTCATTACACGAAGTACGTTATAATTAAATGCATAAATATTGAGTGTAGCTGCTGTTGGAAGATATATTGATGAAAATGTAGCTGATGCACTAATATTAGATGTTCCTAAAGCACGACCAATAGTAAGTTGTAATGTAGCATTATCAATACGAGAAAAATTACATGTTCCAGATGGCTGATGTTCTTGAGGTGTAAGTGCAAATGAATATACATTAATACCATCTGATGGTGTATTTGTAAAACATTGATATGGTTGAACATAGTTAAAATAATTACCATCACGAATATTAAAACGATCGTGACCATTTAATTGGAGTAAACCAGTTAAGACAGGATTTTCACTTCTGTCTAATTGGAGACCATAATTAGTCCAATCATATACGACATAATCCCATACAGATGAGCCTTGATTATTATATTGTGATGAATTACGAGTAATACCAGGACTGGATGCTAAAACTACACTTTCAAGTGTAGCACAATCAAGAGATAATACATCAATTGGCATTAAACTTCCTGTAATTGTAAGATTATCTGGAGTTAAAACTAATGGATCTACAAATACTGCAGCTGCATTATTAAAATATGTTAAATAATTACCAGCTAACAATGGATTAGGTAAAACAGTATTTTGTGTTGATGAACTAGGTTGAAGTGAACCACTCACAATAAGAGCATATGCAAGAATAAATCGTTTGGTAGCTAAAAGTTGCATCGCATCATGACTATCTGAATTATATGCTAAAAAACGTAAACCAGTTATCCAACGTGCTAATTGAATATCCCATGCGAGAAATTTGCATGGATGATTAAATATTAATCGTGTACGTGTTGCTGTTGTTGATATACTTTCAGATGCTGGAAATTGTACTTGTTCAATAAGATATTCGTGTGTAGCTTGTGCAAAACGTTTGCGTTCTTCTTGGTCAAGATATATATAATCAACCCATAATGATGCATATGCAATAGAAGGAATTGTAGCCCATGATGTTCCAGTAATAATAGTTCCATTACCATAATTAGTAATAATTAATTGATTTAAAGGTGCTATGTCAAATGTAATACGTACTTCATGATATTGTAAAGCAATTAATGGTATTCCTAATCCATCATGTCTGCAATGAAAAAATTGGAGAGGAACATTAAGTGTATATTGTTGATTCTGATTAGGAGCGTTAAAGCCATATTGGTCACTAAGTGATGTCATTTCTGGTACATTACCAATCATTCTATTATAACCACGAACTTGTCCAACAAGTTGAGTAAGTTCAAACCAAATATTGAGCCAATCACCATATTGTTTATCAATTTGAGTACCACCAATTTCTAAGAAATAATCTTGAATTAAAGCATGACCTAAGCGAGGTGTCCATGCCCATTGAGGTGTAAATAATTGACCACCTGGTGAAAGAGTAATTGGATTAAGCACTCCTTGATTAAGAATAACTCGAAGATACATTTTTGTTACAACATCAGCATTACGAGTTAATTGAACTGTTACACGTGTATTAAAATCAAATGTACCTGCAAATGTTTGTTCAATTGCTTCAGAAGCAAAATTTGTATATCTGCGATAAACTACTTTGAAAAATGTAATTTGTGGATTACCTGTTAAATATATATCTTGTGCACCATATGCGACAAGTTGAACTAAACCACCACCTGCCATTTTTAATCTATATATATATATGATATATTTTTTTTAAGTTGATATTTTGAAAGTAAGATTATTTTATAGTATAATATATAAAATAATAAATAAATAGTACGTCTAGTTGGAGTATGCAAGACCAGCCATACCGCTCATGACACGGAGAACGTTGTAGTTGAAAGCATAGATGTTGAGTGTGGCAGCAGATGCAAGGTAGACAGATGAGAAGGTTGCAGATGAGCTAATGTTGGCTTCACCGAGAGCACGACCGAGGGTGATTTGGAGTGTGGCGTTATCAATACGGGAGAAGTTACATGTTCCGGATGGTTGATGTTCTTCAGGTGTGAGGGCAAATGAGTATACGTTAATACCATCAGAAGGTGTGTTGGTGAAGCATTGGTATGGTTGGACGTAGTTGAAGTAGTCACCATCACGGATGTTGAAACGATCATGACCGTTGAGTTGGAGTAAACCAGTTAAGAAAGGATTTTCGGTTCTGTCGAGTTGGAGACCGTAGTTATCCCATTGGTAGACGACGTAATCCCATGCAGCTGAACCTTGGTTGTTGAAGACAGATGTATTACGAGAAATACCAGCACAGGCAGCTAAGACTGTGGATTCGAGTGTGGCAGAGTCGAGGGAGCAAACATCGAGAGGGAGTAATGTACCAGTGATGGTGACGTTATCAGGGTCGAGAACGTATTGGTCAACGTAGACTGCACCAGCGTTGTTGAAGTAGTTGAGCCAGATACCAGCTAATTGAGATTTACCTAAGATGCTGTTGCTGGTGAGGGGGTTAGGTTGGAGAGCACCGGATGTGAGTGAGGCATAAGCAAGGATGAAACGTTTAGTGGCTAAGAGTTGCATAGAAGTTACATCATCTGCATCGTATGATAAGTAACGGAGACCAGAGGTCCAGCGGGCTAATTGGAGATTCCAGACAATGAATTTGCATGGGTGGTTGAATGTTAAGCGGGAACGTGTGGTTGTGGATGTAACAGTTTCTGGTGATGGGTATTGAACTTGTTCAATGAGGTATTCGTGGGTGGCTTGGGCGAAACGTTTGCGTTCTTCTTGATCGAGGTAGATGTAGTCGACCCAGAGAGAAGCATAGGAAACGTTAGGAGGTGTGCTTGACCAGATTGGTTGACCACCGTTGGCGTAGTTGGTTACAATTAATTGATTGAGTGGGGCAATATCGAAGGTAATACGAACTTCGTGGTATTGGAGAGCAATTAATGGTAAACCTAAGCCATCGTGTCTGCAGTGGAAGAATTGGAGAGGAACGTTGAGGGTGTATTGTTGACCTTGGTTGGGTTGGAGACCAGTGTTGTTGTAGTTGAGTTGGTTTGTTAATGATGTCATGGCTGGGACGTTACCGACCATTTTGGCGTAACCACGAACTTGACCAACAGGGTGGGTGAGTTCGTACCAGATGTTGAGCCAGTCACCGTATTGTTTATCAATTTGAGTACCACCGATTTCGAGGTAGTAGTCGTTGATTAAGGCATGACCTAAATTGCGTACCCAAGCCCATTGAGGGGTGAAAGATTGACCACCAGCGAGTGTAACGTTGGCGAGTAAACCTTGGTTGAGGACTACACGGAGGTACATTTTGGTTACAACGTCGGCATTACGAGTTAATTGAACAGTTACACGGCTTCCAAAAGAGAATGTACCAGTGAATGTTTGTTCAATTGCTTCAGAAGCAAAGTTTGTGTGTCTACGGTAGACAACTTTGAAGAATGTGATTTGGGGGTTACCAGTTCGGTAATTCTCCATACTTTCATATGGAGCCGGACTATATCTTAGGCCTTCATTGAGAACTGCTAATTCTCTCAGACCCACTTACATTTAGTCTCTGGACTGCATCCATAGATCTTGCATAACGATCATTAGGACTTGGCTCAGTGCTCATCAATTTAGGATTTATATTTAAATTATTTTTTTCTAATCCACATTTGCCTGCTTATTACCATACCCTAGGCTGCTATTCTAGGCCATTAGATTGTTTCTAATCTAACTTGGTACAGGATGTAAAGAAATATATAATTCTATTTTAGTATTATGATTATTTATTAATGATTCATCTATCTTATTATTTTTTCTGTAATTTTCTTTTTTTTCACACGGTCTGAGATTTTTCCAATTAAAACATTTTTTAATATCTTCATCTTGTTCTAGATTAAAATTACTACATGGTAATACATGGTCAATATCCCAATATGTTCCTTGATTTGTCCATGACATATTTTCATCAAATTGATATTCAATCCATTTATGAAAATATTCTAAACTTACACCAAGATACATTAAGGAACTTGAATATATTTTTTTACCTGTAACTGTTTTATTAAACCGTGTTCTTAATATTTTTTTCATTCTATATTGTGAATCATTTTTATATTTTTCTCTATCTCGTGTATTTGCATGTTCTTTATTTATATTATCGTATTCTTTTTTCCAATTTTTTCCATTTGTATTATACCATTCTTGTTGTTTAGATTTAAGTATATTTTGATTTTGTTCTCTATATTCTTTTGCATATTCATTTGTACAATCTTTACAACGATGATGATATGAATTTTTTATTTGAGATCTGATAGTAAATTCGGAAATATTTTTATCTTTAAAACATGTATTACACTTTTTTGTTGTCATAATAATATTATAGATATCTCTTTACACTTTTACAACTTTATGATTTCGCCTGAATTTGAAAGTGTTGCCATCAATTAATATATAATTTTCATTTTTTAATTAATGACTAGCGGATGTGTATGCAAATTGAGGTGGCATTCAATTTACAGTATATAACACTAACTGATTTTCCTAAAGAACATATATACGTGTTCTTTAGCAGTCCGCTTTTCTACCCAACTAGTTTAGGTAAACATCTTGCGCGCCGTAAGCTACGAGTTGAACTAAACCACCACCTGCCATTTTTTAAGTATATAACTATATCCCAGAAATTATTTTTTGAAATATTAACCTAAAATAATTAAAAAAATAATTAAAAACTAAATGTTTTTTTCAATATGCCCTTTTTTATTTATTTTTTTTAGTTCAGTAATTATTAGATACCAAATTTATTTATATGATTTATGGTATATTTCCATGAGAAATATTTTATTTTATATATTTTTTAGTATGATTATTAAATATAACGCAAATTAATTATATTTTCTACTTAAATATTTTTTCTTTTGTATAACATGTCAACATTTAAAGAAAAAACAACCAAATATTCTTCTTTTGTAAATAATAAAAATAGAAAAAAACAAGCTAATATTCAAGATACCGTTGACATTTGTCATCAAAAGAATATGGAAGCATTTAATCAAAGACACGATATGGTAGGAAAATGGAAAGCTAAAATAGAAAAATACAAAAGTGATATAGATATAATAAATGCAAATCCTCAAAATCTTGAAACTGATAATAAAAAGAAATTATATCAAGAGAAAATAGAAATGTTAACTAAAAATATCTCAGAAACTGAAAGTCACCATTCTGAATTAGAATATTTTTATAATACTGTTGATATTTTAGTTAATTATTACGAAGAAAATGAATCATCACCACATACTGCTAACAAAGCTTCTTTATTAAATGATTATCTTAAAATAACAAATCATACTACTAATAAATTATCTCATAATGCAATCCTAGAATGTCCTGAATGTAAAACTGAAATGACAGTTCATCAACATGATGGATTAATGGTTTGCACTGGTTGTGGTCGATCTAATGACATTTTATTAGATACTGATAAACCTAATTACAAAGAACCCACTCAAACTAGTAAAAACTATACTGCTTATAAAAGAAAAAATCATCTTAACGAAAAAATTAATCAGTTTCAAGCTAAAGAAACAATTGATATCCCTCCTGAAATTTATGAAGAAATCAAAAGTGAAATTAAAAAATTACGCTTGTCCAATGATGATATTAATCATAAAGTTATGCGTGATATCCTTAAAAAACTTGGTCATAATAAATATTATGAACATATCACTCACATAATTTGTTTCTTAACTTGTAAATTACCTATTACTATTACACGTGAAGCTGAACATAAAATAGATATGATGTTTGAAGAAATTCAAGAACCTTTTGAACTATTCAAACCTAAAAATCGTAAGAGTTGCTTAAACTATAATTATTTAATGCACAAATTCTTTGAACTTTTAGAATTAGATGATTATCTTATTTATTTTCCTTTACTCAAAAATCGTGAAAAATTACAAGAAGTTGATATGACATGGAAACGTATTTGTGAACACTTAAACTGGGAATATTATCCATCTGTCTAAAAAATTGATAATTTTAATTTAAACATTTTAAAACTATTAAATAAAAATGAACGCCAATAAAGCAGTCGCAAATGCAATTAATGAAAAAATTCTAAAATATATTACTCATAAATCAAAAGTTATTGGTGAACGTGTCTATTGGGCATGTATTGATAAAGTATTTGAAGCACAACAATACGAAGAATATGATATGGATTCTAGTAATAATATTTATGTATCTTATTCTCTAAAGAAAGATGAAAATATTATTAATCAACCACATGATTCTATTACTTGTCAAATTATTTCCGATTATCGTAAAAATTTAAAAATTAGATTAGTATCTGAAGGATTTTATGTATCATATAATGATGATGAAATTAGATTATTCTTTTCACCACCTATTATAGATAGTGATTTTGAAATTGAAGATGAAGATTTAGAAACAAATATAAATAAACTACGTTTTACTTCGTAAAACTACGTCTCGTTACACTCGTTTTATGCTATTCGCATAAAATTCGCTACGCTCAGTTCGTTCCACTCACTTATTATGATTTTTATTTAATTTTTATTTAATTTTTAATAATAATATAAATTTATCTAGGGTGAGCATAGCGAACTTTGACGCAGTCAAATTTTACGAAGTAAAACGAACGTAGTGAGATGAAGCGTAAGCGTAATTTAATTAATAGTTTAAAGATTAAAATACTTTTTTTATATATGGGAAAAGGTGATTTTAAATTAGAAATAAGAGGAGATGTTGATTTTTTAACAGACTTTCCGCAGATATCATATTTTGATGTAGTCTATAAAAGATATACTAATTTTGCAACTGAAATGATTTATTTACCAATGTCAGGTTCATTAGAATTTGGAGAACAAATAACATGTATTTTACCAAAAAGTGGAGATTTAATTCATAAAATGTATTTTACTGCTACATTATCACAAGTATCTATTCCAAGAACAAATCCAATTTCACCTATTGATAGAACTACTGCTGTCGATATTTATAATGATTATTTAACTTTTTTAAATATTATTTATCCTGTTTATAGAAATATTGCATCTGAATTAAGTAATATTAATTATAGTATATCTGATATTGCTACAATTTTTAATACTATATTAACTAATAAAACATATAATTCATATCCTGGTACTGCACCTTACAACGCTTTTAATGGTAGTAATATTGATTTTATTCAACAATATGCTGCTGTGACTAATTATGGTACACCTTCTTATAATCCAACATTAGCATTTAATAGTACTACAGGTGCAATTAATTTAACTATTTATAATAATTTTGTATGGGCTACTACTTACAATGATAAAATTTTATTTGAAAATACTCAAGGTCCAGCAACTATTACAAATTATAATTTTTCATGGTTACCTAATATT